>Ga0105237_10000593_pt1 | contig 50541 bp, 42 predicted proteins | sample KBSC24metaG_FD_81520 | JGI IMG/M metagenome (GOLD analysis project Ga0105237, IMG submission 81520) | Corn rhizosphere microbial communities from Kellogg Biological Station, Michigan, USA - KBS C2-4 metaG | ecosystem: Host-associated > Plants > Roots > Rhizosphere > Soil | place: Michigan, USA... | reverse complement strand
TAAGCTTTGAAAACAGGCACCAGCTAAACGCCCCTTCATTATTGTTTGAGAAAGTAGAGGACGCGGTAATTGAGGTACAAATACAAAAGCTGCTGGATAAAAAGCAGGCAGCCATTACGGTAAAACAAGCCACCATAGTGCCCGCAAAGGAAAACATAAGTTATGAATCATTCGCCGCGATGGACATACGTACAGGTACTATTTTGGCAGCTGAAAAAGTAGCTAAAACAAAAAAACTGTTAAAACTTACTATCGATACGGGCATCGACCAGCGTACAGTTGTATCGGGGATTGCTGAATATTACGAACCGGAGTCCATCATTGGTAAACAGGTAAGCATATTGGTAAACCTGGAACCACGAGAAATAAAAGGGATCTTGTCGCAAGGCATGATATTGATGGCTGAGGACAGCGAAGGCAAACTAAGTTTTGTATCGCCGGCTGATACATTGCATAACGGTTCGGTGGTGCGATGATCAATTTGCAAATATGCAGATGTGTAAATGAGGTTTGACTAAGTCGTGTATAATTTGCACCTTTGCCAAAATAAATTCGAAATCGAACATCCGAAATTCGAAATCAAAATGGTCCCGTAGTTCAACGGATAGAATAGGAGTTTCCTAAACTCTAGATATGAGTTCGATTCTCGTCGGGACCACTAACTTTCACCGAAATCCGCAAAATTCACCGTAATTTTGCGGATTTTCTTTTTTCACATACAAAGTTCCATACAATTTTCAATTTGTAGTGTATAACAATGCATTATAACCTTTTCAAATAATTAACTATTGTTAAATCTTTAGTTTCCAAAACAATATATTTGAATAAATATATCAATTATATTACCCTATGCCTATTCAAAGTAAAAAAGCTAACGACATTCAAGCTTATATAGATTCACACAGTGAGTGCAAAAAAAATAAGCAAAAAATCGTAATTGATGGTCGAGTTGAAACGCTTGATTCATATTTATTACCTGTGTCTTATTTACAGTATAATCACAATAATAGCCGGTTTGCATTAGAAATAATCGAAAAGGAAACTGAAATAGGCAGAAAGTTGGATATGTCTGACAGTGAGGATATTAAAGTAATTAAATCCCTGTTACTTCAAGATACTTCTGAAGCAAAATCATTAAAAGATGATCTCAAAAAATTAGGTGAGCAAACTGAAGTAGCCGCAATTACACATGATGGAGTTGTTATAAATGGCAACCGCAGAATGGCTACTTTGGAAGATCTAAATAAAGACGAGCCAACCGGAAAGTGGCAAAAACTATGGGTTGTTCGTTTACCTACAAATATTTCACAAAAGGATTTATGGAAAATAGAGGCTGGACTACAATTATCAAAGGATAAAGTTGCAGAATATGGGCCAGTCAACGATTTATTGATGATTAAAGAGGGTAAAACAGCAGGACTAGAACCTGCAGAAATCGCTGCTGCCATGTATGGATGGAAAGAAGATGAAGTTAATGCTGCTTTAGAAAGACTTAATTTGATAGACGTCTTTCTATCCTTTATGAAGGCGCCTAATAATTATGGAATAATCAAGAAATTTCGATTGACTGAACATTTTATAGATATACAAAAGGGACTGCTAAATAAATTAAAAGATGAAGGGGCCCCTAAAAAATTAATAAATAAAAAGCTTGAATTAGCTTTTGGACTTATTAGAGCCTCTATCGTTAAACAAGATGTAATCACGCACTTAGAAGTTAGACGACTTAATAAAGTTCTTATAGATGAAGATGCGTCATTAACATTTTCTGATAAGGTTCCGGAGAAATCAGACATACGTGATATTTCAGTTGACATTCTTATTGATAATTTTAGTAATGCCAAGGATGTTTTAGAGAATAAAAAAGATAGGGATAAGCCTGCAAGGTTAATTGAAAGAGCAATTGCTGCATTGAAAGGAATTGATAGATCGAATCAACATTATAAAACAAGTTCTGAAGTAAAGAGGAAGATTTTGGAGTTGGATGAAATAGTCGCTAGTATCAAGCAAGAATTAAAAATTAAATGATGGTCAAGATTGAGGTTAAAGGCAATGAACTTAAAATTTACGATCCCACCGGAGAACTTTTTGAATGGAATCATCGCAGTTTTTTTAATCTTTCTCTAAGCTTAGAGATAAAAGAAGACAATTATTATATTAGTAATAACAGTAAACAATTTTCGGATTTAATTAGAGATATTTTAGATTATTTGCAAGAGGAACAGATTGACTATGAAATAAATGAACTCGTTAAGCAATACATAGATAATTACAAAAAACAAGATTCAGAATTTAAACAAATAACAAAAGAAATTAATGAAGGTCACTCACCTATCGATTTTAATTTGCCTGAATTTAAGCGTGTTTTAAAAAACTACCAAGAAAGGGCTGTTGAACATCTGCTTTTAGTTAAACATGGCGCAAATTTTTCGGTTCCAGGAAGTGGTAAAACTACAGTAGTTTATGCTTATTTTAATAAATTAAGGCAAGATTGTATTGTAGATAAAATTTTTGTCGTAGGGCCACTTAGCAGCTTCTCACCATGGGAAGAAGAATCGGTGGAATGTTTTGGTACTAAGCTAAAAACAGCAAGGCTTGTAGGAAATAAAAGGAAATACATTTATGAAGCTAGTGACGAGTATGATTTGTTTTTATGTCATTATCAAACGGTTGCGAAAGATGTAAAAGAAATTATTAAGCTATGTAAAAAACATCAAATTTTGTTTGTAATTGATGAATCCCACTACATAAAAAGATTTTTTGGAGGAATATGGGCTGAATCCTTACTCTCTATATCACCATTCGCCAAAAGAAGAGTCATTTTATCAGGTACACCAATGCCAAATGGATATGTTGACTTATGGTCGCAATTTACTTTTCTGTGGCCTGGAATGCAGTTATTAGGTGAACGAAACGCGTATAAAAAGCAAATAGACAATGTCAAGCGATTAGATGATGTTAAAGCGAAAATACGGCCTTTTTTTTATAGGGTAAAAAAGGTCGATTTAAATTTGCCTGCACAAAATATAAGTAAACGCACCTATAATTTAAATCCGGTTCAGGCCCAAATTTATCATGCTTTATCTATACGACTGCTAAAGGATTTACAATTGGAACCTAGTGATCGGCAATCTTTAAAAGTTTGGAGGAAAGCAAAAATGGTACGTCTGCTACAAGCTGCGTCCAATCCTACTTTACTAGCAAAATATTCAGAGGAATTTAAGGTGCCTCCTTTATCATCTGATGGATCATCCGTGATTCAACTAATAAATAAATATTCTCAATATGAAATTCCAGCAAAATTTGAAATAGCGATAACATTAATAAAGGAATTGATAATGAAAGGGGAGAAGGTGCTTATTTGGACTGCTTTTATTCACAACATCACAATGTTACAAAGTATGTTAGGTAATACACCTCATTATATCATCCATGGTCAAATTCCAAGGGATGATTCAGAAGATTTTGATTATAACAGAGAGAAAAATATTGCAAGTTTTAAACACAGCGTGGTTCCATGTGTATTAATTGCCAATCCAGCAGCCTGTGCGGAATCAATTTCGTTGCACAAAGCTTGTACCCATGCTATATATTTAGACCGCACCTTTAATTGTGGTCAATATATTCAGTCGTTAGATCGCATTCATAGGATTGGGTCAATGAAAGATGTCAATTATTATATATTACTAGCGAATGATACAATCGACATGACTATCGATAGGCGACTTGACGAAAAGTTTCAAACAATGAAAAGTGTATTGGAAGATGAGCTTCCAATCGGTTCTTTAGACGTGGAAGAATTTGAAATGGAGTTCAACGAGAGCGAAGAAGAACAAGATTTTAGCGCCACCATTTTAGATATACAAAAAAAAATAATTTAATGTTATTCGATGGAACTTATTCTACCAACACCATCACTACTAAATGAGTTTAACAGGGTACTAATTTCCTTAGACGAACTCTCAGAAAAGAATAACTCATGCCTAATAAAATCGCTTATAAATCATTGTACATCGTTGACTTTTGCAGGTCAAATCCTTAATTATGAGGTTATAATTAATCATTGCAACGCTTATAAAATAATTCAAATTAAAAATGATGAAGTTAGTTTATCAAGCCTAGGTCATAAGCTTTTGACTGGAAATAGAGAAAAATATTATGAAATTACAGATGCTCAAAAAGTATTTATTGCAGAAAAAATCATTTTTAAAGGTGTTTTAATAAATTTTGCTAGAGATTTTTTTTATTTCTTTGAACCCAATTTTGATACCGCTACATATCAATATTCAATTACAGAAAACCCTATCCCTTTAAAATATCAGCCAACTGTTCATTTGTTTAAATTCTTAAACATTATTGTAGAAACTAATAAATATTTAATTGTAAGAAAAGAATATGTTGAGGCCGTATATCAAATAACAGCTGACGGCAAAGCTCTTTCTGAACAAAGATTAGAGCAAATTCTAATGGAAAATAGGAAGCTCGGTGCACAAGGCGAGTTATATGTTGTATCTTTTGAGAAAAAGAGGCTACAAGCCATGGGAAAAATGCTGCAGGCTGATTTAGTACGGAGGATAAGCACAATAAATACTGCCGCAGGATATGATATTGAATCTTTTACAGGAGAAACCGACACTTTGGAGCCAGATCGCTTAATAGAAGTTAAAGCAAGTCATGCATCTGAATTAAAATTCTATTGGTCTTCTAATGAAAAATTTATAGCGTCGCAGAATCCTAATAAATATTGGATTTATTTTTTAGCAGATTTTGACAATGATGACTATAGTGAAGTAAAACCTCTTATGATAAAAAACCCCTTTAATGCTATATTTGAACATAATTGCTTTTCAATAGAAGCAAAGAATTTTTTAATTACAGAATGTGCCAATAACGTTGCTCAATATATTGATATTGGAGGAGTAGCATGGTATGAATACAACTATTTATAGATATGGGAGCAGAAACGGAGATGGATATTATATCGAATACAGGAAAAAAAATAAATACTCCTTTTGGCTATTTTGGTTCAAAAAGTAAATTAGCATTACGCTTATGTGAAAGCCTTCCTCCTCACAATTGTTGGGTCGAAGCTTTTTGTGGGTCAGCGGCATTAACTTTGTCTAAAAGGCCTGCCAAAATAGAAATCATTAATGATATAGATAATGAAATAACAAATGTTTTTGAACAATTAAGAAATAATTATGATGAGTTAATTAGGCTTATTGAATTAACACCTTATTCTGAGAACGAACTGCTAATTGCTAGATCAATGAGTACCGAAATGCTAAGTAACGTTGAACGTGCCAGAAGGTTTCTGGTACAATCAATGATGGCAATAAATGGCATTTTTGGAGAAGAACGAGGTGGGTTTTCCTATTCCGATTCATACAGCAGAAATAATAGTGATGCTAGGGTTAGCAGATGGAATAATCTTCCTAAAAGATTATCTATAGTCGCCAACAGATTAAAAACCGTGAGAATTGAGAATAAGGATGCCAGGCGAGTAATAAAGAGATATCTAAATAGACCGGCAACATTAATTTATCTTGATCCGCCTTATCTCGGCGACAGAACCAATGGGTATAACATTGACGCTAATGATATAAAGTTCCATAGAGAATTATTAACTTTAGTAAATAAATCTCAGTGTATGATTTTTATAAGTGGTTATGATAATGAGTTATATAATACTTTATTGACGCAGGAACTTGGGTGGACTAAAGAATCAATTGAAACATCCACAAAAGGAGTTGATGGTATTAGTCTAAGTAGGACTGAAATAATTTGGATGAACAAAGCCTTTGTAGATGCTGCAACGAGCAAGGTTGTTCCAATTACTTTAACTAGTGATGAAGAAAAACATAATAAAGTTAATCCCATTAGAAAAACACTTAATAATAAATAAATTAAATAGCTTTTTTAAACGCAATAGTCATTGCGGTTGCTTTTTGATCATCATCTATTTTATTGTATCGTGCGAACGATGATACTGACTTATGGTTTGATATGGCACGTATCAATTCAGAATCAATACCCATTTTAAACATATAGGATACAAATGTTTTTCTACCCATATGGGAAGAAAGCAGTTTATGTAAAGGATAAGTGTTTTCAATTCTCTGACTACCTCTATATCTAACCTTACTTATTAGCCTATTTAACCCTGCCAATTTGCCTATATCCTTTAGATATTCATTCATTTTTTGATTGCTTATTACTGGCAGTGCTCGTGCCCCAATTATGTTCTTATATCGATCTAAAATGGCTATGGATTCAGGGATTAGAGGGATATTAACCCGGCTTTTAGTTTTGATTGTCGTGATATTTATAAAGTTATCTACTATATCAGTCTTGTTTAAATTTTTAGCGTCGGAGTATCTTAGTGATGTAAAGCAGCAAAAGCAAAACACATCCCTTACCTGTCGCAAATAATCCTTTTCTATTTTCAAATTATATAAATGGAATAATTCATCTGAGGTGAGTATTATTATTTCCGATTCCTGATTTCGTACTTGGAATGCTTTGTAAGCAAGGTTTTTATTGTACCCTAACTTAGTTGCCCAATCTAAAAACCACTTCAGAATTTTGATGTTTTTGGATATAGTGCTATTTATATGCTTTTTCTGCACCTGAAAATATTCAACATATTTGTTGAAAAAGGAATTATCAATTACATCAAAGTCTATACTTATCCTTGTTTTTTGGCTAAATTCAAAAAGATGTTTTCGGTTGGTGCTTAGTTTCTTCACTGTAGCGGGAGCCGCTTTTAATTTATAACCGTCAATAAATTCATCGTATAAAGCAAATAAAGTTTTCTTGTTGGAGGTTTTGTCAGCATTTAAAATATTCCTGATATAACTGGGTGTTGGCTGTCTGTTTGCAATTACCGCTTCTCTATAAACTTTTTGAATTTCATCGCATTTCGATTGTATTAACAAGTTGATTTCTACACTGCCTGTCACACTCGGTTTTACACGGTTGTTTTTTTCATCCCACTTAATGGCATCGCAATGCTCGCCGGTTGACAGCCACATACGCTTGCCATCAAAAGTGAAATCAATCACAATAGGAACATTTTTAATGATTAGATCGCCGTTTTTGTCTTTTCGTTTTTCCAGTTTTGGAGTTGCATTAGCCATTATTTCTTATTTGAGTTATTTTTAAATTTTAATAAATAATTATATATAATATATTAATAATCAATTAGTTACAAAGATACGCAGTTGGGGTTCATATGCAATATTATTTAACCTGATGCACTTAAATACATTCATTATGTGAGTAAATTTTAGGGCTTCTCGGATTCTAGATTATTTTAACCCGAAAATTTGAAACTTTTTTACAAGTACAAAATTCAGGTCTGGACTAACTATGATTGAAAACTTATACAATGTAATGATCCACCAAACTTGGCTAACTGGTCGCAATTAATACTTAATACGTTAAATCCTTGGCTCTGTAACCACTTTTTGTTAGTCCAGTTATATTCAACTATACTATTAGGGGCTAATGTATATTCGGGTATTATAATGTAGTCATTGAACCTAATATAATTTACATAGACACCTCCGGCAGAATACAAACAACTCCTCGTTTTTTTACCTTTACAAGCACATTGGATTGGCTCATCTACAGGACTATCAAATATTGGTAATACTTTAAACCCGTTATTTATCGCTACTGACCTAAGCATATTAACATATTCAATATCTTTCTTTAGATAGGGTTTGTTAGGGTATTCGCTGATAAATATTGTGCCCTCGTCTTTAAACGCCATGTAACCATCCGTATGGCCAATAACATCAAAATCGCTTCGCTTAACTATAATTGCGTCTAACTCGATATAATCTTTTATTATTCTCACCACATCCTTGCCAGGATTGTCTTCATATACTTTTTCTGTCATAAATACCTTTTTAGTGTTATGAACAAAATTACCCCCATCAATATTTAGTGGTATTTCTATGATATTTGCTGTTAAAGTTTGGTTAAGAATACGCTTGGTTAATTTATTTATATACTGATAATACTTTGTTTCCTTGCTTAATGAACAATAGTTTGGTGAGTAATTAAATTTATAAGCTCTATCTCCTGTAAATACCCCCATACAATCCCTTAACCATATTTCATCGAAATAATTTATAACTACTGTATCAACATTTACCTTATGGCTAAACTTTCTATTTATTTCCTTCTGTATTTTTTGGGTATTGGTTATAACAGTTAATTGAATATCGCTTGGTATTAGTTCTATTAATTGGTCATAAAAATCAACTAAAGCTTCATACTCATTAAAAAAGCCTTTTGGGTAAGCTAAAAAGAGGTTATTAGATTTGCTAAAATCTGCCTTTATCATATTCTACAATTATTGTAAAAGGATACTCCTACGCAAACGTAAAAAGAGGCTTTTCGAAGAAGAAATCTTTCTCTCTTTTTACTTTCCTTTGAATACAAACACAAATCTACCTTCTTGGCTATCAGGTGCATTTTCCAAGGCATTGAGTTTGGAATTTTTTACTGCGTCTTCACATTCTTTCAATAAATTGCTGTCGGTAATTGTAGTGCCCCTTGCTACACTCGCATAAATTACATTGCCACTTTTATCCACACGCATTTCAATCACTACTTTACCAATTTGTTTTTTATCATCCACAATAGATGGTTTATTTACAAAACTCCGTTGAGTCATTGTTAAGCCGTTAACACCACCTGAACCCGATCCGTTATAATTTTTAGACAAAGTGTTACCTTTAATTTTCTCTGTATTTGATTCTTCAAGCAAATTAATCTCTGTGAGTTCAATTGATTCCAAACAATTATTAACATAAACTGATTCGCCTTCGTTAAAATCAATTTCTCTACTCCCAGCTTCTTCGGGTGATTTATATTGTAAATCATTTAATGAGAAATCTTTATTAATTATCGAAATTGGAGTTATGTTATAGGTATAATCATTTGTGTAGGGCACTTTATTTAAACCTTTGAATATTATGCCAAAGGTTTCAGGGTTTCGATAACCCCCCTTGTTGAGATTGAATATGATTTGGGGATTTGACAGAAACATAGCATTGCACAGTGTACCGGAATTTAACGTTCCATCACTTATTTGAATAGTAGTTTTTTTATCAGAAAGGAGTACCCATCGTTTACCTTTAGGTACAGTTTGCGGTCTTTGAGTAATGATAATTTTAGGTTTGGCATCCCAATTATCTTGTGCAAGGCATTGGAAAGAAAATACAACTAAAATAAGACTAAAAATTAATTTGATGTAGTTCGTCATAAGGATTAAATTTTATTGAAAGATAGTAAATAACGCATATATGCGTCAATAAAAAACACATATATGCTTCATTTTCGATGTGTGATAAACATCAAAAATGACGAAGTTATAAAGGCTTTCGGAAGAAGGGTAAGGGATTTTAGAATCTCCATGGGTTTATCACAGGAACAATTAGCTAATGAGGCTGAAATTCCACTGTCTCAAGTAGGGAGGATTGAAAGGGGGGAAATCAATCCAACATTAAGTACAATTAATGCTTTGGCTACAGCTTTGAAGATTGAAATCAAGGGTTTTTTCTAAGATAAATACTCTACAGAGTTCTAATAGTTTCATTGCTGCAATAGAGCCGCTATATCGCATTGTCTTCAAGGAGTTGATATAAGTTGCGTCTTAAAAAATTAATGCTGTATATCAGCTACATTAACATAAAAAGCCGGATGTTGCTCCGGCTTTTACTTTGTATTTCAACTATCAACATTAAAGATACTCTTTTCCTATCTCTTTAATATAATTATCTCTATCTATACCAGTCTTGCTAATAATTGTAAAATCAGATTCTGGATGTAGCTTTTTAATTATATTTATGATGTCCTCATTTGGATTATCGAAGTTAGGGATTTTTAAAGTATCCCAATCAGACTTTTCGTTGATCCATATTTGCCTTAGCACATCAGTTTTATCATCCAATGCGACAGAATAAATGACTTTAGTTAAATAATTCATATTATTATAATTAGTGTTAAATGTTGAAGTAAAAGTCTAATAAATGTAAATAATTGATTCCGCATGTCCCAATGTCCCAATCGTACGATAAGGACGCCGGGACGTTGGGACAATTTTAATTGCTTAACCACCTACCTACCTTTGATTTGCTAATACCAAGTTCTCTCGCAATATCCCTTATAGTAATGGTTTTATTAGTAGCACGTAACCTTAATGCTTCAGCTTTTAAAGATTCATCATCCAATGTGGCCGCCAATAAAGAGCTTTCCTCACAAAACTCAACAAACTGGAAGGTCAATAAAGTTTGATCTACTTCACTACGAAGCAATTCACACTTTAACACATTACTGGCATCATATTTTAGTTCACCGCTTCTACTGGGTTTAACCTGTTTAATGTAGCGGTATCCACTATCTGCGCTGGAAACGCCAATTGCAAAAACAGTATCAGCAAAGTTGCTCAATTGCTTACTCCCAGCTAAATCATTAATTGTCAACGGTTGAGAAGCATGCCTTTTAGGGGTGTGTGCCAGTACAAGTATGGTAATTCCTAATTCAGTCTTAAGCTGTTTTAAAAGCTTCATTAACTCCATAGCAACCTGTACATCTGATGAAGTTTGCGCGCTTAAAAATGTTATATTATCTATTATAATTAATTTGGCATCAACATCCTTTATATCACTTTTTATTTTTTCAAGTAGTACGCTTTCAAATTTATTGTGGCGGTCAACGATGAGTTCAGCAAAATCAACATTATCAGTAAATAGGTTATTGCTAAACAAGTGTATATCTCCGATTTCACTACTGTACCTTTTTTGAAACTGCTTGTCCGAGAGTTCAAAATCATAGTAAATAACTTTGCAAGCTGAATATTGGTTTTCGAGCATTAATAGACCTTGCCCCCTGCTAACAGCATCAGCAATAGCCACAGCAAGAATGCTTTTACCTATACCTGTATCACCAAATAAAATAGCCAACTCACCTGAATGAAGAAAGACATCGAACATCTTTTCAATTTCAGGCATATCCCTGGCATCCTCCATACGTTGAAGCGCCGTCCTAACACGTTTTCTTTCAACAGTCGGTTCAATGTACGATTTCACAGCTTCATCAATAATAGCCCTAAGTTCATCCACCGTTCCATCCAATTTAAAAAAGTCGGACACATCCTTGCCACCTTTATTAAGTAATGATTGTGGTAGACTGAGAACCGGACATTTTAAGGATATTGACAACTGCAAAGCCCTTTTAACCCCAGTCGTATCCAAATCGTAAAGAATACCTACAATCCGCATATTGCTTTTAAATAGGCTTTTAGTAAAATTTACAGGTAAATCGGCTGTCTCACTATTAAGCGCTATAGCATTAAAACCGTGAGCCATTAATGTTAGAGTATCCTTTTCACCACCAGTTAAAATGACCTCTTGTAACTCAGGGTAAGAATCATAGTGAGTACCAAAAGTATAATTGGATGGTTTTAGACCGGCATACCAAAAGGCTTTTGGCTCAGGGCAATAAAGTTTTGCGTAATTATCGCCCTTAAATGCAAACCACATTTTACTTGTAGGTCTTTCTTTAGTTATTGGATAAAAGTCTTCATCATATAATGTGCTGTAGGAATCAACAGCAACAACCCTGTGTTGGTCAAGTGTGGCACAGTTGATTCCATATTGCGCCCAATAAGCAAGTTCTTCCTTAGTGAAATCCTTAGTTGTCCTATCATTTAAAGTAAGCTTGATAAAGGTGTTATCCTTATTAAGAATATTGGGTTGAGTCCAACTATTAATTGTTTCAGTGCTAAAGTCAGTTACTGCATTAAACATTGTTGTAAGTAGCAGGTCAGTTTCTGCTATCGGATCAATATTGTAATGAAAGGCAGCGAATTCAAAAACATCACCGCTGTAATCCTCGTTACCGAAATCCTTAAACCACCATTGGCCATTCCAAAAATAAATGCTTAAACTTGGCTTAGTATCGTGGTAAAATGGATTTAATACGGATTTACAACTTATGTTATTATCCTTTAATTTTAGGTGTGGTATAATATATTTATAAAATAGAAAGCCACGTTTGGTGGCATTGAGAATATCATTTTTACTAATCTCGCAATGTTTATTATTTGACATTTTAATTAATTATGAAGTGCTAATATTTCACTTCATGAAGTATAAAGTTTCTTAAGTGTAGATAATTGTACTTAAGTAAGCGCAATGGCTAATGCCGCAGATGATGCGTTAATATCTTATTTAAACTTACCTCCTGACTTTTTGGGTAATATCATAGTAGCTTTCAGTAGGTCGCATTTCTGAAAAAACACTTGCCGACCAACCCGGAAATAGGTTAGGGTGCCATTTTTTTGAAGTCTTGAAATGGTGGGTAATGACACATGGAGGAAGTTTGCAGCATCCGACCTTGTTAAAAGATTGTTGTCTTCGACTTTATTAACGGGGTTTATTGATGATTGGTTTAGGGCTTCAAAAACCCCATTTTTAGATTCTGTACGTACTAATTCGGCCAGTACCTTAATTGACTGCTCTATGAGGCTACTCCAATACTTTAGATCCGTTTTGTACTCCTCTTGATTTTGTAACATTTAATAATTCATTTTATAATAATTAGCAATTTGTAATGGAACCTACCATCCAGCACAAATAGATTTAAAAATCTTAAAATTTTACAAGCATTATTTTTAGATTTTTCATACATTACATCTAATGAGTTTAGATGATATAAACGAAAGAATTGGCAAGTCAATGGGTATGACTAACCTGTTAACGAGTGCCAACAGCATGAGCAGAATGCTTGATAAATCTATGGGAGTGTCAAACATCTTAGCCAGTGCCAACAAGATGAATACGATGGTTGATCGAATTATCGGCAATAATATTGGTATGGGTTATTTGCTCAGTGCGTCAAAGAAACAAACGGCGTACTTGGGAATTGGGAGTTTAGATTGGCTTGCAAAAGGTTCTGTATTACAACAAATATCTTTACCCAACAATATATTTAATTTAAGTAAAAGCTTAGGACAGGGTATTACAGGAATGTTGGCACAAGATATTGGTCGTCAAAACATTAATAAGGCACTAACCCAAGGGATAAGTAGCCTAATTGGGAATAGTAGCTTTAATAAACTTATAAATACCCAGCATAACATTCTAAATCAGTTAAGTGGGGTAGGGCTGGCAGGTATCAGCGCTAACCAGTATAGAAATACATTTAACACATTAGGTAGCTTGTCTGCAAGTGTGGCATGGCGTGGATTAGCTTCATCCGTTAATATGCCATCACTACCTTATTTGGAAGATATTGCTACCGAGGTCGAAGAAATCACTACTTCAGTTACTACGCAGCAATATATAACGACTAATGATTTAACAGGGATATATAATTTAATAAATGATATTAATAAAAAAATCGATTCTATTGATCGATCTGAATTTAAGACGTTTGGATTATGGTTATGCTTAATAGGTATATTTTTTACTATTTATCCTGTTATACAGCAAAAGTTAGATGCTTCCGATCCCAATAAGGCCGCTGCCACTCAACAGCAGGTTATGGATTTAAGGAATAAGTTATTAGCGGCTTATCACAATAACGTTAACTTGTATTCTCCAATTAGAATAACTAATAGGAAATGCAAGGTGTTTTTGAAGCCTCGTCTCAAATCGTGCCAGGTTATGATCGCAATGCCAAATTCGAAATTGTCAATAATTAACACCAGGGGAAAATGGGTAATGGTAACTTGTTTAGACCGAGATAGTCTGCCGGTAACAGGTTGGATTTTAAAAAAGTATTTAAGCAAAGCCACTTTAAAAGCCAATTGAGTTTTTAGTGCATACAAATTTCCATACAAAATCTCTTTTATGCATTTTTATCTTGTTTTGTTAACAGATAATTGACAATCTATAATACCGTAATATCTTATGAGACGCCGTACATGCTTTTATTAACATTGCTTAACTGATAAAGTAAACGAGGGTATCGTCGGGACCACAAAAACTTTGAAAGCCTCAAGTCATAAGTCTTGAGGTTTTTTGTTTATAAGCCATACTTGGTTAATTTTGCCAAAGCTAAATACTCAAAAATGTCTATATCTACCGAGAATGAAAGAATTGGTATGCAGCAAGCCAGCGATGTGGTAGCCATTACGCTCAAGAAGATGCGGGAATATGCCAGACCGGGTATCTCCACAAAAGAACTTGATGAATATGGAGGCGAATTGCTCGCACAGTTAGGTGCACGTTCAGCACCTTTGTTAACCTACAATTTCCCCGGGCATACATGTATAAGCGTTAATGAGCAGGTAGCGCACGGTATACCATCTGCTGATAATATCCTTAAAGAAGGCGACCTGGTAAATATTGACGTATCGGCAGAGCTGAATGGTTATTGGGCTGATAATGGCGGTTCCTTTGTATTAGGACAGGACATCCACGGTCATGGTAAACTGGTAGAAGCATCGAAAGAAATATTAAAAAAAGCCATCAGCAATATTAAGGGTGGTGTGAGGATATCAGAAATTGGCAGGCTGATAGAAACTGAAGCCAAAAAAGCCGGCTACACAGTAATAAAGAACCTGACCGGCCACGGTGTGGGTCGTAGCCTGCACGAGGAGCCGCATGAAATTGCAAACTATTGCGACCGCTATAACACTATGCGCTTTAAAAAGAATTCGGTGGTTGCAGTGGAAACATTTATTTCCACGCGTTCAACAATTGCCGAAACACAGGCTGATGGCTGGACACTACACGGCAATAAAGGTGGTTTTGTTGCACAGCATGAGCATACCATTATGGTAACAGGCGGCGAACCGGTAATATTTACAACGCAGAACGGGATCTGGGATTAATCAAAATTAATTTATCGCTTTTTATCCCTTAAAAGAAGAAGGCAGCCGAAAATTTTCGGCTGCCTTCTTCTTTATAAATTAAGAAAAGATCAGATCATTTAGTTATCCAAATTTTTGTACTTGTAGATTCAGTACCGCCAGTTTCTGCTTTCCAATTATCAAAATTATATTGCTTTTCATCACCAGGATAGGTGAAGCGTTGCAGACTACCATAATTTTGCGTGTAACCTGCAGGATTGTCTGTATCCTGCGGGGTTCCGTATCCGGTTCTTCTCATCAGTGCCCAGGCTACCCACGGCTGGCGGAACAGGTCTATCCATTCCTGCGCATAGATCAGGCTAAGGGCATTGGCATCACTCCAGGCAACTTTTGGATTGGTTAATACGGCGTTTAGTTCTGCATTGGTTGGTGTGCCTGAAGTTGGTTTGTTTACATCCCAAACACTTGACTGAAACGCCATATTTTTCCAGAAGGTAAGCGAAGCTGTTACACCATCGATGTAAGCTGTTTTGGCCGCTGCAAGGTTTGCACCAACACCAGCGCCTCTTGCATAGGCTTCAGCTTTTAAAAAATCAGTTTCAGCTGCTGACATGAAGATCTCGGGGCAAGGATTGGTCGATCCACCATCATTACCGTCGCGGCCCCAATAGTAATTGTAGTTTGAATATTCATTTCCGGCCAAAAGTTTTTGATCAGACCAATTCACATCCCTGCCGTTATCATACGGAAGGCCGCCATCGGCGATAGGTGTAACAGGATTTTGCGGATAAGGGATCCATCTTGGTATACCTTTGTCGCCGGTTGTATCTCCCTTGGGCTCAAAAAATATTTTAGCTCTCAGGTCAAATATTCCGCTGCCATCAGTGTTATTATTATCGCTAAATAATCTCCACAATGTGCTGCCCATTCTTGCGCGGCTTTCCTGGTTAAAAAATGATAACCTGCCGGCGAAGCTCAGGCCGCCGGTAACATTTTCACTGTAAAGGCCAACTACATCAGCTACAGGATCTGATAGCAGGTCGTTACCACCATTTCTGGTCAATGCATCGGCAATAATTGGTCCTGCGTCCGCATTGTCTTTATCATACATGGTAAGCGCGTAACGCAAACGAAGCGAATTGGCAAATTTTTTCCACTGGCCTATATCGCCTTTTAAAAGAAATTCGCTCGATCCAAATGAATATTGGTTTGAATTGGTATTAAAATGGTTAACGGCCCAGGTCAGGTCGGCTAAGCACGATAAATATATGGCCTGCTGCTTGTCGTAAGGCGCTTTAAGATCGGCAGTAGAACCCGAAAAGGCTTTTGCAGCTTTTGAATAGGGTATATCACCGTAAAGGTTCGATAATTCCAGCGCCTGGTAGGCCCTTAGAGTTTTTACCATAGCCTCAGCGTTGATAAAAGTAGCCGAATCAGGGCTTGTGGTCATCGTGGTGATCATTTGGTTCATGGCTACCAGGTTTTGGTAAAAACCGTTCCAGTTAGGCCCGCTGCCATAAGGATAATCAGATACGGCATATACAGCACCCAATTGTGTAATAGGGTATAGCCATCTGGCACCGGTATTATCCATTCCTTCGGCATTCGCGTCAAGGTTGGAGCCAATACCCAGATAGAGTTGTGGCAGTGTGGCAACTGTAGGCCTGTCAAAAGGGGTATTTTCCTTTACAAAATTCTTGGTACATGACGCAAGAACTACGGAAACAAAAACCGTAGTGGTTATTATTGCCGCCCATTTTTTTATATTATGATATTTTAACATAACGTTGTCTTTTTAATATTTTAAAAAAATCTATTAAAATCCTGCTTTTATCGAGAAGCCGTATGAACGTACACCCGGTAAACCACCAAACTGTATACCCTGTACGTTTCCTGTACCAACAATACTTTCAGGGTTTATCCTGTCAGGTAAAGTAGTGAACAGGTAAAACAGGTCACGCCCTATTAATGATACCGACATGCTCTGGAATACTTTGCTTTTCTGTACAAAGTCTTTTGGCAAGGCATAAGTAATAGATAATTCACGCAGTTTCCCCCATGAATCATTAAAAACAGAATTTGAACGTGGCAATGTAGCCTGAACTGTAGTCCATGACTGGAAGGCGCCAGCATATTTCCACCATGCGTTCACAACGTTGGTGTTTTGCACATAGGTACCACCCGGCCCTGGTGTAACGCCCTGCATAATTACACCCACATTGGCTTTTGTACCATCAGGATAAGTATATGGTAAACCATGGCCATCCCTTTCGTAAACGGTTTCGGGTAACATACCCTGTCCCATCATGGTCGCATAATCGCCCGACCATATCTGCCCGCCAACCTTAAAGTCGGTCAAAACATATATGCTGAAGTTTTTGTAACGGAAGTTTTGCGAGATACCACCTGTTATTTTTGGTGTGGCGTTACCGATTTTAACAACGTCGCTTGTAGTGGCATATTGCGAACCAATTACCGGCCCGTTTCCAGTATTAGTGCCATCGGCATATATCAGGTTTACTACTTTTTGTCCATTAACATATTTGTAATCGGTTCCGTAAATATCGCCATAATTGTCGCCAGGTTTAACCATCATGAAAACGCCATTAGACCCAAACCATGAACCTAATTGCAAAGCATCAATGCCTGGTTCTAACGATACAACTTTATTTTGGTTATGTGCCGCGTTCACGGTTACATCCCATGAAAAATCATTCGTCTTAATTACTTTTCCGCTCAGGGTTAACTCAATACCACGGTTACGCAAAGCGCCAGTATTTATCAGGGCATTGGTAATACCTGATGAAGCAGCTACAGGGATATTTAAGATCTGGTGATCAGAATAGGTGTTATAATAAGTAAAATTCACATTTAAGCGGTCATTAAAGAAGCCCAGATCAGTACCGATCTCAAATGATTTTGAACGTTGAGGTTCAATATTAGTAGGATAGGTAGTCGGTGTATTCAAACCGGTTGTAAAACCAGTAGTGCCGCTAGGACTGTAAACCAGACTGTTTTGATAAGGTAAGTAAGCATTTGCACTTTCTGCTTCGCTTATCCTTAATTTACCGTAGCTCAGCCAGTTTTTAATCGACTTCATGTCAAATGCATCGGTAAAAACGAAGCTCAAACTTGCCGAAGGATAAAAATAACTCCAGTTAGAAGGGCGAATGGTTGACGACCAATCGTTAGTACCCGACACATCCAAAAATAGGTAGTTTTTGTATGAAACGCTAGCCAGGCCATATACCGAGTTTATTTGCTGTACATATCTGTTCTCTATCGCGTTAAGTACTTGCGGAGTGTTGCCACCATAATTGTTCAGACTAAAAATATCCGGATAGTTGAATGGCCCGGGGTTATTTGCAGCTATATCATAAACATTGTTATAATAATGCCTTGCACCTAATGATAGGCTGGCGGTAATGTCTTTCACTAAATTTTCTTTATGGAAAACTAAACGGCCGTCAAGGTTATTGGTCGACGATCTGGCAAGGTCATAACCGTATGTTCCCTGTAATCCGGCAGCGTCTGTAGGGTTATTTTGAGTTATGAACTGGGTAGTATAGTAATCCAGTCCAAAGTTACCTACTGCCGTTAACCATGGTGTAATTTGCGCGTTAAGTGAAATAGAACCTACAAACTGGTTTTGGGTAATGTTGGTATTATCATTAAAAGTATTCCACCAGTAATATTGCTGGCCATATTCAAACGGCGAGTTGCCCAATATTGGATTTCTTGATCCATCAGGTAGTGTGGTTAAGCCTCTTTCAATAGGTTTGTAGTCAGCCGGTAAATTATAAACGGTCATGTAACCAACGCCAATATTACCGCCGCCGCCATTCTCGCCGTATATGTTCGGCGGGTTTAATTTATTCAGATTAATGTAGCTTGCAGTAGCGTCAATTTTCACTTTAGGGCTTACGTTGATTGATGAACCTATATTAAAAGTGTTAGTAGCGTTATTGCTGTTATAGGTAATCGCTTCATTGGTCGAGCGGGTGTATGATACACGCAGGGTTCCAATGTCACCACCACCTGAAACTGATACGCTGTGGGTTTGAGTGTTACCAGTACGGTAAAAGCTTTGGAAGATATTTGAATTACCGGTATATGGCCTGGTTGTGCCATCCCACCATACTAATGGCTGGCCCTCCATTTTAGGGCCCCACGATGCACCGTCGCCAGGAAACCCAATGTAGTTATAAAATGGGCCACCGGCGGCGCTGGTAACGCCAGGGCTAACATAAGCCCCTGGTATATTTCCCAAAGAGCCATAAGGGTCGCCGCCTATTTGTTCTTGCCTGTCTTTTCCATCGCTGGTTTTGTAAAAGAACGGATTGGCCGAATAAAGGTCTTCGGTCATACCGTTACCATATTCATCCTGTGTTTTAATATAACGATAAGGGTCGTTAGCACGATAAGTGTAGCTATAATCAACGCCGAAACCTTTCTTTTTTGTTCCTTTCTTAGTAACAATTACTAAAACACCGTTTGCGCCGCGCGCACCGTACAGTGCAGCTGCAGTTGGGCCCTTTAACGCGGTAACACTTTCTATATCATCAGGGTTTAAGCTGTTCAAAAACGAGCCGTTATCTACAGGCGGTTGCGAAACATCTACACCTCCGCCGCTTAATGATAAAGCGTCTTGAGCCGATTTCACAACGCCATTTCTCATTACCGGCTCATTATCAATTATAACGTTATCGATAACTATCAATGCTTGGTTATTACCCGCAAGGTTGCTGTTACCCCTAAGCACAATACGCGTTGAAGACCCTTCTACACCATTTGGCTGGGTGATGTTTAAGCCTGCTATTTTGCCCATTAAACCTGTGGCAATATTCGGCGGGTTAACTTTATCCATGTCGGCCCCTGAGATGCTTTGTGCTGCATAGCCTAATGATCTTTTTTCGCGTTTTATGCCCAAGGCGGTAACCACAACCTCGTTCATTGATGCTACAGATGGTGTTAATTTTATAAGCATAGGGCCTTCACTTACGGCTACCTCACGCGGTTCATAACCTATAAAGCTAAATACAAGCACAGCTTTATTATCGGGCACATTTATTTGAAAAGTACCTTCGGAATTGGTATTAGTACCGGCGTTCGTGCCCTTAATATGTACTGTAACGCCCTGTAACGGTACATTCTGGTCATCAACCACTTTACCTTTTACGGTAACAGGGGCTTGTTTTGAAAGTGCTGTATTTGTTTGGTCTTGCACCTTTGGTTTTAAAACAATAGTGTTCTGCACAATGGTGTATGATATTGGCAGGTTTTTAAAACAGGTTTCAAGAGTTTGCTCAAGGGAGTAATTCTTTACATCCAATGAGATCATAGGCGCCTGTTTAATCATTTTTGTGTTATACCAAAAGGTATAGCCGGTTTGTTTTTCGATTTTACTCAGGACTTTTTCAAGGGATGTGCTCTTCTCATTCAGCGTTATGTTTTGCGCGAAGCTTGCCGCGCTTAAATTCATACATGCCGCAACGATCATCAATATAGTTAGTTTCATAACTAATAGAGTTTTTCTAATCTGTGGGTACTTATACCGCAACGGATATATAGTAGAAATTTCCATACATTTGTTTGGTTTTGGGTTAAAAAATGGTTAGCTAAATATCATTATGTTTCCCAGCCTTCTAACGCCGGGAGTGCTGCAACACTTTCCGGCTTTTTTGCTGGTGCTAAGCTGTTGGCCCGGCCATTAGCATAGCGTTATCAGCTATTATCTTACAGTAATTTTCCTCCCTTCTTCTATTGTAAAATTTATACCGCTTAATTCTAATATTTTTAATACCTGCGATGCGTTTGAGTTACGTGATATTTTTCCGTGGTAAGTATAATTAGGTATTTGACCTTTAAATTCTACATTAATATCATACCACCGGGCAACCTGGCGCATAATGGTTTGTATGTCGGCCTCATCAAACTGGAAAAGGCCATTTTTCCAGGCTATTACTTCATTAATATCCGGCTTGTTATTTATGGTGTAGGATTGGTTGTTTTTCAATATCGCCTGCTGCCCGGGGCTTATCAATATAGCATCGTTTGCCGAAAATAGCTTTACGCTGCCTTCAAGTAAAGTGGTTTTAACAGTACCTTCATTGCTGTATGCATTAATGTTAAAATGTGTGCCGAGCACCTGTATAGTTTGAGTTGCTGTTTTTACATTAAATGGTTTGTTCTTGTTTTTAGCTACTTCAAAATAGGCTTCACCGGTTAGCTCAACCGTCCTGTCTTTACCAATAAATGCAGTAGGGAATTTTAATGAAGAGGCCGCGTTGAGCCAAACTTTGGTACCATCGGCCAGCACCAGTTGATATTGCCCACCCATTGGGGTTGTAATAGTATTGTATGAAACCTCGCTAACATTGGCATTTGTAGCTTTATATGATAGCAGGCTATCGTGTTTAACCACCCTGGCGCCAGCCTGTGTAGTAAGATTGCCGTTTTTAGCATTATTTAAAACCACCTGCGCCCCGTTAGCAAGCGTTAGAATTGCTTTATTGCCACCAGGCGCCAAATCATATTTATAGGGTTTATTATGGGCTACCTGTTGTACAGGCTTAGCGTGCTGCCTGTATAATAAATACATAGCTGCTGAAGCAAAAATTACTACCGCTGCGGCGCGCATCAGGTTTTTTATGTAAAAAGGGATCGTTGTTGATCTTTCTTTTTTAGCAATACGTTTGGCAATGCCTTCTTTTAATAATTCCTCCAAACCGGCTATTTCCGATACGTTCATATAGTTGGTGGCATTTGCTTCGTGGGCAAACAGATCATAGTATTGCTCAAGCAGTTGGATCTCATCGGGTGTGGCTACGCCGTCCAAATACTTCTTTTTTAGTTCCCTGAATTCTTTTGTCAATTGGAAAGACATGGTTTATAACGCTATAAACTATAAGTATATAAAACGAAAGTAATATCCCATGTTAAAAAAGTTTTTTTTAATACTATTGCATAGTAGCACTGTAAAATGCAAAAATTAGCGAGAGATTGCCTGGCAACCCCTCGCATTACTCATAACACTAAACCAGCCATATTAATATAATAATACAGGTTTGGAATCGGTGTTGTATTGCATGGATATTTTTAATACATGCGTAGTTACATAATATCAGTATACAGAATATTGTCAATATCCCATTTGGGAGTTTTTTTTGAATATTATCTTTCGCGGCTTGCTAATGTAATATAAAAAGGAAAAGGAATATAAGCAGCTTACTTAAGGTTGCACGTAAGCTGTACATTGAGGTTGTGAACTGGTTTTGTACTGTTTTTTGCGATATATTTAATACAGCGCTAATTTCTTTTGTTGATTTATCTTCTATAAACCTAAGCCTGAAAACCTCTCTGCGTTTTTCGGGCTGAAGGTTCATCCATTCATTAATGCAATCTTTCAGCTCAGTCACCTCGTAAACGGAGTCGGCAAACAATGGCGCATAAGTATCAGGCTCCAGCGGGGTCTCAAAAAACGGTTTCTTTTTATTTTTTTTATATAACATGTATACCTGGTAGCGGGTTGCACTAAGCAGGTAACAGCCTAAATTTTCAATGTTACGATTGTATCTTTTTATCCAGAGATCGGCAAAAATGTCTTGCACAATGTCCTCGGTCAATGAAGTGTCCCTTAGCCTTTTATATGACTCATTGTAAACTTTCTTCCAAAAACGTGTGTAGATCTCATTAAACGCACTTTCGTCACCCTTATTTAGAAGGCCCGCCAATTGGGAATCGGTAAGTGCAGTATAAGGCATGAATCAGTTTAAATTCGGTATGATAAATCTATGCAAAAAAATGTTTCATATTCACAAAAAAATATTTATGCAGGAAAATATTTCGTTATGGTTATTTAGTTTTAGTACAACTTCAACTATTGCATAATGGAGCAATATATAACTTAAGGTTTTCAAATCATATTTGCCCTGTAACTATATTAGGTTAACTGCGTCTTATGGTCATATGAAACTGATGCCGCTGTTCCTTTTAACTGTATTTACGCTAATACTATTCAATTTTGCTAATGCACAAACTACAGCCGGTAAAATTTCAGGATCAGTTTTAGACGAGGCTAAGAAACCGCTTTATGGGGCAACAGTAACTTTACTTATCGCAAAAGATTCGGCAGTAGTGGGCACACAACTTGCTAAAACTGATGGCAGTTTTTCTTTTCAAAACTTAAAAAATAATACCTACTTAATTGAGGCAAGCTATATAGGTTATAAAAATTACCGCAGCAATGCGGTGGTTGTCGGCCAGCAAAATACAGTTAATTTACCGGCGATGGTTTTATCGCCCAGCGGCAGAACATTGAATGAAGTAGCTGTAACCTCACAAAGATCATATATCCAACAAAAAGTTGACCGAACGGTAGTTAATGTAGGTGCGCTGATATCAAATACTGGCGCTAATGCTTTAGAAGTACTGGAAAAAACGCCGGGTGTGCAGGTGGATGCCGATGGCAACATTACCTTTAAAGGGAAGGGCGGCGTTACTGTAATGATTGATGATAAACCCACTTATCTTTCGGCTGCTAACCTGGCTACTTATCTGCGTTCGTTACCATCTTCATCGTTAGACCAGATAGAGCTGATGGATAACCCCCCGGCCAGGTATGATGCCGCGGGCAATGCAGGCGTTATCAATATTAAAACCAAAAAAAATAGCATCAGGGGATTTCATGCAGTGGCATCGGCTGATTTTGCACAAGGTTATTATGGCCGTATGAATGAAAGCTTAAACCTTAATTACCGTGTAAATAAAATTAACTTATTCGCCAACCTTGCCTATGATCAAGGCCGTAATTTCCGAAGGCTTGAGATAGACCGTACATACCTCGATGCAAATAATAATCCGACATCCTCATTAAAGGATATATCTTATTTCAGGCCGGTAAATCATAATACTAATATAAAGGCCGGACTGGATTATTTTGTATCGCCCAAAACAACCTGGGGAATAGTATTTACCGGCAACATATCACCCGACCATGATAACAGCCCTGTATACAGCTTACTTTACGGCCAAAACGGCGAGCTGGATTCGACCATCAATACCCAAAATACATCGAAGAACAGTTTTAACAGCAAAGGTATTAATGTGAACTATACCCATAAATTCGACAGCACTGGCAGAGAATTCACATTCGACCTGGATTATATAAACGATAAGGCCAATGGCAACCAGTTATTTGTAAATAATACCTTTTTACCCGACGGTACTTTGACAAATACATCAACACTGACTGATAACTTACCTTCTAACATAAATATTTACTCGGCAAAAGCCGATTATTCTTATCCGCTTAAGGGCAAAGCCAAGCTGGAAGCAGGTGTTAAAAGCAGTTATGTAAATACCGACAATGCTGCCAATTATTTTAATGTGGTTGATGGTGTAAGCACCATTGATTATAATAGTACCAATCGTTTTTTATATAAAGAGAATATAAACGCAGCCTACCTTAATTTCAATAAGGATTTCGGCAGGTTCTCGTTACAAACGGGCCTGCGGGCAGAAAACACCAATGGCAACGGGCACCAGCTGGGCAATGCCGAAAGGGCCGATTCATCATTTATTAATCATTATACCAACTTGTTTCCAACGGCTTATTTTTCCTATAACCTGGATACAGCAGGCCATAATGTACTCGTACTTTCGTACGGGCGCCGCATTGGCAGGCCAAATTACGGCAGCTTAAACCCCTTCACTTTTTTTGTAGATGAATTCACTTATTTCTCGGGCAACCCTTTCCTTAAATCACAGTTTACCGACAATTATAAACTGGCCTACAGCTACAAAAGCCTGTTTACCGTTGCTGTAACCTACAATTATACCACCGATGTTCAGGGGGAAACCATTCATAAAAACGGAGATGTATTCCTGAGTACCACCGGTAACATAGGGCAACAAAAAAACCTGGATTTCTCTGTAAATACTAATCTACAGCCCGCTAAATGGTGGTCGGTTAATTTATATGCCGAGGTATATAATAATACTTACGAAGGGCCATTTTATGATGGCTACCTTCACCAGTCGAAAAATACCTTTGCCGCAAACGGCAATAACCAGTTCACCATATCAAAAACCTGGAGTGCCGAATTAAGTGGTTTTTATGATGGCGGCGGTACGTATGGCCAATTTGTTACGCTTCCTAAAGGTATGCTGAATGCAGCTATCCAAAAAAAGATACTCAACAACAAAGCTTCCATAAAGTTAAACATGCGGGATATTTTTCACACCTTCAGTCCAAGCGGAACTATTACCCATATTGTTGATGCCAATGCAACATTCCACAATTTTGTTGATACGCGGGTAGCCACACTGGCATTTACCTACAGCTTTGGCAAATTAACCAATGTACCCGAAAAACGCGATACTGGCGGTGCCGATAGCGAGCAGGGCAGGGCACGTTGACATGATTGATCGATAAGGTCTTCCCATAAGATGGTCAGTAAAGAACCTTATGGCCTTAACATCGATTTTTGTACCTTAGCGCGACATCGCTGTTAATGACGCAACCAACCAAAACACCAATTGCCGAAAAAGAAAACCTGCACCCGCGCAATGCGCACCGGCAGGGTTATGATTTTAAGCAACTAATAAAGTCGACACCCGAACTTCGCCCGTTTGTGAAGATAAATGAGCATGGTGCCGAGTCGATAAACTTTAGTGATGCCGGGGCTGTAAAAATGCTGAACAAAAGTTTACTTAAGCAGTTTTATGGGGCGAAGGACTGGGACATTCCCGAAGGATACTTATGCCCGCCTATACCCGGTAGGGCCGATTATATACATTATATAGCCGATCTGTTAAGTGAAAATAATAGTGGAAATATCCCGACAGGCAAAAAAATAAAGATATTGGATATTGGCATGGGCGCTAACTGCATTTACCCGCTAATAGGCAGCAGCGTTTACGGCTGGCAGTTTGTGGGTACTGATATTGATCCCATTGCCATACGATCAGCCAAAGATATTATTGCAGGCAATCAGCAATTGAAGGGCCAAATATTATTACGGCAACAAACCAATAAGCATAATATATTTAAAGGTATCATAATACAGGATGAGGGCTTTGACGTTACCTTGTGTAACCCGCCATTCCATGCCTCATTGCAGGAAGCGCAACTGGCAACCATTAATAAATGGAATAAATTGAAGGCAGATGGCAAGCCGCCACCAACGCTGAACTTTGGGGGACAGAAGAAGGAACTGTGGTACCCCGGCGGTGAGGCTGCATTTATTAAGCTTATTATTGAGCAAAGCGCATTGGTTGCCAAACAATGCTTATGGTTCACTACCCTGGTATCGAAAAAAGATACGCTGCCCGGCGTTTACAGGGCACTAAAAAAAGTAGCTGCTGTTGATGTTCGTACTATCAGCATGTCGCAAGGGCAAAAAGTAAGCCGCATTGTGGCTTGGACCTTCCATAACGAAGCTGAACGCGCCGAATGGGCTGCTACCTGGTGGAAATAGCCGTTATTTACTCTGTAAAAAATCAATGCCTGGTCCTTTCCTGTACTAACCGGGGCATGTAAATTACATTTGTTAATTAATGCTTTGATTTACAAAATATTATGTAGATTTATTATTAATAAACAAACCCCAATTAGTTTAATTAAACCCAATTACAATGAAAAAGATCCTGTATTTGCTTACAGTTGTTGCATTATTTGCAGCCTGTAGAAATGAAACTAAAACTACTGCGACCGGTAAAGATTCAGTAGTGATGCCTTACAAAGCATCTTATTCTTCTTCCTTCGTAATATCCGACAGTACGAAAAACGCACAAGCGGTATTGCAGTCATTAAAAGACTGGGAGGACAATAAGCTAGCTAACGCTCCTGCTTATTTTGCCGATACTGTTACCATGGATTTTTGGGATGGAAACAGCTTTAAAGGTACCCGTGATAGTTTGGTAAAACTCGGCCAAAAAATACGCGATAGCTTAAGCAGCTCTAAAATAAAAATAGTGGCTTACGTTAGTTTACATAGTACCGATAAAAATGAAGATTGGGTTAATGTATGGTATAAACAAACAGATACCTACAAAAACGGTAAAGTAGATTCGTCATTCTTCCAGGATGATAACAAGATGGTGAAGGGGAAAATAGTTTTTGTTGGTGATAAACGCCAGCCATTAACAAAAGGTAAATAAGGGCCGCCTATCAATAAGGCCTAACCTGTTATCGTTATGCTGTTTAGCATAACAGATAAATAAACGAAAAACCAATTCTTTTAGGGATTGGTTTTTTTTTGTTTCGGATAGTTCATAAAATATTTCATAATACGGGTTAAACCATTCATTATTTCATGCAGTCATATCAATATAAAATTTACAACAACAACCTTAAATTTTGGTATCATGAAAACGAAAATACAAACCATAAAAGCCGACTTATACAATGTATTTGTAATGGGTAACGCTAACAATTTGCAAATGGCAAGGGTTTACTTTTTATTAACTATACCTGCTTTAACCGTATTATTTGCTATAGGCAATTTCAAATAAACAACGGCTATACTTCCCTTCAGGGAATCTACATATATGTACAGTCCCGGAGATGTTTCTTCCGGGGCTTTTTTGTTTTTGGGGATTGTTAAGTACTTTTAATCGGATTTAATTACATTGTCAGTCTTTTGCATACAAAGTTATACACCAAAACCCGTATAGCGCCAACGCCCAGCGGTTACCTGCACGTAGGCAATGTATTATCGTTTGCCATTACAGCGGCATTGGCACAAAAACATAGCGCTAAAATATTATTAAGGATAGATGATATTGACCAGGCGCGGGCGAATAAATTATACGTACAGGATATTTTTGATACCCTTAATTTTTTAGGGATTCCGTGGGATGAGGGCCCACGCGATGCCATTGATTTCGAACAAAATTATTCACAGGTACACCGCATGCCTAATTATCGTAAAGCTTTAGACGAGCTTCGCGACAGAGGTGCTGTTTATGCCTGCACCTGTTCGCGTAAGAAAATAAATACCTGTGAATGTTTTAACAAGCATATTCCCTTAGATACCCCTGAAGCCAGCTGGCGTTTGATAACTAATAATAATGTGGTTAGTATAAGGGACTACAGCGACAATGTAATACAAACCACTTTGCCCGAGGATATGCAAAATTTCATCGTTAAAAAGAAAGACGGTTTCCCGGCCTATCAGCTTACTTCGGTAATTGACGACCTGTATTATGGGGTTGATTTGATAGTGCGCGGCGAGGATCTATGGTCATCAACCTTAGCACAGCAGGTGCTGGCATCCGCGCTCGGAAGGGGCAATGAATTTAGTGCAATTACTTTCTGCCACCACCCGTTAATTACTGATGAAACCGGGCAAAAACTATCGAAATCTGCCGGGGCAACATCAGTGAAATATTTGCGCGAAAGCGGAAAACCGGCTACCGAAATTTTCGATCTTATCGCTTCAATAACCGGCGTAGCTAACATTGCCACCTGGCAGCAGCTTGGCAATGCAACAATTCTGTTGAACGCTAAAACAAACAAATAACCGTTAATTTATTTTACTATTTTCATCGCTCGAATTTATACCTATGATAAAAAGGATATGCCTGTTTATTTTGCTGCTTTTGCCCGGTTTATTAAAGGCGCAAAATAAACTTCCCGACAACATGTTTTTACGCAAATTACCAAACGGATTAGATGTATTGGTAATTGAAGATAACAGCGTACCGCTGGCCACCATCATGATCACCTGCAAAAATGGCGCTTATACCGAAACACCCAAGTTCAACGGCCTGAGCCATTTATATGAGCACATGTTTTTTAAGGCGAATAAAGAATATCACAGCGCCGAAGATTTTTTGCAACGCGTGAGCGAATTGGGCATGAAGTTTAACGGCTCAACATCGTACGAAAACGTGAACTACTATTTTACCCTGCCCAGCTCGAACCTGAGCGAAGGGCTTGATTTTATGAACTCGGCCATTCGTTACCCAAAGTTCGACCCCAAAGAAATGGCGCGTGAAAATGTGGTGGTTGACGCCGAATTCCAGCAGGATGAATCAGACCCCGGCTATGCTTTATCAAACGCGATGGACCACCATATGTGGGGCGATCTGTACAGCCGCAAAAACTCATTAGGCGACCACCAGGTTATCCGTTCGGCAACGCCGGCCATGATGGATTCCATCAAGAACAAATATTATTATCCTAACAACTGCCTGCTCACTGTTGCCGGCGATGTAAAGCATGAGGACATATTCCGCCGTGTACAAAATATATACGGTAGTTGGAAGCCGGCCCCTTTTGACCCGTTTAAAAAATGGCCTATTCCGGAATTTAAGCCGCTGAAAAATACGGATTATTTTGTAGTGGAATCCGGCCTGTCGCGCGTGCCATTGGTACTGATGGAATGGGAGGGCCCTGATACGCGGCACGATGTACATGCAACCTACGCCGCCGATGTTTTCTCGTTTATTGTTAACCAAAACTCATCAAAATTCAGCAAGGCTTTATTGCAATCGGGTTTGGCATTACAGGTGGAGATCAGCTATTTAACGTTGAGCCATACCGGGCCTATTACTTTGGAAATAGTACCTAATCCAGCCAAAATAAAGGAATGTATTGCCGAGGTAAAAAAACAAATTGAGCTGATGGACAGCGACGACTATTTTACCGATGAGCAGATAGTGATAGCCCGCCGCAAATTAGGCATAGAACGGACCATGGAAAAGGAAGTAACTTCGGATTTTACACAGGCTATGTCATTCTGGTGGGCATCAACAACCATTGATTATTATACCGGCTACGTTGACAACCTGAACAAAATAACCCGTGCCGACCTACAGGAATATGTACGCAAATACATCAAGAACCAGCCTTATTGTGCCGGGATGCTGATAAGTCCCGAGATGAAAGCCCAGGTACATCCTGAACAATTCTTTACCGCATCGAACTAAAATAACATGAAGAAACTACTGTTTGTAATAACCATACTGTGCCTTGCCGCAACCGGGGCAATGGCTCAGGCCCCGACAACGGCGTTTGATGTGGACGGCATTAAGGTGATATTTAAACCCACGGTAAAAGAGATATTGGATGTGCGGCTGTTTTTCCGTGGCGGTGTAACCAATTACAATGGCGACCAGGCAGGTATTGAAAACTTCGCGCTAAACGCTACTGTAGAATGCGGCACCCGCAAATATGCAGCTGATGCCTTTAGGGATACTGCCGATGTTTACAGCATTGGCATCCACGGCGAATCAACCTACGACTATGGCACCATTGAAATGGAATGTGTAACTGGTTATTTAAACCAGGGATGGGAGCTGTTTACACAGGCGGTTGTCGACCCGGTATTTGATGATAACCAGGTGGAGTTGCTGCGCAATAAGATATTCGCCGAAATGCGCCAAAGGCAATCAGACCCGGATAATTACTCGGACCAGTTGATGATAAAAAACGCGTTCGCAAACACACCCTATGCTACCGAGCCCGACGGCACAGAAGAAACCATCAGTAAATTTTCAGCCGCCGATCTTAAAAGTTATTACCACAGTATATTGGATAAAAGCCGGTTATTTATTGTGGTGGCCGGCAAAATAAGTAAGAAAGAACTGGTAGCCAAAATACATGCCTCGTTTGCCGGGCTGCCTTCCAAACAGCTTTACCATACCCCGACTTACACTACTCCCGACTGGAAAGATTATAAGTTACTGGTTGAAAAACGCGATTTATCCACCAATTATGTCAATGCCATTATGAATTCGCCGCAGGTAAATAGCCCTGATTATATACCTTTCAGGCTGGGCATCTCAGTTGTTGGCGGCGCTTTGTTTAGCGACCTGCGTACCGATATGAATTTATCATACGATCCCGGCGCTGACGCGGTAATGCGGCAGATGCCCTATGCAACCATGTCGGCCAGCACCAGTCAGCCCAAAGAAGCGGTACATGAAATGGTGAGGATGCTCGACTATGTGCGGCATATCGGTGTTTCATCAAGCGACCTGAAGCATTTAAAAAGCAGTTATATCACCACAAATTATATCAAACAGCAAAGTACATCGGCAATAACCACAAGCCTTGGGGAAGCCGAAATTTTGGGTGGATGGGAATTAGCCGAACAATTGCCGGCAATGGTTAATAAGGTTACCATACAGCAAATTGATATTGCGCTGAACGAATACATACAGGGCCTGCGGTGGAGCTATCTCGGCAACCCGGCACAAGCGGATGAAGCGGCGGGCTCATTCCAGGAAAGGCTGCATTAGCCGTACTGTATCATTTAGCAAATGAGACACTTTGAGACACAAGACAAGAATTAAGACTTTAAGAAAAAAATAAAGCGCTGATTGTCACCATTATTTACATTTCAAAATTGCTCAAAATGCATCAAAATAAACCATTTTAAGCGCCAAAAGGGATAGAAAACTGCTTTTTAAGCCCTCTTTTTCCATAAAAAAACGTCAAAAAACAGCCTTTTTTATCAAAAAAGTGCTTAAAAATACCGGTTTTTATGCTTTTTTTAAGGTGGAAATAAAGCAAAGAAGCACAAATTGTCTCAAAGTGAGACAGCAATGAGACAATAAATCTCAATAGCATGCCCTGAAAATCTATTCAATTTAACGTACCTCGTTACCACTTAAACTATCCATAAAAATAAATCGTTTAGGATTGTTTATGGGGATGGTTTTGCAGTTAACATCTATCCACATAGCTTGCTGGGCATTATCGTTAAATGCGTTCCATTGCGCCAAACCCTGCCCGTTAGGATTGCCGGTTTTGATGAAGTTGGCAAAATAGCTTTCCATGGTGTTCGATACTTTATAATCGTCATCCGTCCAGGTGTAGGCGTTATTGGTTGATAAATTGCCCAAAGCGTATTCAATTTCCGAGGAATGCGTAGCACCCATCGCAGGCTCCTTAAACCCACCTACAGGCTGACGCACGCGGCCAAATATATAATTGTAAACCGGTTTGCCACTTGTTTTACTTTGCATATCGATAAATTTCCAGGTGCTGTAAACGATAAAGCGATCTGCCGATAGGTCGGTAGCAATATGTTTTACATCTGCATCATTAGCAGCGGGGTAAGCGGCAAAAACAGCGTCGGCATTGCCGTGGTATAGTTTGGTCAAAGCCTTTTTATAGTTATCCACCGTAGCTGAATCATTACCTATAATTCCATGGTAATCAGTCTCGGCCGAATTCCAGCCAGCCAGTAGGGGTACATGCATTTGTTTCCCCTCTGCAAAAATTGCATTGGGTTGCTCAGGAAAAAAGTATCCGTCGATAGTTTGCGGGAACTGTGCCGACTCGGATAATTTGAGCAAACTATCGGCAGGTATCTTTCGCAGGTCGGCCAATGAAGCGGCACCAATTTTCGCCGCGAATTTTAAACCGAAGCCTTCAGCAACGGCCAATGGCGGTAACTGCCTGCCTACCACCGCGCCGCTTTCGGCAATGGCGCCCCTGAACAATCCTTTTGACAAAGGCGAAGCCACCTGCGCGCTTACCGACATGGAACCCGCTGATTCACCGGCTATGGTCACCTTATTAGGGTCGCCGCCAAAGGCAGCAATATTTTTTTGTACCCATACCAATGCTGCGTGCTGATCCATCAAGCCATAATTGCCTGACGAATGGTGCGGCGATTCTTTGGTCAATTCAGGATGTGCCATACAACCGAAAATACCCAGGCGATAATTGATAGTGATCGCCACAACTCCCCGCTTTGCCATGTTCTCGCCATCGTACCGGTATTCAGAGCCATCGCCCGCACGGAAACCGCCGCCATAAAAATAAACCAGTACAGGTAAGGCCTCTTTGGGCGATTTAGCAGGTGTCCAAACATTCAGGTACAGGCAATCCTCGCTCTTGCCATTACTGCGAAACATCATATCGCTATATATTGGCTCCTGCATGGCTTGCGGGCCAAAATGGTCGGTATGTAAAATACCTTTCCAGTTTTTTGGCTGCTGCGGTTCTTTCCAGCGTAAATCGCCCACGGGTGGCTGTGCAAAGGGGATGCCTTTGAACGAATGTATACCGCTGGCTTCCACTACGCCCTGCACAATTCCATTGGCAGTTTTAACCTGTGGGCTATCTATCTTTTGCGCTATGGCAGTATAAGCAAAGCCAGTCACAGCTAATAATAGCGCGATAATTTTTTTCATGGTATGATGTTATTGTTGGGCTTGTTGATATTTGTAGTGCAGTTTTTTCAAAGTTTCTTCTGACGCCTCATCGGCTGATGCGCCGTAACCCGATACAAATATTCCTTTCAATCCTGATCTTGATGCCAGGGCATAAACGGTGGCTTCATCGGCCGGGTCGGATGGGCCTTCATAGCGGTAAAGGTCTACTATCTCAAATTCATCGGCGGCGTAGGCATTATCAACCGTTAAAAACTGGTTTTCCTTTAGGTTTAGGTCGAGGGTAAAGCCTCTTTCTTTTAGTTGTTTTATAGCCTCGGTAACGGTGGCATAATGAAATTGTTGCTGCATAGGTATTATGATTACAGATTATAAGGGGATGACGTAAATTTAGGCAATTACTTTTTTACATTTATGTTTAATTAACGCAATTTGAATGGGCAGGTTTGACAAATATGCACCGGGCGATATTTTAAAGCCTTACATTAAATATTTTGTTATCTCTGAAAGTGAGTATGAACACGCCTACAAGGTACTGCCTGATACTTCGTTGGTTATAGGTCTTCAGTATAAAGGTAAACTGGCGCAGGTGATAAACGGAAAGGAAGAGAACCTGTCGGTGATTGGGGTTACCGGCTTACAGGATGGTTACCGCCTGTTTAAGGGCTCGGCAAATATTGGTACGGTGCTGGTATATTTTAAAGAAACAGGCGCTGCTGCATTTTTTAACCAGCCTGTAAATGAACTGTTCGCGCAAAGCCTTGCGCTCGACCATTTCTTTGACCGTTCCCTGCTCAGGGAAATAAGTGAACAACTTGCAACTGCCGAAACCGACCTGCAGCGTATACAGGTGACAGAATTATTTCTCATCTCGCAACTGAAGGATGTTACCGGCGATATTTTAGTGACGGCCGCAATAATGCTGATCAGGCAATCAAAAGGGATGATGCGTATGAAAGACCTTGCCGAAAAACTCAATATCAGCCAAAGCCCGTTCGAAAAAAGATTTAGGAGGGTGGTGGGTGCATCGCCCAAAAAATTTGCTTCCATAGTAAGGCTGCAAACGGTTATTAACGAATTTCCATCAACACTGAGCATGACTGAAATTGGTTACAGGATAGGTTATTATGATCAGGCGCATTTTATAAAAGATTTTAAAAACTTCACCGGCGAAACACCTGAAAAATTTTTTCAACCTAAATAAAAACAAACGATTTTTTACAATTTGCCGCAATTGTATAAGCATATTTTTGATGTATAAAACTCAATAATATGTTTACGTTAGAACAAATAAAAGCAGCCCATTCCAAAGTGAAAAGCGGCGCTGATTTCCCCGACTATGTTAAAGAATTAAAAGTGTTAGGTGTATTAAGCTACGCCACTTACGTAAGCGATGGCCACACTTTGTTTAGCGGGGCAGATGGCTACAGCGTCCTCTCGCCTGCGAAATATGACAGCAAGCCCTTAGCCTGCAACAGCAATAAAACCGTATTTGCTAGCGAATTAAAAGCGCATCAGCAAGGCAAAACCGATTACCCAGCCTTTTGCGCCATGTGTGCCGAAACAGGTGTAGAAAAATGGATAACAGATATAAGCGAAATGACCTGTACCTATTACAGCAAAAGCGGCGAAGAATTACTGGTAGAGAAGATACCTGAATAAAAGCCCTATACTTTAAATCATTTAGAGGATTTTTACCCTCTTTTCGCGCAGCGAAGAGAGGGTCGACAAGCGATTTAGCGAAGTCGGGGTGAGTAAAAACGAAGATAGGTAAACGCCCCGCCCCGCTTAACTTAATAATGCTAAAACCTGAGTGTACAAAAAACTATATCTCCCTAACATCAGTAGCCGCTATCCAGCCTGCGCTACCGTTGGGGAGTTCAATTTCTATCCAGTTGGCATTGGTTTCCATTACGCTAACCTTAGTGCCTTCGTGCACCACAAACATGGCTTTGCCGGTGGCATCGGGCGAGCTTTTGGCGGTTACCGAACTACTGAAAACAATGGCCTGGTGATGATGGTTAAAATAATCCACCTGCCGGTTGGCAATGAAAATAACAACAGCACCAATGCATATCGAAATAATGCCGCTATAAAATGACAATTTTTTTATGCTGGTAGAATTGGTGAAAAGATACAACACCAGGATGCCGAAACCTGCTAATAAAAATAATACACTTAGCGCGGCAAGGGTGCCGGCTGAAAAACATAGTATAAAACTATGCCACCAACTGGTAACAAAAAACTCGGGTAGCGGTATAATCTTATCGGTTGTTTTTGAGTTGGCGAGTTTTATGTTGAAGTTGATATCCTCATCGCCGGGGTTTAGCTTGTGGGCCTTTTCAAAATACAGTATTGCCGAAGGGATGTCGTCAAGTTTATAATAGGCATTGCCTAGGTTAAAATAGATGATAGCCGATTGGTAGCCATCATTCAATATCTGCAGGTAGCTTTGCACAGCTTGCTGATACTGTCCTTTTGCATATTGCTGGTTACCTTTTGTAAAAAGCGCGGTGGTGGCATCGCTGCCATAAGAGAATATGGGCAGTGCCAAAAACAAAAGCAGGTATAGCCCGCTTTTCAGCCGGTTATATTTTATCTTCAATTTCATTGATAATATTTTTTGCCTTGTCGAACACCTGTTGCTGCGATATACCTGTTACCGGGGCGAAGCGCGCCATTTCGCAGAGGTCGATAGTATCGGCCAGTTGTTTGATGGTGCCCTCATCCAATGCCCTTGCTTTTAGTTGGGAAGTTATATTTTCCTGGTTCAGATCAGCAACTGGGATATTTAATTTATCGCTCAAATAGCCATACAGGCCGCGTGCAATCGCTTCATAAAATTCATTCTTATTTCCGGCCGACAAATGTTTAGCAGCAACCGCCAAATGTTTAGCGGCTACTTTATTGGCTTTGCGGCTCCGCAACCTAACCATGTCGCTATTTTGTTTATCATCCCAGCGGCGATAGAGCAGGGCACCGCCAAATGCCAACGGCCCTAATAGCATCAGTAGGTAAAAACCGGCAGAGCCATAAAAGCCTTCACCATCCTTGTACAAATCGGGCGAATCGGTTTTAATATAGCGTATGTCCTTGCCCAGCATTTTTATATCCTGCTGGCTGCCCATATTGTAAGCAGTGGGGTTGGCCTGCGGATCGCCTTTATTTACTTTTATGGCGAATGATTTGGCAGGCAGTGTCACATACCTTTTCGTAGCCGGATTGAAATATGAAAAGCCCGGCGGACTAAGCGTAAAATCGCCCTGGTGACGGGGGATAAGCAGGTAAGTATATTCCCTGCTGCCCGAAACACCAGCCGGGTTTACCGAGATGTTATCGGTTGTTTTCGGGTCGTATTTCTCAAAATCAGCAGGCGGATTAATGCTTGGTGCATTAATCAATGCCAGGTTACCTGTTCCTGTAATTTTAAGATTGTAATTAAATGTTTCGTTAGCTTTCAGCTCTTTTTTGTCGACGTTTGATTCAACTGAAAATGAGCCTACCGCACCGCTGAAACCGGCAGGTTTACCTGCCTCGGGTAATGGCATGGCATGGATAATAACAGGAGGGCTGCTTACCTTGTAATTCACATCCTTAAACCCGCCGCCGCCAAAAACCTGGTCGAAAATATCGCCTGAACTCGGCTCCTGTATACGCACGGCCAGTGTTAACGAAATGGGGTCGATGGTTAAATCGCCGGCATGTTCAGGGAACAGCACAGTTTGTTTTATGGTGGCAACGTTGAATTGCTGCCCTTTGTAATTCTCAACTTTCCATTGCACAGGCTGGCCGTTCTTCATTACATCCTGGTTCCAGAAACCATTCAGATCAGGGGCCTTATCCAATCCGCTGCCTAATATGGCCACGCGGGTGTATAGTTTATAATTTACAGTTAATTGTTCACCCTGATAAACGCGGGTTTTATCAACTTCTGCCCTGATGAACAATGATTTGGCAATATTTTTTGGATTACCAACAGATGCAGTACCAGGCGCACTTTGTTGTTGTTGCACTTGTTGTGCTTGCTGCCGCTGAACAGGTTGCCCTTTTACTACCGTTATTTTTAACGGGTTCGATTTAACCCCGCGCATATTCACATTTATGGTTGCGGGGCCTATGATAAAGGTGCCTTCTTTGGTGGCTTGCAAAATATAGCTATAGCCGGTAGTGTAAGTTGTATTGCCGTTTACCGATGTCATGCTTTGCGACATATTCGGGCCTGACAATACCTGGAAATTTGAAAAATCGGGCGGGTTAAAATTGTCGCCGTTGCCCTGTACGGTAAAATCCACCTCAAATTGTTCGCCGGTACCCACCCGTGCGCTGCTGACAGTAGCAGTAAATTTAACCTGCGCAAAAGCCATTGCCGACAACAGCAACAAAAATGATAATATGTAGTGCCTTTTTTTCATTTATATAATTAGAGATGCAAGAATCAAGAGCCAAGAATCAAGATATTCTGTTTGTGGCTATCTGCATAATTTTTATCTTGATTCTTGCATCTTGACTCCTGATTCTACTCCTCTACCAATCCTTATCAATATGCATTTTACCGGCTTTTGCCTTTTTATTTTTCAGTTTGTCCTGTGTATTCTTTTCATTATCGTTCAACGCGTCTAACATCCGTTGGGCGTCTTCTTTTGAAAGCTTATTAGGATTTTGCTGTTGCTGGTCCTGTTTGTCTTTATTTTGCTGGTCTTTATTCTGATTATTTTTATCCTGGTTTTTCTTGTCCTGGTTCTTTTTATCCTGATCCTGTTTATTCTGGTTCTGGTTGTTTTTGTTGTTCTGATTATTCTTGTCGTTCTTTTTGTTTTGCTGCTGCTGTTGTTTTAATTTTTCTTGTGCATAGGCGAGGTTATACCGGGTTTGATCGTCTTTAGGGTTAGCCAACAAAGCCTTTTCATAAGCATCAATACTTTCCTGGTACTTCTTCGATGCCATTAACGAATTACCCAAATTATGATATGCGCCGGCCTTTATCATATTATTAGTTGCCGATGAGCCAATATCGGTAAAATGCTGTGCAGCATCATCAAACTTTTTTTGTCTGAATAATGCATCGCCCAAATTAAAGTTACCCTCAACAGGCATGCCTTTTTTCTCTACCGATTTGCTGTATTCTGCAGCGGCATCCTCGTATTTTTTCTGGCTGTAAAGTTGGTTGCCTTTATGTATATGGCTTTTCGCATCCTGTGCATAAAGCCATTCACCGCTTAACAGCATCAATATAATTATAATCGCTCGCTTCATGGCTTTTTCACTTCAAACAATTTCAACCTGCTTAACCGTAAATTCTTACGGTTCGATATAAAAAACTCTACCACCAGCAATAAAAACGCTATCACAAAAAAGAACTGGAACCTGTCCTCAAAATCCTTGAATTGCTTGCTGTCATAGCCCTTTTGCTGCATTTTGTTTACCTGGTCCATCACAATGTTCAATCCGCTGCCCGCGTTACTGGCACGTACAAACACGCCGCCGCCTGCCGCTGCTATCTCCTTACACATATCCTCATTCAACTTACTGATTACCGTATGCCCCGCGCTATCCACATGGAAACCAGCCTGCTTACCATTCAAATAAACCGGGATAGGCGAACCCTGCGGCGAACCGAAACCAATAACATGTATTGTCACTTTTTTATCAGCGGCATTTTCAGCAGCTTTTACCGCATCGTCCTCGTGGTTCTCACCATCGGTCATTAGTATCATGGCCTTGGCGGTATTGTTCTTAAAATCGAGCGATTGCATACCCATATCAATGGCCGCGCCTATAGCTGTGCCCTGCGTGGGTACCATGCCGGTGCTTATTTCGTTCAAAAACAGTTTCGCTGCCGAATAATCGGTGGTCATGGGCAACTGCACATAAGGCTCGCCCGCGAATACTACTATGCCTATGCGGTCGTTATGTAAACCGCTGATGAGCTGATCGAGCGCACGTTTAGCATTCTCCAAACGGTTGGGCGCCAGATCTTGCGATAGCATACTATTAGAAACATCCAGCAGTATCATAATATCAGCCCCATCGCGCTTAATATCTTCCGTCCGGGTACCAATTTGCGGGTCGGCAAGGCCGATAATAATAAACCCGTAGGCAATGATGTACAGTATAAATTTCAGCGTTGGCCTGCGGAATGATACATCGGGCATAATGCGCACGATGATTTCTTTATCGCCCAAACGGGCAAGCGCCCGTTTTTTCCAGGTACGCACGCCCGCAAACCAAATGATGAGCAGCGGTACAGCTACCAATCCCCATAATATCCATATGTGCGCAAAACGTAGCATCAGGTTAAAGCTCCTTTAAAAATGGTGTTACTCAATATAAATTCAAGCGATAATAACAATATCGCCGCTATGGCAAAAGGTAAAAAGCGCTCCGTTCTTTTATGAAATTGGGTAACCGCTATCTTCACTTTCTCCAGCTTGTCTATCTGCTGATAAATGCCTTTCAACTCCTGGTTATTGTGCGCCCTGAAATATTTCCCGCCAGTAATGGCTGATATTTTGGTGAGCGTAGCCTCGTCAATTTGTACCGGCATATTCTGGTAATGTATATTGCCAAACTGGTCTTTGAACGGATACGGCGCCGAACCGTTAGTGCCGATCCCCACAGTGTACACCCTTATACCGAATTGTTTGGCAATTTCGGCAGCGGTAATTGGCGGGATGGAACCGGTATTATTTACCCCATCAGTAAGCAAAATAACCACCTTGCTTTTTGCTTCGCTATCTTTTAAACGGTTTACTGCCGTTGCCAATCCCATACCTATTGCGGTACCATCGTCTATCATGCCGTTTTGAATACACTGGAACAAGTTAATGAGCACATCATGGTCGATAGTCAACGGGCATTGCGTAAAGCTTTCACCGCTGAATATCACCAGGCCGATACGGTCGTTAGGGCGGGCCCTAATAAAATCAATGGCGATCTGCTTGCCTGCCTCCAAACGGTTGGGCACGAAGTCTTCAGAAAGCATACTGCCCGAAATATCGCTGGCTATAACAATATCAATGCCTTCGGTAGTTTCATTTTCCCAGCTTAGGGCGGTTTGTGGCCTTGCCAGCGCTACTATCAGTAACGATAATGCCAGCGTTCTTAATACAATGCCGTAATGCCTGAAAATAGGGTATAAGTTTTTTTTGCCCGATGAAAATCCACCGGTACTCGACATGCTGAGCGTGCCCTGCAATACCTTGTTCTTCCAGATATACCAACCGATCATCAATGGGACGATGATGAACAGCCAAAAGAAACCGGGGTAGGCAAACTCTATTCCGTGGAACCAGCTCATTTCGGTAAATCCTCCTTATCAGCAGGTGCCTGTGGTTCCTGTTTGGTTTGCATTACGAAACTGATCGCATTCTCCATGCTGAACTCATTATCTTCGGGCAACGGTTTTTCCTTGGCGAATTTCACCAGATCGGCCAAAATTAAAGTGCGCCTCAATTTCTCGCGGGCATCGTTCGGTATCTGTGCCGATCTTAAAGCAGCGAATATCTCATCCGATGTTTGTTCCAAAGCATTAATATGATACCTGTTCTCAATGTATTCGCGCAACGTATCGCTTAATTCGCTATGGTATAGTTTTACCTCATCACTTTGCCAAAGTTTTTTATCGCGCAGGGCGGTTAATTTGTTAAGGGCGATGGTATGCGGCGGAACCGGCGGCGCTTTGCTTACAAATGGTACTTCTTTTTTGGGCCGTGTAGCAAAGTAGATGGTAATGCCTATGATGATCAAAATAGCCAATAGCGGGAACACCACCCATTGCCAATGATCTTTTAACCAATCGAGCCAGGTGTAAGTAACCGCTAAGGGCTGTTTAATATCATAAATGGCTTTGGTGGTATCAACAGCAACCGGTGTAAACTGCAGCATTAAACTATCGGTAGTGTACGATGCCGTTTTTGTTTTGAAAGTGAATGGCGGGATGGAATAAGTGCCCGGAGTAAACGATGTTACCGTGTAATTACGGGTAATGGTTTCGTTTTGTACATTGTCCTTATCAAAAATAGTATCAGGTTTGGCAACGCTTACAATTTGTATTTTGCCAATGCTATCGGCCAGTTGCGGAAAATCTATCTGATCCTTCGCCTGAATGTGCGCAATAAGGTGCAGGCGGGTTTGATCGCCCATGGGGATGGTCACTTTATCAAGCGTAGCTTCAACCTTTATATTTTGCGCGTTGGTTCTGTAGGCAAAACAGGCTAAAAATAATATCAGAACAAGTGTATAATTAAAATATCTTTTCATTGCTATCACCGCCTGCTTTCACGTTTTTTAAATAGTGTCATGAGTGGTTTTACCCACGACTCATGGGTGCCGATGCCGGTATAATCAACCCCCGATTTTTTGAAAGTATTGTTTAAATCATTATTGCGTTTTAATGCCGCCGCTTTGTAGGCATTGCGTACTTCTTTATTGCTGGTGTTTACCCATTGCAGTTCGCCGGTTTCTTCATCTACCATTGGTACCAAGCCCAGGTCGGGGAACTCTTCCTCGTGCCTGTCGTACAGCTTAAGGGCAACAATGTCGTGCTTTTTGTTGGCTATTTTAAGCTGATCTTCGAACGGGCCGGTCATAAAATCGGATATAATAAAAGCTGTACTGCGTTTTTTAATGGCGCTGGTAAAATAGCGTAATGCCTCGGCAACATTGGTGCCTTTGTTTTCGGGTGTAAAGTCTATTAGCTCGCGGATAATAGCCAGGATATGGCTACGCCCTTTTTTGGGTGGGATGAATTTTTCTATTTTATCGCTGAAAAATATTACCCCCACCTTATCATTATTTTGAATGGCCGAAAATGCCAGCACGGCGCAAAGCTCCGTAGCCAGATCCTGCTTTTGTTGTACCACGGTACCGAAGTTACCCGAGCCGCTTACATCAATCAGCAACATTACGGTAAGCTCGCGTTCTTCCTCAAAACTTTTAACATAAGGGTGATTAAAGCGCGCGGTAACGTTCCAGTCGATGGTGCGTATTTCATCGCCCACCTGGTATTCGCGCACCTCGCTAAAAGCCATACCACGCCCCTTGAAGGCCGAATGATATTCTCCCGAGAATAAGTGGTTACTTAACCCCCGGGTCTTTATCTCGATCTTCCGTACTTTTTTTAAAAGCTCTTTGGTATCCCTTGCCATAACCCCCTCTAAATCTCCCCCAAAGGGGAGACTTTTCATAATATAGTGTAAATTTTATTCCTCTTTATTTTTAAAATCCTCCCCTTTGGGGAGGGTTGGGTGGGGTTTAAGGTACCTCTACCGCGTTCAGTATCCCGGTTACAATATCTTCGGATGTTACATTTTCAGCCTCGGCTTCATAGCTTAATCCGATACGATGGCGCAATACATCGTGGCAAATGGCCCTTACATCTTCCGGTATCACATAGCCACGGCGTTTGATGAATGCGTAGGCTTTAGCGGCCAGCGCCAAATTTATACTTGCCCTTGGCGAAGCGCCGAAGCTTACCAGGCTCTTGTATTTTGACAGTTTATACTGCTCAGGGAAACGGGTAGCGAAAACAATATCGATAATATATTGCTCTATCTTCTCGTCCATATAAACCTCGCGCACTACCTTGCGGGCGTTGATAATATCATCAGTGCTGATAACCGCGTTTACCTTAGCAAAACCCTGGGGTGATATGTTTGAGCGGATAATGCGTTTTTCTTCTTCCTTGTTAGGATAACCGATCACTACCTTCAGCATAAAACGGTCAACTTGAGCTTCGGGAAGCGGATATGTACCTTCCTGCTCGATCGGGTTTTGGGTAGCCAGTACCAAAAAAGGCTGCGGTAGCGGGAACGTGTTATCGCCAATGGTTACCTGCCTTTCCTGCATCGATTCCAGCAACGCGCTCTGCACCTTCGCGGGGGCGCGGTTAATTTCATCCGCCAAAATAAAGTTAGAGAACAAAGGGCCCTTGCGAACAATGAATTCTTCCTTTTTCTGGTTATAGATCATGGTTCCCAGTAAGTCGGCAGGCAACAGGTCGGGCGTAAATTGTATACGGCTAAAACCCGCGTTTATGGCTTTAGCCAGTGTGTTAATAGCCAGTGTCTTTGCCAGTCCGGGCACACCTTCCAATAGAATGTGGCCGTCGGCCAGTAAACCTATCATCAGGCGTTCCACCATGTATTTTTGGCCTACTATCACCTTATCCATCTCCATTTTCAGCACATCGATAAAGGCGCTTTCCTTTTGTATCATTTCATTGATAGCGCGGATATCTGTTCCGTATGATGAACTTCCGGCTACCGTATCAGTTGTAACCGGTTGTGTACCACTATTTATTTCTTCCATGAGTATATAGTTGAGGGTGCGAAGTTAAAAAGACCTGCATGGTTTGTCAACTTATCTGCCCGGTATTTTTGTTAAAAATTGTTAAATTATAGCTTGAGTGATTATGGCAGGACCAACATTGCGCTGAATAAGAAGTGTCAGGAGAAATCAATCAGTTCATCTTTTTAAACGGATATTTTCCCTTGATATTTTGGTTAAGGTAGGTGCCTTTGGAAAATGCTTCCTTCATTTCGAGATAAACCTGCTCAGGTACATTTTTATAAGCGTATTTTTTGCCCGAAACGTAAACCACGTTCAGCGTATGATGCGGTGCATCGTAATTAAAAGCTGCTACAACAGATGAGGGCATTATACATTGTTTTATGAGGTAACAATATATATTACAAGGTGTTTTTGTATAGACGCAATACTTTGCGTCTCTTACATGTTCATCCGGAGACGCAAAGTATTGCGTCTCTACAGGGGGATCATCCTTTTAGATGCTGCCAAATTATATCATTGACATCAGTTGCAATGAGATTGCCTGCTGTTTTATTATTGGTGATGAGTATAGGTTTATATTTTTCCTCAACCCCAATTCGCCCATGCGAGCCTTTAATAAGCGTGGCATCAAGCGGTATCACATCCATTACATAGCGGAAGCCTGCTTTTTTGCGTAGCAGTTTATAGCCAGCCCGTAGTTTGGAACTCATGAACATCTCAACAGGATCATAACCGGGTTTTTTGTGGATGTCAACACACCGGGCATAATCCGGCGCTTTGGCATCATCCAGCCAAAAATAATAGGTGAACCAGCTTTGGGCACTGGCCATTAAAACCAGGTCGCCCGAGCGTTCGTGGCTGATGTGATATTTAGCCTGTTGTTCTTTATCAAGTATCAGCTCAATACCAGGGATGGTTTTTAAAAGAGCTTTTACCTGTTCAATAACTGATGGATCGTTGATATACACGTGGGCTATTTGGTGGTCGGCCACCACAAACGCTTTTGATGCGCCGGGGTCAAGTAATTCTAATCCCCTTTCTTCGCGGATAGCCAATAAACCATGCTGCCTTAACAGGCGGTTTAAATGGATAGGGTTGTTTACCGGTGCTATGCCATATTCAGACAGCAGGATAATTTTCGCGCCTTTCTTTTCATAAAAGGTGACCAGTTGTTCAACCACTTTATCTATCTCATTCAGTTCTTTGCTGATAACCGGCAGATCGGGCCCAAATTTTTGCAGGCAATAATCCAGGTGCGGCAGGTAAATGAGTGTAAGGGTAGGATCATGCAGGTCATCAGTTACCATAGCCGAATCAGCTATCCATTGAGTCGATTTAATATTTGCCCCCGGTCCCCAGAACTGGAACAGCGGGAATTGCCCCAGTTTATCCTGTAAAGTATCTCTTAATTCTGCCGGATGCGAATAGCAATCGGGCATTTTACGGCCATCTGCCAAATAATTAGGGCGGGGAGTTACCGAATAATCAGCGTTAGAATACATATTATACCACCAAAACATCATGGCGCTGGTGAATGATGGGTCTTCCTTTTTGGCCTTATCCCATATTTTTTCACCTTCGACGAGTTTGTTCGATTGCTTCCAGAATTTCACCTCGCAATCCGTACGGTCGTACCAGCCATTGCCTACTATGCCGTTATCCATGGGGAATTTCCCTGTTAAATAAGCCGATTGCACCGAGGTAGTAACCGCAGGCAGCATAGACTCAATAGTAGCCAGGTTATTTTGCGCAATATATTTTTGCAGGAACGGCGTGTGTTCGCCGATTACTGATTTGGAAAGGCCAACAATGTCGATGACTACGGTTTTGTTCATGGTATGTATTTCTTTATGTCATTTCGAACGTAGTGAGAAATCTTCAACGCCCTGCATGGTCCGCTTTGTATCTTGTATAAGATTTCTCACCTTCCCCTGGCAATTCCAACCCGCGCAGGTTCGAAATGACAAAATTTTTAACTTTTTAATCTATCCACAACCCACTCCAACTCCCTCACAATCGATCCATCCAACGGCGCTTTCAATTCATCCGGCAACACTTCCCATGTATAGGTTTCCACTTCCAGATGATCAGTAAACGGTTCATTCTTTTGTATGTCCAGCACCTGCACAATATCACTTTGGGTCGACTTCACCAACCCCATAGCCTCAACAAATATCGGCACATGAAAATGCGCACGCCATTCTGTTACAGCCGGATCATCACCATCGGCCAACGCCTGTGGTAAGTCGGGGTAACGGATAAGGCTGCCATCGCTGCATCGCGCAATAACCTGGTGCAAATAAGTTGGTTCGTTATATTTTGAAATAGCATCAATAATTTCAGTACGTTCACCAACATCAGGCATCGGTGCTTTTAATGCCGCGCTGATCTGTATCTTACCTACTTTAATTCCTTTGGTATTTAGTTCCTCTATAATTTCAGCATGTGGCTCATAACCAATAGCAAAATGGCAAACATCATAACATAAATTGATGTGTTGTTTGAGCTCATCTTCAGATAACGTTGTTTCAGCATTTAACAAGTTGTTCTCAAACCAATCTATAAATTCTCTGCCCGATTCTAAAAAACCATCGGGCTCGGGTTCGATATCCAAATGCATGGTAACGCCGGTCGACTGCTTTATTTTGTGCAATTCTTCAGCAACTTTTACAATGTTTTTTGTGGCGATGGATGTAGCTTGTTCCCTTTCCGTCGCGTTAGCAAACCACGGTTTATAGCTTAATGGCGAAGTGGATATACCGCCCTCCATATTCTCAGGCAATAGCTTAGCTAAAATATGAAATAGCCGCAGTGTGTAGTTTAAACGGTCATCCGTTGTCCAGTCAGGCGTATGCACTTGGTCTTTCACAACTGTATGGTGAAACCCGCCATAAGGGAAACCATTCATCGTGAAAACATAAGCATTGTTTTCTATTAGCCATTGCTGAAATTCTTGCAATTTAACTTCATCCTGCAGATCAATACTCGCAATATTGGATAGCCGTAAACCTATCCCCATCTGTGCATCAGGCGATAATGTTTTCTTTATTTGGGGGAAGTTTTTTTGCAGAGCGGTAAAATGTTCCGCCCAGGATTCTCCGGCGTATATGTTGGTGCAGTAGGTTAAGTGGGCGGTGGGTGTTTTCATTACAAAGTTTATTTTTTTACCTCTTTACCGCGCAGCGGAAGAGAGGTCGACCAGCGCAGCGTAGTCGGGTGAGTTAATACGTAGCGCATTAAACACCGCTCTGCTATTTTACTCACCCGGTCGTTGCTTCGCTCGACCACCCTCTCTTCGCCTGCGGCGGAAAGAGGGTTATAAAAAGGGTTTATTTCTGCACGGCAAACTGCATATCCAGCAGCAATTTACCCGCCTGTTTTAATATTTCATTATCAATCTCATGCACTTCCTCACCCTTGCCGATTTCGTTTAATAGCATAATAGTCAATTCACCGCCTAAATGTTCGCGGAACTCCTGTAACCCAAGCAATATCGGGCTATCAGCACCATCAACCTGTAATAGCGGATGGGTTATCTTAAAGCCAAGCTGCTGTAAAAGTTGTATGATGCGCTGACAATCGCCTGCCGGTAACCTGCCTGATAAATGTGAATAAACTGTATCCAAAGCTATACCCATGGCAACTGCTTCGCCATGGCGTATCTCGAAATTGGTCAGGTATTCCAATTTATGAGCGCTCCAATGGCCAAAATCAAGCGGGCGGGATGAACCGCTTTCAAACGGGTCGGCACCGGAAATATGCTCCAGATGTAATTTTGCACAACGCCAGATGAGCAGGTTCATTACGGTCAAATCGCGCTGGCCCAGCTCAACCATGTTGTATTCAATCCACTCAAAAAACTCCTGGTCTTTTATCAACGCTACCTTAATGGCTTCGGATATACCAGAGCGCCAGTCGCGATCGCTTAGTGTGGTTAAAAAAGTGTCATCATTAAACACAGCAACCGGTGGAGCGAAGGTGCCTAAGAAATTTTTCTTATCGAAATAATTGATGCCGTTCTTAACACCAATACCCGAATCATTTTGTGATAAAACTGTACTAGGGATACGAATATGTTTAACCCCACGGTGCGCTACCGTAGCGGCATAACCCACCATATCCAATACTGCCCCGCCGCCAATAGCAGCAATGTACGAATGGCGGTCGATACCATAAGTGTTTACGGCTTGTACAACCTGCTCAAAGTATTGTGTGCTGTTTTTTACCACTTCGCCACCCGGCACGATAATGATATCTTGTATTAATTGTACCGAATTGTATTGGGTGAAGTATTTTTTTATCTGGCCGATGAGTTCAGGATTTGTATTAGCCACTCCTTTATCCACCACAAATAATATTTTTTTAACAGCGCCGGATTTGGTTGCCAATAAAAAATCATTCAACAGCGGATTCTCAACAGCGAAAAGGCCCGATGTAAAAAAAACATTGTATTCGTATTTTATCGTAAATGATTGGTGCAAATGTTCCATTTAAACTATAACGCTGTTTTGTCAAAATAATTAAGTAACGGCGAAAATTTTCGCCAGCCACATGGATATGGGTAACAGGCATGCGATAACCAGCGCGGGCACCCAGGTACCAAAAGTAACCGCCCAGGCGGCATCCATCAATATTAATGATATTACACCTGCTTTAACCGCCGCGCCAATGTTTTTACCAATGGGTTGTTGTATGGCTTTTATCAGCGGCCTGAATATCATAACCGCAAAAGGCACAATAAAAATAAGTGATAACAATAGCTGCCCTGTTAGATTTGCAAAGTATAAAATAGCCGATATAACTATTATATATAGCAAGCCACCGATATATAAATTTTGTCTATTGCTGCCATGTACCTCGCCGCGACTGATCAGAGTAATGGAATAAATGTAGATAATTGGCACTATCCCCAACAGGTACCATTGATGCAGTGAAATAGACACAATGCTAATCCCCAGCAGTAAATTCAGCCCCCGACAGATACCCATATTAAGCGGGCCAAGTAATTTGTTATGTTTCCCCCACTTGTCATATAACAAAGCAAAAAAAGTAATGCCTATGGCGAGAAAACCCGATTCCTCGCCACAGATGCCTGCTAAAATTATTCCTGCCACCAACAAAATAAAACCAAATTGCTTTGCCTTCCTTAATGAAATAGCACCGCTCGGTATTGCCCGTTCCGGCCGCTCAACGGCATCAAGTTCTGCGTCAAACACATCGTTATAAACTATGCCGCCGGCATACAGGCAGGCGGTTGAAAGGCATAGCAGTACAATCTCGTGCCAATAGCTTATCGCCAAAAATCGAAAAGCCAAAGCACCTGAAATGGCAATGCCCGCCAGCACGTCGGCAACCGAAGTTACAACGTTAGCCGGGCGCACTATGCGCAGGTAAACAAATGCCTTTTTCAAATTAACTGATAATTATGGATGACTTATCAATACGCGGTTGCTGGCCGCCGCGTAAAATCGTGTTGCCTTCAAATTTTTCACTTTGGTCGATATTTTTCATGGTGGCGAAATCGGCTGTATCAATTTGCCCGCTTTGGCCGAAAGCTGTTATGGCGTTACCGTAGGTGATGAGTTCAATATCGGCATCACTCAAGCCGCGCATTTTCATTAAGGCGGCGGTTTTGGGAACGGCCAGAGGGTCGCTGATACCCCAATCGGCGGCGGAGTTTACCATGATGCGTTCGGGGCCGTATTGTTTGGCAACTTCCACCATACGCTCATTGCCCATTTTGGTGAAGGGATAAATAGTAAATGCTGCCCAAAATCCACGGTCTAAAACTTCTTTTACGGTTTCCTCATTGTTGTGATCGATGATAACCATGTAAGGGTCGATGCCATGTTCAATGGCAATATCCATACTGCGTTGCGTGCCTTTCTTTTTATCGCGATGCGGGGTGTGTATCTGCACAGGCAAGCCGGCCTCTTTAGCCAGTTCCAGTTGCAAGCGGTAATATTTTTCTTCAGCGGCGGTTTGGTCGTCAAAGCCTATTTCACCAATGCCAACTACGCCTTCTTTGTAAACAAATAAAGGTAGTAGCTCCATTACCTGTTCGGCTAAAGCTTCGTTGTTGGCCTCGCGGGAATTAAGCCCGATGGTGCAATAATGCTTTATCCCAAATTGCGACGATCGGAACCTTTCCCAGCCTATTAAACTGCTGTAATAATCCCTGAAACTATCCAATCCCGTTCGCGGCTGGCCCAACCAGAATGCGGGCTCAATCAATGCCACGATGCCTGCATCGGCCATGGCCTGGTAATCATCGGTAGTGCGCGATGTCATATGCACATGCGGGTCGAAAAACTTCATCCCCTTTATGGCATCCAGGTTAAATGCAACCGGGTCGCCAAATTTTTCCTTCCTGTTCTCAATCGAATTACAACACATCTTTTCTGAGTTAAAAGTTGAAAGTTAAAAGTATAAAGTTGAAAACGGCTTTGCTGTGAGTTATTAAATATTAAACAATAAAACTATCCCAATTCGCTACCCCTATATCGCCTTTAAAAAGGTATTTTGCAGGTTGATAGGATGATTCTTTAACAGCTAACGCGATGGCATTTTTCTCTGTTACATCATTGTGGGTTAGCCCTATCAGTATGTCGTTAAATAGTTTTTCGTCAATAAATTTTCCTACTAACCGCCATAGCATCGGGTTAACCTTTCGGCCGGCGGCCCAGCGCTCTTTTGCATAATCGGCAAGCGTGTAGGCCAGTTCTTTATTGGCTCTTGCATCTAACCCTATAATTAACTGAACCTGCTTTTCGGTAAAAAAGGCCTTCAATACCATTTGGTTCCAGGCATTTTGTTCCAGGTTCTCAGCCGGGTAGGGATTGTGCAGCATGATGGCTTCCAACACCCCGGCAATATTACTTCGGATACCTTCGGCACATCTTTTAATCCACATTTCAGGGTAAGCTAATAAAGGTAGCGCCGAGTATAAAGCTACCAGTTCATTCATTTCTGCTGATAAAAACAGGTTCTCTATCGTGCGAAAATATTTGTCCCTATCAGTATCATCTAATTGAAGTAACAGCCAAAGCCGGCAAAGCCTGTCGACCGACCAGCCTATAACCGAAAAATCATTACGGATAGCGGCAAGTTTTTCTTTTTGTTTGTGGCTAAGTTGTATGATGGCTTTTCCTGTTTTTCGCGGGATAAGTATAAATGCAGTATTAAAATTAGCGGCGCCGTTTTGCGTGTCGCCCATTTTTTGCAGCCATTCTTGTGTTTCAGCAGTGGTATTGGTTACGATAAATTCCCAAAGCAAATCC
>Ga0105237_10000588_pt1 | contig 50672 bp, 53 predicted proteins | sample KBSC24metaG_FD_81520 | JGI IMG/M metagenome (GOLD analysis project Ga0105237, IMG submission 81520) | Corn rhizosphere microbial communities from Kellogg Biological Station, Michigan, USA - KBS C2-4 metaG | ecosystem: Host-associated > Plants > Roots > Rhizosphere > Soil | place: Michigan, USA... | reverse complement strand
GGGCTGCTGGCTTTCTCCGAAAAATGGATGGCGTATTGGGTATGGTGAATGCCCCAGGCCCCGCAGGTAATATCGGCCAGTACACTGGCGATGAGACAGGGGATGAGGGCGTTGTATTGAATTCGGCCGATGGCCAGTACTTCCATGGCAAAGATGGCGCCGGTGACGGGTGTGCCGAAGACGGCTCCGAACCCGGCTGCCATACCTGTTGTCAGCAACAGTTGTATATCTTCTTTCGAAAGGCCCATCCGGCGGGCGAACCAATGCGCCAGGCTGCCGCCTATCTGCACCGCGGTGCCTTCCCTGCCGGCCGAGCCGCCAAAAAGGTGGGTGACTACCGTCGTCAGTAACACCAGGGGCGCCATACGAAGCGGGATACCCCCACCGGGTTCATGTATCTCGTCCATGATGAGGTTGCTGCCGGCTTCGGAGTTTTTGCCGAAATAGCGGTAGAGAAGATAGATACCCACACCGCTGGCCGGCAGCGCGAAAAGCAGCCAGGGATGATCCCAGCGGAAATGAATTGCCTGGTCCAGCAGCCACAGGAACAGGGCGACTCCTGAGCCGACGGTCAGGGCTACCGGTATGACTAATACGGTCCAGCGCAGGAGATGGGAAAGAGTGGAGAAAAATCTCATTTTTTGCTATTCAGTATCTCCTTGAGATCGACCAGCCATTCCCCCTTGATGCGAACAACGCGGATGGTAGTCGTATCTTTTTTATAGGTGTTGGCATAGGTATAGGAGGTGACGGAATCGTTGAGGGCCTGGATATTGATGGGCAGGATATCCGCATCCCGGTATTTCTTCTGCTCCTCATGGTCCAGACGTTCGTGGTCTTTTTTCCATTTTTCGAAAAGCATCTTGTTCGTAGAGTCAGGATACAGGAAAAAGCTGGCTTTTTCGTAATTGCCATCCAGGGAGGCGCGGATAAACTCACGTCCTGCGTCCTGGGCGTCTTCGGCTTTTTTTAAGGAATGGGAATCGCCGCAGGCTGCCAGGAGCAATAAGACGGGGAAAATGAATTTCATACGGCGAAAATACAAAAAAAAGCCCCCTGCGTTGCAGGGGGCCTGATGAATATGATTATTACCGGGGGGGGCGGCGATAAAGCTGTTCCTGTTGCTGTTGCTGGTCGTCGTGCTCCTGTTTGTCCTTGTCGTAGGCCCTTATGATGGCTTTTACCAGGCGGTGACGGACCACGTCTTCCTCATCCAGCTCGATATGTGAGATGCCGTCGATGCCTTTCAGTATATAGAGGGCTTTGGCGAGGCCGCTCTTCTGGTTCTTCGGAAGATCGATCTGTGTAAGATCGCCCGTGATGATGGCTTTGGCGTTGGCGCCGATACGGGTGAGGAACATCTTCAACTGAAGGTCCGTGGCATTCTGGGCCTCATCCAGGATAATAAAGGCATTATCCAGTGTGCGGCCGCGCATATAGGCCAGTGGAGCGATCTCGATGGTCCGGGTACTCATATAATAACCCAGCTTGTCGGCGGGTATCATATCGTCCAGGGCATCGTAAAGGGGGCGCAGATAAGGGTCGATCTTCTCTTTCAGGTCGCCGGGCAGGAATCCGAGGCTTTCACCTGCCTCCACGGCTGGCCGGGTAAGGATGATCTTTTTGACCTGTTTGTTTTTCAGCGCCCTTACTGCCAGCGCAACGGCCGTATAGGTCTTACCAGTACCAGCTGGTCCGATGGCAAACACAATATCATTTTTTTCGCCTGCGCCGACCATACGTTTCTGGTTGATGGTCCGGGCGCGGACTGTCTTGCCATTGGGGCCAAAAACCAGGATATCGTTGGGATGCCGGTCGACAAAATGGTCTACCGTCTCGGCGTCGTCTCCGCCGAGTATCTGCTCGAAGTAATTCTCGCTGACATGACCATTTCGTTCAAGATATTGCACCAACAGATCGATTTTTTCTTTTGCTGTTTCCACCTGTTCGGGCGATCCGCTTAGTTTGATCTGCGTACCTCTTGACAGTATTTTTAACAGGGGAAACTTTTTCTTCAGAATGTCTAACTTCCCGTTATTTACGCCGAAAAATTCAATGGGGTTAACGGTTTCCAGGTTAATAATAGTTTCAGTCAAATTCAATTCTTTTAGAGTGGCATAAAATTATGATACGGACCGGACCGCCGTCCGTTGTGGTACTCTCCCGGTATAAAAACGAATAATTCTCTTTATGTTGTGTCTCTTTTCAAATATAACCAGGACATACCTTATTTCCTTACAATTCTTATTAACAACATGTGAATATATGCGGTGAAGCTGCGCTTTTATTGGTGCCTTCAATTTTTTTCCTATGTTTGCTTTCTGCCCGACTAAAAAACCATTCATTACTAGTGCTTACCTCAGCCTTCTGAAAAGAACAACAAAAATCTTACGATTTTGTTCGTAAATCGTTCCCCCACGTCACCAGTATATTAAAACAGTACCTTGAGAATGAAATTTTTCTGTATTGTATCCTGGATGGTGCTGATACTCATAGCGCCCTCCGGAAAAACCTTCGCCCAGTCCAGGGAGATAGCCCGGCTTCATACGCAGCTCAGGCTCCCTAAAGAGCATATGGATCCTGTTGCAGACACAGCCTATGTTGACACTCTTAACCGGCTGGCCCATGCCTATTACGGCATCAATGCAGACAGTGCCTTTTTTTATAGCAGGTTAGCCGTGGAATATGCCCGGAATACCCAATATGCGCGGGGCCAGTCGGAGGGTTTGCGGATGCTGGGGAATACCTATGAAATGGTGGGGGATTATGTCAATATGCTTTCCAGTTATCATCATTCTCTGGACATCGCCGAGCGGATAGGTGATAACCGACTCATTGCCAAGGCTAATTCGAATCTTGCGCTTTTCTATAAACAGGAGGGGGAATATGACGAGGCGCAGTTACTGATGGAAAAAGTGAATGACATCTACAAAAAGAGCAGCGACAGCACCCAATCGATCTTTGTCTTTTCTCATCTTTCTGATCTTGCGCTGCGTCGCCAGCAGTACGATGTGGCGCTTCAGTATGCCCATCAGGCGAGGGATGCGGCCCGCCTGGTGAAGGATGAGCCGTCGATAGCCACTTCCAACAATGCCATCGGCAAGATATTGGCAGCCCGGGGAGATTTTTCGGGTGCGCTGGGATTTTATCTCCAGGCGTTGACGTATTACCAGGAAACCAAAGAAAAGCTGGGTATAACGGCTACCACAAGTCTGTTGGCGGCAGTGTATATGTCGCTAAAAGATTATCCCCAGGCGCTGCGGTATGCGGAACAATCACTTTCCGAGGCCCGTGAGCTGCACCGCAAGCAGGAGATACAGGGGGCTGCCAAAGTACTGGCCGAAATTTACGAGGCGAAGGGTGACAACCACCGGGCCCTGCAATATTTTAAATTATACAAAGCCTATTCCGACAGCCTTTTTAATGATCAGTCGCGTAAACAGGTATTGTTGATGGCTGCGCAATACAATTTTGAGAAAAAAGAATCCCGGTTGCGGGAAGAAGCAGCGCAGAAAGACGCCCGGTATGAACGCACCCTTCGTAAAAATACCCTCCAGATATACATCACGGTATTTGTCATCGTCGTGCTCACCGGGCTGGCCTTTATCCTGCTGCGCGGCCGTGCCTTGAACAAACGTGTCAATCAACTGCTGCGGGAAAAGAACGAAAAGATCGAAGAGCAGAAAGAGGCGCTTGAGCATCAGGCCGTTCAATTGTTGCTTAACAACCAGCAAAAGGATAAGTTATTTTCCATCGTGGCGCATGATCTGCGGGGGCCTTTGAACTCCTTGAAAGGTCTGCTTGATTTTCTCAAGGAAAAAAAATTATCCGAACAGGAGATCGGTATGATGATGACCGAATTACGGCGTAATGTAGACTCTTCTTCAGAGCTGGTAGGCAATCTGTTATTCTGGGCCAGCAGCCAGTTGAACGGGATCGTGGTAAAACCTGTTGTTCTGCCGATGCAGGTGCTGGTGCAGGATACGCTTGCCCTTTTTGCGCACCAGGCAAGAGAAAAGATGGTGGAGCTGCGGGCAGAGCTTTCTCCTGGTGTGGAGGGATATGCCGATAAAGACATGGTACAGGTGGTGATCCGCAATCTGGTCAGCAATGCGATCAAATTTTGCCGTCGGGGTGACAGCGTAACGGTGTATTCGACCAGGTCTGCCGGGGAGGTGGAGATCCGTGTTGCGGATACCGGCATTGGAATGAAGGAGGATGCGTTGGGGCGTATCCGGCGGAAAGAAAGTTTTACCAGTTATGGTACTGCAAAGGAAAAAGGCACCGGCCTGGGGATGTTGCTTTGTCAGGATTTTACTTTGGCGAACAATGGCCGGTTTCGTGTGGAGAGTGAGTGGGGCAAGGGAACATGTTGTTATTTCACCATGCCTGTAGCGCCCAGCTCCTCTTCTATAAGGGTATGAAAGACGTTCTCATTCTCCCATATCCAGGCAGGTAATTGCTGCTTGATGATCTTCCACACACCATCTTCCCGCTGCATTCTCAACACGATCCGGTTGCCACGGTCGTCGCTCACGTCCACCGTGAACAAGCCTTCCTGCAGTCCGTTGGACTTGCGAAAATTAAACTCTCTTAATCGGCCTTCGGCCTTTACCAGTTTGGTAAATTGAATGTTCCGGATGAATTGTATTTGCATAAGGATGCCTTTGAATTATTATTATCAATTCTGGTCCTACAGGTTGAGTTAAGGCTTCCCTAAAGAATAGTGAATTTTTTTTACGGGCGGCTCAGGCAGATGACTACAAAAATAATAAAAATTGCCAGCCTCTGTGAGACAAATTGTTAATTATTTGTCCCCATTTTGGAATCGATGCTCCAATAGGGTTAATTGCCCTGTCAGGACATCACTAATTTGAGGTATATCAGGACATGGTGATCGGGTCGGTGCATTCTCAGGACATGGTAATTTCGTCGATGCATTCTTTTTCGATGGCGGCCTGTTGCGCCCGGTAATAGATAACCCGTCTGCCCAGCAGCAGGATGGTAAGGGCTGTCATAGCGCAGGCTGTCATAACGCCGGCCATCGGCACTGCGGTATGGTTGCTGAGCCAGCCCACCGTCGCTGAGGTCAGCGCGCCTGAACACATCTGGATGCCCCCCATCAGGGCGGAGGCGGTGCCGGCATTGCGGCTGAAGGGAGCCAGAGAAAGAGCGGAAGAATTGGGGAAAACGCACCCCTGACAGCAGAGAAATAAAAAAATAAAAAAAATGGTGCTGAATAGCTCTAATTGGCGGAACACGCTGCCCAGGAGCAGGACGATGGCAGTGGTCACCTGCAGGATCAGGGCTATCCGGATGATCTGCTCGCTTTTATAGGTCCTGAGCAGCACGCTGTTCAGCTGGCTGCTTCCGATGAGCCCCAGCGCGATGATGGCAAAGATCCAGCCGTATTGACGCTCGGTAACATGAAACAATTCCATGAATACATAGGGTGAACCGGCGATATAAGCATAGAGGCCGGCGCTTGCAATAGCGCCGGTAAAAGCATAAGTATAAAACTGTGGTTCGCGCAGGACAGTGAGAAAACCCGATATGATGGGGCCTGGCTGCAAAGAAATGGTTTGGTCGGCTTTGCGGCTTTCGGGTAACGCAAAGTGTACGGCAATGAGAATAAAAGCGGCAATGGCTGTCAGCACGGCGAAAATATATTTCCATCCCAATGTTGCGGCGATGGTGCCACCGAGCGTAGGGGCGATGATCGGCGAGATACCCACCACCAGCATCAGCAGCGAAAAGATCTTTGCATTCTCGCTGACGTCAAAAAGATCGCGGACCATGGCCCTTGAAGCCACCATGCCTGCGCAGCCGCCGATGGCCTGAAAAAAGCGTAACACGATAAGCGCATTTACGCTATGCACAAAAATACAACAGCCTGATGCCAGCAGATAGAGGGATAGACCTGCATAGAGGGGCTTTTTGCGTCCATAGCGATCGAGTAAGGGACCGTAGAGAAATTGCCCAACAGATATCCCGATAAAAAAGCTGGACAGGGAAAGTGTTACTTTGGCAACGGTAGTTTGCAAGGACGCGGCGATGGCCGGGAAGCCGGGCAGATACATGTCTATCGAAAAGGGACCGATGGCGGATAACAATCCGAGTATCAGGATAAGAAAAAACGAATGGCGTTTGGGGAGGGTCATACTTCCTGCAAAATTAAGTTATCATGCGCTAAATTTGGCGAATGGCATTATCAATCATTATCATAGGTGCAGGAGCAAGTGGACTGCTGGCCGCGAGACGGCTGAGTACGGCGGGATATTCAGTCATCGTGCTGGAGGCTGGGAGCGAACCGGGGGGAAGGATATTGACGCTGGGGACTGTGGAAGGCGGCGCCGAATTTATTCATGGAGAACTGCCCATCACCCTGCAACTGGCAAAAGAGGCCCATATCCATCCTGATCCCGTCCGCGGGGAAATGGTCCGTCTGCAACCGGGCAAAAGTCTGGACAGCCATGGGGATAATGCATTCATGGGCAAAGACTGGGGGAGATTGATGGAGAAAATGGAAGAACTGCAGGACGATATGCCCATTGCCGGCTTCATGGATAAATGGTTTTCCGGGGAACGATACAAGGGGTTACGCAGCTCGGTGAAGCGTTTTGCGGAAGGGTATGATCTGGCGGATATACACCGGGTGAGCACGAAGGCTCTATATCTTGAGTGGGCGCGGGAAGGCGAAGACGAAGAATATCGTTTGGAAGGCGGTTACCGGCGGCTGATCGATTTTTTGGTGGCGGCGGACCAGACCCTGGGCTGTACATTCCATTTTTCTTCGCCGGTGTCTCAGGTGAACTGGCAACGGGGCAGGGTGGAAGTGATAACCACCACGGGAGAAGTCTTTCGGGCCGACCGGTTGGTGGTAACTGCATCATTGGGTGTACTGCAGGCGGATCCGGCGATACTCACTTTTTCCCCGGCTATTCCCAACTACAAAGAAGCCTTTATGCAATTGGGCTATGGCTCTATTATCAAGATCCTCGCGGAGTTTAAAACGTCTTTCTGGGCAAAAAGGAAAAAACCTGGTCAAACTCTTTTCATCATTAGTGAGGAGCTTGTACCTACGTGGTGGACCCAATCGGATGACAGGTCGGCCCTGCTGACGGGCTGGCTGTCCGGCGGGAACATGCGGATCTTTCAGCAGCTGGACCCTGGGGCGCGTATCGATGCCTGTCTGCAATCGCTGTCGGGTATCTTTTCGATGGATAAAGAACAGCTCCGGCAACAATTATCCGGGTTACAACTGCTGGATTGGGCGGAAAGTCCCCATATCCGGGGCGGCTATAGTTACGATACGGTGGGGGCTGCCGCTGCGCGCCAGCGGCTGTTGCAACCCATTGAACAAACCATCTGGTTTGCCGGGGAAGCATTGTATGAAGGTGTCGCTCCCGGGACGGTTGAAGCTGCCTTTACAAGTGGGATTGAGGTGGCTGAAAAAATAATAGCGCAGCCGTGACCGCGCTATTATCGGTTTTCATGGATCAGTGGTTCACGGATAGATTATGCATATTGATCCCTCAACGCCTTTATTTCGTCGTGTGAGACGCGCAACGCCTCTTGTTGCTGGATCAGCAGATCGCGTATGAATGCGGGCAGATCATGCGTTAGCGCCGACTCATAGGCTCTTTGAGCCGCGTCTTCCCCTCTTTCGCAACTGGCCAGTATGGCGTGACGGGTGGCGCCTCCGAAAGCGGCTTTTACGTCCATCCATGCCCGGTATATCTTACCGGTGGTCGTCGTGCCTTTTTCCACGTCGGCGCCCAGGGCTTGCAGCTCGGTGGACAGAGCGATCCGGATGCGGTGACTCTCGGCGATCATCGTTGCAAACAATACTTTCAGATCGTCATCTTCCGGCTTCGTCTCCTTGATGGCTTTTTCGTAACCGGCGATACGATCATTGTTGATTTCAATGAGGTCATTCAGTACTTCGATCGTTTCTGTTGTGTTTGGCATAATCATGAGTTTACTATAGGACTGGTAAAATCATGCCAGGGGGAGACAGCCGGTGGCGGAGAGGGGGAGCGGCCGGTGGTGGGGAAATTTATTCCGGGGTGCCGCGGCAGCATCGAGGGGGCTGGGGTTAGAATATCTTTTTAATTTCCACTGCCTTGCGCTGGGCGATGAGCTTATTTATCGTCAGCGTATCGAGGGCTGGTATACCCAGTTCGTCGCCGATCTTTACAAGCAGCGCTTCTTCCCGGGCATCCAGCACGGGATCGTCGATGCAAAGCTCCACACAATAGGAATAGAGCGCCAGGTCGTTCACCGGCCGGATCATTCCGAGCAGCCACCGGATATAGACCTGTTCGTCCACAATAGAGGATTGATAACCGCGATATCTGACCAGTTCGTTTTTGACGTCCACCTTAGAGCGAAGACCGAGGTTCACCAATTTGGCGGAAAGATCGTCCATCTCGGATTCGCTGAACTTATCGTCTTTGAGACAGCAATGAAAGAACAAATGGCAAAGGGCCTGGTCCTGGTTGTTGACAACAGTGGAATACATTGGGTGTGTTTTTCAGGGAGTTATTCAACTCCTGTGCCACATGGCTGTACCGCGGCGGCGGCACAAGGTCAAACTATCTCCACGGGTCTTCCCTGGGCGTCGTTTTCATACCGTTGCAGTCTGTTGCGCAGCACGCGGTTTTCTTCCAATAGCTGTTCCACCCTGCCGAGCACATGTGAAAGAGCCTCGATGCCTTCCGGATTGATCTGCAATTCATAAAACCAGCGGGTAAATTTTTCCAGTGCGGGCAATTCTTCTGCGGATAGAAATACGGCTCCATTCCGGATGGTCATTTCGATCAACCCGGATTCGTGCAGATGCTGGATAAAAGAAAGCTCAACATGATGAAAGGCGCAGAATTCGCCGGCGGGTATAAGCTCTTCTGAGGGCATATATGATGAGGGTTTTATTTTCTTGCTTTTTGCAACTCCCTGAACAATTCTTTTTCTTTTTCCGAGAGATCTGACGGCAGCCGGATCTCAAAGCTCACGTAAAGGTCTCCGAACTCTCCGTCTTTTTTATAAACAGGAAATCCTTTTCCTTTTAACCGCATGGTTGTTCCATTGGGTGTCTCCGCCTTGATCTTCAGTTTCACTTTTCCACTGAGCGTGTCGACGGTGATCTCGCCGCCCAGTAATGCCGTATAAAGATCGAGCGGCACTTTTGTATGGAGGTCATTTCCTTCTCTTTGCCAGCGCGGGTCTTCCGTGATGGAAAAAGTGATATAAAGATCGCCTGCCGGTCCGCCGCTGGTGCCGGGTTCGCCATGTCCTTTCAATTTGATCACCTGGCCATTCTCCACCCCGGCGGGAATCGTGATGCGGATGTTCTTTCCATTGACAGTCAGCACGCGTTGATGCGTAGTAGCGGCATCCGCCAGGCTGATCTGCAAGCTGGCCTGGTAGTCCTGACCGCGGAAACTGGTACGGCGTCCGCTGCGACCGGCTGCCCCGCCGAACAAGGATTCAAAGAAGTCGGAGAATCCTCCGCTGTCGTCGTCTCCGAAACCTCCGCTGTATCCTCCGCCTTCATCTCCGCCGAACCCCTGGAAACCTCCGCTGCTGCGCCTCCGGCCTTGTCCGGCTCCCTGCTGTGCCTTTTCAAAGGCTTCGGCGTGCTGCCAGTCTTTGCCGTACTGATCGTATTTTTTTCTTTTTTCAGGATCGCTCAAAACTTCATTCGCCTCGTTGATCTGCTGGAATTTTTTGTGCGCTTCCTTATCATTCGGATTCAGATCGGGATGGTGTTTGCGGGCCAGCTTCCGATAGGCGGATTTTATTTCGTCCTGGGTAGCGGTCTTATTTATTCCCAATATTTTATAATAGTCTATAAAATCCATTTTTAGCCTTTTTTTTACAAAGGTACGTACCGACGGCGGGCTATTCAAAATTTGGCCCGGCGGGTGGCTGGCGGGCTCCTGGCATAGTTTTTTTATTCAATGCACAAAATGAGGCGTATGAAAAGCTCCAGTCTGTATCTTATCATCATCGCGCTGCTGGTGTTTGGCGGGGTGGTCCTGGCTAAATGTGACGGGTCGGAATCCAAACCGGTGAAAACACCCGTCGACTCTTCCTCGGCGGTAGGACCTGCTCCGGATAACAATAGCGCCAATAATCCTTCGCTGGCTGATACCAATTACGAAAAGGACAGGACGCGGCCGATAACCGATACGATGAAAAAGAAAAAGAAATGATCTACAGGTCGTTATTTATGGTGAAAAAGAATTGAGCGCCTTTTCCGGGTTCGGACTCAGCCCATATTGTCCCTTCGTGGAGTTGTACGATCTTTTTGCAATGGGCCAGTCCGATGCCGGAACCTTCATACCGGTCGCGGGTGTGCAATCGTTGAAAGATGATGAATATTCTCTCCAGGAACTGGCGTTCAATGCCAATGCCGTTGTCGCTGACGGTAAATTTCCAGTGGTGGTTCTCCTTGACGGCTGTAACCGATACTTCCGGTACCCGGTCGAGGTGACGGAATTTGATGGAGTTGGCGATCAGGTTTTGGAACAATAGTTTCAATTCTGTGGGATAGGCATAGAGGGAAGGAAGATTCCCCGTCCTGATCCGGGCGCCGCTCTCCCGGATACTTTTCCCCAGATCGGCCAGGACTTCGTCCAGGAGCATATTACAATCGATAGGTTTAGCCTGTTTTTCCCGGCCGATACGGGAGTAGTCCAGCAGGTCTTTGATAAGGATCTTCATCCTGTCGGAGGCTTGCGAAAGATAGGTTATATATTTTTCTCCGTTGCCATCCAGCTGGTCCCTGTATTCTTTCTGCAGTAACTCGACAAATCCGGAAATGGTTCGTAAGGGTTCCTGCAGATCGTGCGAGGCCACATAGGCAAATTGCTCCAACTCCTTGTTCTTGTTTTCCATTTCCGACGTGCGTTGCCGAACTTTTTTCTCCAGGAAATTGTTCACTTCCTTGTTTTCCTGTTCCAGCCGTTGTAATTCTTCGGCCATGGCATTGAAATTATTGGCGAGAGTGCCGATCTCATCGTGAGAATAAGCAATGGCTTTCCGGCTAAAATCGCCCTTTGCCACGGCCTGGGACGAAAGCAATATCTCCTGCAGGCCTTTTTGAATGCTGCGGCTGACGGTAATGGCGAGTATCAGGCCCGTGCACTCTACGGTGAGGGCCACGAAGAACAGCAATTTTAATATGACACCTTCCAGCCAGCGCGAGCCGGCTCCCAGTGCAAAGGAAAACTCATCTTCCTGTGGAGTAAGCCGGTCGTTAAGGGGATCGATCTCGGCCAGCAGAAAATTGACATTTTCCTGTGAATAAGGTTTGGCATTTATGGCGACGTGCAGTCTTTCGCCGATGGCCATAAATCCGGAGATCACTTCGTCGGCATTTGTCCAGGCGACTATAGCCTGGTGGATATACTTGTTGCTGTGAAATCTTCTGAAGAGTTTGATCATTCCCTCGATGTCTTCCGGGTGATTGCGTCCTTCTTTAAATCCCTGCCGTACGATGTCAAGATCCGGATCGGCCTTGCTAAGTTCCATACGGGCTTTATGGTCGCCCTGGTTGACTGTCATGAAGCCTTCGAATTTTGTATAGTCGGCTTCGTCATGGGTGCGGGCATATTTGAGCAGCTGATACAGCCCGTCTTTTTGTGCCTTGGACCACAAACCCTCGCCGCCGACATAGGCACGGACCGAAGAAAGTGTATTGATGGAAAAGAATAGGACTACCAGTTCGACAATAATCAGCAAAGCCATAATGCCGACCGTGAAGTAAAGTTTTTTGGCGATAGATATATCCTTGAACCACCGGAAAATGGATCTCGTCATAAACTTGGATTTGGATGCGACAGGTCGGGGAACACAAAGTAAGGAAAATGATTCCATAAATAAAAGAGGCGGGCGGGCCGGCCGGACCGAACGCAAAAAAACCCGGTTGCCCCTTGGCAAACCAGGTCTGATCCGGAATCTCTGAACAATTATTTGCTGATAGCAGTTTTTTGTTTGCGCATAGTAACTACATAAATAGCGAGCACTATGGAAAGATAAGAGGCGATGATCAGCAGGCTGGAAAGATCGTAGGAAGAAGCTCTAAAAAGATGGTAACTGGTTAAGCCGTTGACCACTATTGAAACCAGCATGATGAGTGTTATTAAGATTTTCATAATTGTAAATTTTTGAATTTATGTTGTGCTCTTTACATAATAGACCTTGAAAGGAATGTGGGGTTTATTGTACTCCAATGCCTTTGGCATATCTTTAACAGAAGGGCAAAATCCCGACTTTAATCATGAAACAAAAGATACTTATAACCCGGCCGCTGTTCCCGGACGTGGTGGACAGGCTGCGGGAATATTTTGATGTCACAGTGAATGAAGGTGCGCGTTATACTTCAGGGCAACTGAACGAGGCTTTGCGCGGGATGAGTGGCGCCGTTGTGGCGGGTGGGGAGAAAATCGACGATGCTGTCCTGAAGGGTTTGACGGAGTTGAAGGCTATTTGTGTTTCTGCCGCGGGGTATAATAATGTAGACGTGGATGCATTAACCCGGGCAGGGGTCATCGGAACCAATTCTCCGGGTCCGGCTGATGAGACAGTAGCCGACTTCGCATGGGGATTGATGATAGCTACGGCCCGCCGGCTGGTAGAAGCCGCTCATTGGGTAGAACAAGGACAATGGAAGGCGACGGCGGGCAGCCGTTTCTTCGGTGTTAATCTTTGCGATAAAAAATTGGGCATTATGGGGATGGGGCGGATTGGCCGGGCCATTGCCCGCCGGGCCATCGGGTTTCGTATGTCCGTGCTATATCACAATCGCCGCCGTCTGGACCCGGCGCTTGAAGCCGACTGCCGGGCATCATACCTGTCCAAAGAAGAATTGCTGCGCGAGGCCGACTTTATAGTGCTCGCCATGCCTTTCAGCTCCGAAAATTATCATCTCATCGGAGCCGCCGAGCTGCGGCTGATGCGGCCTGCCGCCATGTTGTTCAATATTGCCCGCGGGGGTCTCATCGACGAGGCTGCGCTGGCTGAGGCCTTGCACAGACAGCAACTGGCCGGGGCAGGGCTCGACGTATTCGAAGGGGAGCCGGCGATTCACCCCGGGTTGCTGGGGTTGCCGAATGTTGTTCTTACGCCGCATATTGCGGGAGGGACGGCGGAGGCGCAGCATGGACTGGCTGACCTTGCGGCGGATAATCTTATTGCGGCGCTTGGGCTGGGTCCCCGGGCGGGGAACCCGCCTTCGGTGTTTAACCCGGAGGTGTTGAGCCGCGGGGCGGCGATTTAGCAGGGGGCGCTGCCGGGTGCGGTTGAGCGGGAGATCTTCGGCTGTTCTTTTGTCTGTTTCGCGGATAGAATTGTCCGACATACTGTTTTCTCCTTGACGTGGAAAAAATAGCCGGTACCTTTGCAAACGCTCTCAAATCTAAACCTCAATGTATGAAACCAGCCCGGTCATTTTGGAAGAAAGCACGTCCTATAGTCCTGTCTTGCCTATTTGTTGGTATTGCCATTCAGTTTATCCGTCCGCGGCTGGATAATCCGCCGGTGACAGCGGATCTCAAGGCTCCGGCGGAAGTAAAAGCCATTCTTCAGCGGGCCTGTTACGACTGTCATTCCAATGAGACGCACCTGGCCTGGTTCGATCGGCCGGCGCCGGCGTACTGGCTGGTGGCCGATCACATAAAGGAAGGCCGTAAGGTCCTTAACTTTTCCAATTTTGATAGTCTCTCTCAGGCTGTACAGGCGGGTAAACTGTATGAGTCGCTGAACCAGATAGAATATGGAGTGATGCCTTTGTCGCAGTATACTGCTTTCCATCATGGGGGGAAGATCAGTGCTGAGGAGATCGCGGTATTGAAGAAGTACCTGCTTAGCCTGGCGCCGAAGGCGGTTGTCGATACGGCAAAACAGCGGGCTTCGGTGGAGCAATATGAGAAGTGGATATTGGCGGCGGCTGCTGCGGGTGCGGCGGCCGTCAAAGATGAATATAACGGCATCAGCTATCATGACCTTGCCGGTTTCAGGGACTGGAAAGCCATCAGCACGACAGAGCGTTGGGATAATGGCTCGCTTCGTCTCATTCTCGGCAACGATGTTGTGGAGCGGGCTATCCGGGAAGGACGTACGAATCCCTGGCCCGACGGCGCCATTTTTGCCAAAGTGGCCTGGGATCAATTGCCGGACTCCGCCGGTGAGATACACGCCGGCGCCTTCAAACAAGTGGAGTTTATGATCCGGGATAGCCGGAAATATGCTTCCACGCAAGGCTGGGGCTGGGCCCGCTGGGTAGGTGGGCTGGGGATGAAACCCTATGGAAAAGATGCTACTTTCCCTACCGAATGTATCAACTGCCATAAGCCGATGGTGCCAAATGACCAGACATTTACCATTCCGGTGGCGGATACGGTCAGGCTGGCGGGTACCGTGATTACTTCTTTTGTCAATCGCCGGGAGGGCACGATGTCTACCCTCTATGGGAATGAGATTGCCGTTAAAAGCGCCCGTGCCGGCCGGGCTTATCCTGGCGGTGCGAACCTTTCCCTCGTGACCTGGTCTCAAAGGGATGATGCGCATTGGTTTGGCGGGCGGATACCGAATGCGGTTCATTCGATAGAGGTGATGAGGTATCCGGCGGCGGGGGTGGGGGCTTCGGCGGCTCCGTCTTCCGCAGCGTCACCCGCGGCTCCGTCATATGAGCGTTATGAAGGGGCGGGGATGAAACAGGTTTTGGCGCCGGCAGATATAGACGCCCGGATAAAATATATTGCGGCACAAAAGGCATCTGTGTTGCCCTAAAAACTCGCGCCTATGACATTTGATTTTCGTTTGCAGGTGTTTCATACCGTAGCCCAGCGTCTTAACTTCACCCGGGCTGCCAAAGAGCTTTTTATCACGCAGCCGGCCGTAACCCGGCATATCCAGGAACTGGAGCAGCATTTCAACCTAAAACTTTTCGAGCGCAATGGTACGCGTATCCGCCTGACACCGGCGGGCAAACGGCTATTGCAGCACACCGAAGAGCTTTTTGCCGTATACCGCAATCTCGAGTTCGACATGAGCAGTCTGACACAGGGACAAAAGGGGAGATTGTTCTTAGGCGGCAGCATGACTACGGCTCCATACATCATCCCGCCCATTCTGGCGGATTTCCATAGCCGTTATACGGAGGTGCAGGTCAGCCTTATGACGGGCAATACCCAGCAGATAGAGCAGTCACTGGTAGACCAGCAGATCGATCTGGGCATTGTCGAAGGCCATTCCCGTAATCCTGCCATCCGGTATACCCAATTCATGAAAGACGAGATCGTCCTTGTCAGCAACCCTGCGCATCCGCTGGCCAAAAAGCAAAACATCCGGCCCGATGAGCTGACCCGTATTCCGCTGTTGCTGCGGGAGCCGGGTTCCGGCACGCTGGAAGTCCTCGCCCATGCGCTCAAAAGTATTGGTATCAAGTTGTCTCAACTGCAAAAGGAAATGCAGCTCAACAGCACGGAAGTCATCAAGTCCTATCTGTTGCATGCGCCTTGTATGGCATTTCTTTCCGTGCATGCCATCTTAAAGGAATTACAGAATAACGAATGCACCATCGTGGATGTAAAAGGTCTGACCATCGAAAGGAACTTTTATTTTGCCCGGCTGCAGGGGGAGGCGCAGGCGTTGCCGGAGTTGTTTATGAAGTTTGCGCTGCACCGGCAGAAAAAAACACCGGGACTTCCGATAGGATAGGGGAGTATCCCTGGCTCTGATAACCTGTTGTTATCGGTGATTACAATTGGCGATTTCCCTTCGCCGCTGGCATAGCCGAACTTTGTGTCCTGGAAAAAGGATAGCACTATGGACACAATTAAGCTTTTCGACAAACAGCTCACCCTACGCGAGATATTCTTCGCCATCGCCCTTTTAGCCTGTCTTACCCCCTGGATCGCCCCTCCGGTGGCCTTGTTGCTGGGACTGGCGGTGGCCCTTTTCATCGGTCATCCGTTTCTGCACCTCAATCATAAAGCGACACATGTTCTCCTCCAGATGTCCGTTGTAGGGCTGGGTTTCGGCATGAACGTCGGCAGTGCGTTTAAGGCCGGTAAGGAGGGGTTCGCTTTTACCGTGGCTTCCATCGCCGGGACGCTTATTGTGGGGGTGCTGATGGGTTTTTTCTTCGGAATCGATAAAAAGACTTCGCTGCTCATTTCAGGGGGGACGGCCATTTGCGGAGGGAGTGCCATTGCGGCTCTTTCCCCGGTGATCAGGGCGGAAGAGAGTCAGGTATCGGTGGCGCTGGGGGTGGTTTTCATCCTGAATTCTGTTGCCTTGTTCTTATTTCCGGTGGTAGGGCATCTGTTCCATCTGAGTCAGACACAGTTTGGGCTTTGGAGCGCCATTGCCATTCATGACACCAGTTCGGTTGTCGGCGCTGCCGGAAGATATGGACCGGAAGCGTTTCAAATGGCTACCACCGTTAAGCTGGCCCGGGCGTTGTGGATTGTGCCGGTGTCTTTGCTGGCGGCATTTTTTTTTCGGCTGCGTCAGGCGAAGGGGCCGGCTACCCGGGAGCCGCGTGCAAAGATCAGGATCCCCTGGTTCATCGGCCTTTTTGTCGTCGCCATCCTGCTAAATACCTGGCTGCCCATGCCCGCAGTCAGTTATACTATCGTGCGGGCCTCCCATGTGGGGCTGACGCTGACACTCTTTCTCATTGGATCGGGGCTTTCCCGGCAGGTGCTGAAAAACACCGGAGTTAAGCCTTTATTGCAGGGTGTATTGTTGTGGGGGCTGATATCGGTTGCGACGTTGTGGGCGGTAATGAGCCTGGTGCGTTGAGCATATTGCATTTTTGGGGACTTATGCCTATTTTGGGAAAATAACCCCGAATCCAATGGACAACAACGAGCTTGCTACCAGCCCTTTTTCCGCGGGGGATGAAGCCCTCCTGCGGAAATTGAAAGAAAAAGCCTGGTTTACTTTTCTTCGGCTCTATCTTCCGCTGTTCCTTTTCCTGGTATATATCCATTTTAGAATGGCACCTGGCGGAATATTCCGGGGCCATACCATTAAGTACAGCCGGAGTCAATTTGAAACGGTCTATCCTTTTTTTGCCGTTTTTTTTGCATCCATATTTTTGTTCTTTGCGATAAAGGATTTCAAACGGTTGATCCTCCCTTATCAAAAAGAGACCCGATCGGGAAAGAAATATTCCTGTATGTTCACCGCCCGTAAATACCACGACATCCTATATGGCAAATGCCTGCTTTTTTACCCGGACAGGGATGACCTGTATATTGAAATTGCGCCGGAAGATTTTGAAGCGATCAGTAATGGCGATGAGCTATATCTCGAGACGGGATGTATTACAGGAGAGGTTCTTTCCCTGAAAAGCGCGGGCCGCGTGTTTAAAAATCCGGAAGAGTTTAGTTTTTCTGATAGATAAACAAAGCTATGGTCTGCATACCAATAAAAATCCCCGGCTTTGCGGGCCGGGGACTTCTTGTATTCTGGTGTAGTATCTGCTAGTACCTGTAATGTTCGGGTTTGAACGGACCAGCCTTGGGGATACCCAGGTATTCAGCCTGTGCGTCCGTCAGTTCGTCCAGCTCGACGCCAATCTTGGCCAGGTGCAGACGGGCTACCTTCTCATCGAGATGTTTGGGCAGCACATATACTTTATTCTCGTATTTGCTGGTGTTGGTCCACAGTTCGATCTGGGCCAGCGTCTGGTTGGAGAAAGAGTTGCTCATGACGAATGAGGGGTGACCGGTAGCGCAACCCAGGTTTACCAGGCGGCCTTCAGCCAGAACGATCACATCCTTGCCTTCGATGTTGTATACGTCCACCTGGGGCTTGATGGTGTCTTTGGTATGACCATAGTTTTTGTTCAGCCAGGCCATATCGATCTCGATGTCGAAGTGTCCGATGTTACAAACGATGGCTTTGTCCTTCATGGCGCGGAAATGTTTTTCCGTGATGAGGTCGCGGCAACCGCTGGCGGTGACGATGATGTCGGCTTCTTTGACGGCGTCAACCATCTTCTTTACTTCGAATCCGTCCATAGCGGCCTGCAGGGCGCAGATGGGGTCGATCTCCGTGACGATAACGCGGCAGCCTGCGCCCTGGAGAGAGGCGGCGGAACCTTTACCTACGTCGCCATAGCTACCAACGACGGCAACCTTGCCAGCCATCATAACGTCGGTGGCGCGACGGATGGCGTCTACCAGGGACTCTTTACAGCCATATTTGTTATCGAACTTGGATTTGGTAACGGAGTCGTTAACGTTGATGGCAGGAATGGGCAGTGTACCTTTTTCCATTCTTTCGTACAGGCGGTGAACACCGGTGGTGGTTTCTTCGCTGAGGCCTTTAACGTGTTGAACTAATTCGGGATATTTATCAAAGACCATGTTGGTAAGGTCGCCGCCGTCGTCCAGGATCATGTTCAGGGGGCGATCGGTGCTGCCGAAGAACAGGGTCTGCTCGATACACCAGTCAGCATCTTCCAGGGATTGGCCTTTCCAGGCAAATACGCCGATACCGGCAGCGGCAATGGCTGCGGCGGCCTGGTCCTGCGTGGAAAAGATATTACAACTGCTCCAGCGTACTTCGGCGCCCAGCTCCACCAGGGTCTCGATCAGTACAGCCGTCTGAATGGTCATATGCAGGCAGCCTGCGATACGGGCTCCTTTCAGGGGCTTTTGCTTGCCATATTCGGCGCGGATGGCCATGAGGCCGGGCATTTCTGCTTCTGCAAGACGGATCTCTTTACGGCCCCATTCTGCCAGGCTCATATCCTTCACCTTATAGGGAAGCTTCAGGTCGATGCTCTGTGTTTTCGTTGACATGGAATAGTATTTTTATTAATTTTCACAAAGGTAATTCTGTAGAACAAAAATATAGATATTATTGCCAAATTTGGAATAAGAGCGTATTTTGGGATAACTTTATAGAACAAAATACGGGTAAGCCATGGAAAAAGGCCCTCAAAAAGAAAAACCGGCTAATGAGCCTGTGGAATTGGACGAAAAAGATAAAGCGATCCTGCGATTGTTACAGGACAATGCCAAGATCACCGTCCGGGAAATTGCGGCACAGGTGCATTTGAGTACGACGCCTGTGCATGAACGGATCCGTCGTCTCGAAGAGACAGGTGTCATCCGGCAATATGCCACGCTGCTGGATCATTCCAAAGTAAAGAAGGGGCTGCTGGCTATTTGTTATGTGTCGTTGAAGGAGCATAATAAGAGATCCGGCGCCCAATTCATCCGTACCATACACGGTATTCCCGAGATAACGGAATGTTATATCATTTCGGGCGAGTTCGATTTTTTGTTGAAAGTGGCGGTAGAGAATATGGATGCCTACTATGACTTTCATGTCAATAAACTGGGACAGGTGGATAATATCGGGCATGTGCAGAGTACCTTCGTGATGGGGGTTGTCAAACAAACGCACCAGTTGATCTCGTGAGCCAACGTTTATTCGTAACTTTATGGCCGAATTTTTTCACCAACTTTCAAAACCCGGAAGATATGTTTACCTACGACACGGTAGTGGAAGCCGTCCAAGGTCTTAAGAAAAGAGGATACACCATCGACTTCAATCTGGAGGCCGATAAGATCTGTTGTCCGAAGACGCCGCTTGCGCTGAAACCATCTGATTTTGAGATCACAGAGTTCCACCGATTTGAAGGAGATAGCGATCCGGCTGATGAAGCCGTCGTGTATGCCATCGAGTCGAAAGATGGTAAGAAGGGGTTGCTGGTGACCGGTTTTGGGATTTCGGCCGAAGGGATAGGAGAGGAGATGATCGAAAAGCTTAAGGTGAAACATTAGAAAATAAAAAAGATGGTAACCATTCGTTTGGCGCGGGAGGCGGATATTCCCGAAATTTCTGATATCTACAATCACATTATTCTTAATACGACGGCCGTTTATCAATACGAAGCGCAGACCCTCGATATGCGTAAGGCCTGGTATGCCGGGAAGATAAAGGACGGGTATCCCGTATTTGTGGCGGAGGATGAAGGCCGCGTTGTTGGGCTTAGTTCTTATGGGCCATTTCGCGCCTGGGCCGCCTATAAATACACCGTGGAAAATTCTGTCTATGTCGCTGAAGGGCAGCGGGGCAAGGGTATTGGTAAGCTGCTGATCAGGCCGCTGATCGATTCCGCGCGGGAGAAGGGATTGCATGCCATTATTGCGGGTATCGACGCCACCAATGATTCCAGCGTCCGTCTGCATCAGTCATTCGGCTTTAAAGAAGTGGCGCACTTCAAAGAAGTGGGGTATAAGTTTGGGCGCTGGCTGGATCTGAAATTTCTGGAGCTGGTGCTGGATACGCCTGCGCATCCGGTGGAAGGCTAACCGACCGGAGGTACCCGAGCGGAGCGAAGGGTACGAACGAGTCAAAGCGAGGGACGAAGCTTTGGCGAAGTTCTGAGCGCCGCCTTGCGGCGCAGAAATTGGCCCCGGCATAGGCTGCCAAAGGCGGCCGTAGCGGAGCAGCGGCTAATACTTCTCCTTCACCAGCCGGGCTACTACCTTGTCGATGGGCAGGGTCACGCTTTCTTCGTTGAAAGTTGTCCAGTCAATAAAACGAAAGGTTTCCGTCTCCTTTTTCTCCGCATATACTTTTAACTGTTGTTCGTCGAAATCGAAGGGTTTTGATCGCAGGGGGGCGCGTATGGGTTCCAGCGCGCGGACGAAATAATAGATTGAGATGATCTGGTGTTCGGGGTTGAAGGCAGACATCTGAAAAAAATCTGTGGTATAGAGGTGATCGGTGACTTCTATGTCCAGATCCATTTCTTCTTTGAACTCTCTTTTTAGACATTCGCGCGTGCCCTCGCCGAATTCCAACCCGCCGCCGGGAAATTTTGTATAATAATTTCCGCGGATGTATTCGTCGCTGACCAATACCTGTTTGTTCTCGCCCAGTAAAAGGCCGTACACTCTGAGGTTGAACATAGTTAAAACCATTTCTTTTTCATGAAATACCACGGAACCGACCGGAGAGAGGTTCGCGCCGCGAAAGCGGCGCAGATAAATAGCCCTGGCATAGGCCCCGCTTGCGGGGGCGTAGCGGAGGATGTAACGTTAAGCATAGTTAAAACCATTTCTTTTTCATGAAATACCAGCTAATGATGATGGAGATTCCCACGGACAGCAGTATCGGGATATAAAATGCATAATGCGAATCGGCATAGGGCAGCGGGACGTTCATCCCGTAAATGCCGGTCACCAGCGCTGGCAGGGACAGGATGATGGTTATCGAGGTGAGCCGTTTCAGCACGTTGTTCATGTTGTTGTTGATGATGCTGGCGAAGGCGTCGAGCGTACTGCTGAGGATATTGGTATAGATATTGGCCATTTCCAATGCCTGTGACATATCTACCGCCAGGTCATCCAAAAACTCCTTTTCTTCGTCGGTGAGACCCAGGAAATTGGTGCGGGCGAGTTTGAGCAACAGCATTTCGTTGGAGCGGAGGGCCGTGACGAAGTAGACCATGCTCTTCTGGATCTTCATTAGTTCGAGCAGTTCCTCATTGCGATTGGAGGCATATAGTTTTTGCTCCATGAGGTTACGCCGCTGATTGATCTCCTTCAGATACTCCATATACGTTTGGGTGATCTTTTCGAAGACTTTCAGCACCATCATGTTCTTTTTATCCGGGTGTCTGTTCTGGAAGGTATTCAGGAATTTTTTGATGGCGCCATTCTCGAAAGAGTTCACCGTGACGATCTGCGTATGCGTCAGGATGATACAGATGGGGATGGTGATATAATAAGCGTCGCTCTCGTTGAAAGAGTTGTTTTCCGTGGGGGTTTTGATGACGATGAGCTTCACTTTTTCTTCCTCTTCGAAACGGGCTCTTTCGTCGATGTCCAGGGAGTCGGTGAGAAAATCGAGCGGGATGTTCAGTCCGTCGGAGAGATTGGTGAATTCCTGCTGTTTGAGAGGCGGGAGGATATTCACCCAAGCTGCGTCTTCCGGGTTGTCGACTTCTACGGTCTGGTGATTGATGTTTTTGAAAAACTGGATCATGGGTTGGTTGGGGGACATGCTTTGCGGCGGTCCCGGGACGAATCTCGGGATTATTTGTCAATCCCCGGGACTAATTTTCGATGGTACCTTCGTACACCTTTACGGCCGGGCCACAAAGCCAGATGTTTTCAAAGATATTGTCGCCTCTGCGGTCGAACCGGACGGTTAGTTTCCCTCCTTTGGTGATGACCTTGACATCGTTGTATCCTACTTCATTGTGATAACAGGCCAGGGCGCTGGCGGTGACACCGGTGCCGCAGGAAAGGGTCTCGTCTTCAACCCCTCTTTCATAGGTGCGAACGACGATCTCGTCGGGGCGTTTCTGCTCGACAAAATTGACGTTGATGCCTTCTTTGGCGAAATGGCTGTTATAGCGGATGTCCATGCCCTTGTGAAAGACGTCGAGGTCCATCACGTCCGTTACCATTTTTACATAGTGGGGGCTTCCGGTGTCGAGGATAAAATCGCCGTGGTACTCGTCGATTTCGTTTACATCCTTCATTTTGAGGCTGACAATGCCGTCAACGTCGATCTCGGCGAGGTGGGGGCCGTCTATGGCTAAGAATTTATATTCTGACTTCCTTATTCCCAGGTCGTAGGCGAATTTGACCAGGCATCGTCCTCCGTTGCCGCACATGCTGCTTTCGCGGCCGTCGGAGTTGTAGTATTTCATTTCAAAGTCGTAGGCGGAGTTGGGGTTCAGCAGCATCAGTCCGTCGGCGCCGATGCCAAAGCGTCTATCACAAAGAAAACGAACCTTTTCCATCGTCAGTGCGGTATAACTCCAGTTCCGGTTGTCCAAAATAACAAAATCATTGCCTGTCCCCTGGTACTTAAAAAAGTTCATTTTGTTCATATGAGGGTCAAAATTAACCTTAAATCATGAATCGGCCTAGCGGATGGCTGCTCAAAGCCCGCCTACGATCCGGAGGGTCTCCTCGACCAGCCCTTTTATGGCGGCATTCCCATCTTTGGAAAACTGTTTTTGAACCCTGTTGGCCACGATGGCGCTGAGGCTAAGACAGGAATGGCCCAGCATCTTGCCGAGTCCATAAATGCCTGCAGTCTCCATTTCGAAATTGGTGATGCGGTGGGGGCCATAGGTAAAAGCTGTCAGCCGGTCGATCAGTTCGGGCTGGCTCAGTCCGAGGCGCAGTACCCTTCCCTGGGGGCCATAGAATCCGGGGCAGGTGACGGTAATGCCGTGGTGGAAGCCTTCCGTAAAATGGCGCAGCAGCGAGGCGCTGGCGCCGCTGATATAGGGTTGGGCGAGGCGGTGGTGCAGTTGGGTCTGGGTGGCAAAGGAGTGTAACAGTTGTTTTTCCTCTTCATTTTCTTCGTGGCGGTAGAAATTGAGGAGATTGTCGATGCCGAGACCGTGGGTAGAGGCCACCCAGCTGTCTACGGGTATATTTTCCTGTAAGGCTCCCGAGGTGCCCATACGGATGATAGTGAGTTGGGTCAGCTGGGGTTTGACGGTCCGGGTGTTGAAGTCGATATTGACCAGGGCGTCCAGTTCGTTGAGGACGATGTCGATGTTATCGGTGCCGATGCCGGTGGAGACCACGGTAACCCTTTTTTTGCCGATATACCCCGTATGGGCCACAAATTCCCGGTGCCGGGCGCGATGCTCTATTTGGTCAAAATACTGGCTTACCATGGTCACCCTGTCCGGGTCTCCAACGGTGAATACAGTAGTGGCAAGTTCTTCAGGGCGGAGGTCGAGGTGATAGATAGCCCCGCGGCTATTGATAATAAGTTCACTTTCAGCGATTGTTGGCATAATTTGCGCTATTTTTTTTTCAACTTCTTCAAAATTATCTTAATTTTGCACCTGCCCAAAAAAATACGGCCCCTTTTGGGGCCTGTTTTCACAAGGCGGGCTTCACCCGGTGTTCAGGAGATAAAAAGTATTACATTGCAAGGGGAAGCTGATCATAAGTGGTTTCGTGGCCGAGTGGCTAGGCAGAGGTCTGCAAAACCTTCTACAGCGGTTCGAATCCGCTCGAAACCTCGCCCAAAGGCGGACAGGATGGAAAGGGTTCCATTTTGTCCGCTTTTTTGTTTTGGGGAAAGTTGAGTCCAGACTGAATATAGTAGTGATGACCTCGTTGAGGTGGGGGGCGAAACTGGTTCCGTCATATTCCAGATTTTGTGGGTTGTAAGCTTCCTTGAAAGTAGCCCGCGTAGTGTTAGAGAAAGTTCTCTAACTCCAGCAACTGGAAAATGCATCGATGGCTTTGGAAGAGTTATGGCTGATTCTCGGTCAATCAGCCTGAATTAGGTAAAATGCTTTTGATTTCAGCTATCATTAAAGGCAGGAAGTTGTCTTTGATCAGCCACACAATTTTATAATCAATTCCCATATAATCATGGACAATCCTATTCCTGAATCCTCTTATCCGGTGCCAGTCTATAGTGGGATATTGGTCTCTTATTTCTTCCGGGAGCCGGTTTGCTGCCTCTCCAATAATCTCGAAATTTCGGATAACAGCATCAATAGTTCTGTCATCGGCTAAGAACTGTTCATAAGAAAGCCCATACGTATAGGCCAGTATCTTATTAGCACTGCCCATTATATCTTCCAGTAAAAGTTGGGGAGCTCTTTAGACATAAAGTATTTCGGGTTCCATTACCCGATAATATTGAGGTCTTATACCCGCTTTGGACACAAGATCAACTTTTCTATCAAGCAACTTCTCCAGCTCTTCAGCCAGATCGACAAACTCAATACCAATAGGCTGGCTGAAGTCAACCACAATGTCAATGTCACTTTCCGGCTTAAAATCGGTTCTGACAATGGAGCCGAACAGGCCGATTGAATTGACATGATACTTTTCAGATAATTGAGGTTTTACCTGACGAAGTTTATCCTGTATGGATGAAAGATAGCTCACTCTACAAATATACAATAAGTTCTGAGGTTATAAAGAGGAATGGAGTATTGTAATTAATTGGTAGTAAATCAATTATGATTTGTGCTGATTTGTATAACGCGCCCGGCCTTTTTTGGGGCAAACCCGGTCTTATTGAAAGAGAAACTTGGCTTAAAATAAAATTATTCCGCCTTAACCGAGAGCCGCCAAAGTCTGGCGACTTTTTCATGGGGGTTTGTGTTTATGCCTGCATGCTGACGTTGCTGTGGAGGATTGATGCCGTCGGTGTCTCCTGTATGATGGACTTGAATGGTAAATTCCATGTGGTCAAAGTTTAAAATGTATATGACGGTGGTCTGGGTTCCGGAAATAGTCAAAGAGATAGAGCATGCCGAGGGTCAACCCGATGGTACTGATGAAGGTGCTGATACCAAAGGGCTTGCCAAGTGGGTCGTTCGGAATGAGGAGACTGAAAAGAAGTAGGAGGGCGCCAGCGATAAAATCGCCACTCCAGCCGTGTACGAGCCGTTTGAGGGTCAGGGAGGAGATCATCTTCAGGAGGCCTTTTACGGCCATCCAGGGGGTTACGAGGAAGGGGAAGGCGAAGAGGGCGAACAGCGGGTCCAGCAGGAGGATGAGGCTGAAGGCAATGTCTATAACGCTTTCGGCCATGCGCCAGTTGCTTTCTCTTGGGCTGGCGTCGGAGGAGAAGCAAAGGGATAGCCAGAGGATGCCGTCCAGGAAAAGAGCGACACCCGAATATTGTACGATCACGAGGTAGGTGACCGAGGGGCTGATGAGCGCTGTGATCCCGAGGGCGAGCCAGAGAAGACCCGCAAAGATGAGAAGCCGGGACACGTCATGCTTTTTCATACGCTGCGATTTTGTACTGTGAAGGAACGGCTTTGGCATGGGCGGGGTTATGACGGTGGTCAGCCGCGGATATGATTCGGGTGTGGACTCAATCGAGCTCAATAATTAGCTATCTTTAATAGCCTGATCACGTCCTTTGGTCGTCCCTGGACATGTTAATTTCAACGGACATGCCGGGCTGAAAATCCACCTTATATTTTTCCCGCAGCACCACCAGGTGAAGCGCCAGTCGTTCCCGGACAGGCCGGTGGGCAAAAAGAGTAATGCTATTGATAAGGACTGCAAATTCATGACTCAGCGTTTTTAATAAGCGCCTGGTGAGAATAGCCGATCGGTGCAGTACGTTTAAAAAATCCTCTTTCGGGATAAAACCGATCTTAGCCTGTTCGAGCGCTGCGGCAGAATCGGGGTAGCGCTCTTCTTCCAGGATGGCGTGATACCCTATTAATTCACCGGCATGCTCAATAGCTCCAGGTCATCCGCAGGCAGGCCCTCCAGGACAGAGCTCATGATCCTTTAAAAATACTGTTTTTTAAAGTGACTTAAATTACTTTTTACAGTAATAAGCATCACCGCAACCGAAAAACGGGACAGGTAACTTTGCAGTATGCTATCAGCAACTACTTCCGTCCAGTACCCGGACAACTGGTTCAATAACGACGACAAGTTTCATCAGTTATATCCTGCCCCCATAAGATCGCTAGCCACCAAACACTGGACGCCTTTACATATAACCTGGCGTGTAGCACAATTTCTTGCACCAACGGAAAATTCCAGGGTACTGGATATTGGCAGCGGTGTAGGGAAATTTTGTTTGGCGGCGGCGCATCGAGGCTCGTTACCTTTCACAGCCTGGAAGAGGAAATACCGCCCGGTTATCAATTGGTGGAATCGAAGGTGGAATGCTTATTGAAATTATGGATAAAAATGTGCCCCCCTATAGTATGTTCAGACCCAAACTGGTAGAAACACTGAAGAATTATGACCGTCAACAACTGGCCAGGGATCTATTGGCGGGTGTCATTGTCGGTCTGGTGGCGTTGCCGCTGGCGATAGCCTTCGCGATCGCTTCGGGGGGCTCGCCGGAAAAAGGACTGTTTACGGCAATAGTGGCGGGATTCATTATTTCTGCCATAGGTGGCAGCAGGGTGCAGATCGGGGGACCCACCGGCGCATTCATCGTAATTGTATATGACATCGTGCAGCAATACGGGGTGGATGGCCTGACAATCGCCACTTTTATGGCGGGTTGCCTGCTTATTGTCCTTGGCGTTGCCCGGCTGGGCTCAGTTATCAAATTCATTCCGCATCCGCTGATTGTTGGTTTCACCAGTGGCATAGCTTTGATAATTTTCTCCTCCCAGATAAAAGATTTTCTCGGGCTGAAGATGGGCGCCGTGCCGGCAGATTTCATCGACAAATGGAAAAGCTATGTGGAGAATAGCTCCTCTGTGAACGGCTGCCGACAGGGAAAAGGCGCTGAAAGTCTTATTGACCAGCTAGTATAGCATATTTTGCAGCTTCTGAATATCCGCGATGCGAATCTTTCCGTCGCGGATATCCACGAGCTTCTCCGATTTGAAATCGCTCAGCGTGCGGATCAGCGACTCTGTTGCCGTACCAACATATTGCGCGATGTCTTCCCTGGAAATATCCAGCGATAAACCCGCCTTTTGTTCTGCCGTCAAAGCTTTAGCCCCACCCGTTACGAATTTTGCATGGATATCAATCAGCGCCTTGGCCACCCGTTTGCGCAGCGACCCATAGGCCAGGCTCAGCAGCCGCTCTTCTTTTTCCTGCACATTCTGTGCGATCAGCCGGATGAACTTGGTGGCGATGTGGATGTCCTTATACAAGAGGTCGAGGAATTCATCCCTTGGTATCTGGGCCAGCTCGGCATCTTCCAGCACTACCGCCGAGTCTTCGTATAATTTGTTCTCGAGTATCGGCAGATAACCGATATAATCCCCGGCCGTATAAAGATTCGTTATATATTCCTTACCATCTTCATGCACGCGAAATGCCTTTACTTTACCTTTTTTGAGATAATAAAGATATTTCGGCCTGCGTCCTTCCATATACACCGTCAGCTTTTTCGACAGATCCTCCGTTTCATAATTGTCCGGGTCCAGCTGCAGCATGCCCGAAGCATTGAGGTCGCTGATCAATCCGCTGACACCCTTTTCGTCGGCCGCATATTTGCCCTGCAGCACATCATATTTTTTCAGCCGGATCTCGATGGCATTCAGCAGCTCGATATCATCGAATGGTTTGGTGATATAGTCGTCCGCCCCCATTTCCATGCCTTTACGAAAATCTGCCCGTTCCGTCCTGGCCGTGAGGAAAATAAAGGGCGTACTTTCTGTCGACTGGTTCTTTCGCAACAGGTGTAAAACCCCATAACCGTCCAGTTCCGGCATCATGATATCACAGATCACCAGCTCCGGCTGCTCTTTTAAGGCGGTCTCTACGCCTCTTTTGCCATTCTCAGCGGTGAAAACTTCGTAGCCGGCCAATGACAGGATCTCGGCAATATTTTCCCGGATGTCGTCATGGTCGTCGATAACTAACAGTCTGCGCATGAAAATATGTATTATGGATACGCAATACTAAGCAATTAGCCGCAGCCGGGCAACTGATAAAGATCAGGGATATCCCTGATAGCGGTCATAATTCCCTCTCGGCGCCGCGCCTCATTTGAACTGCATATGCAGCGAAATCACATTCGACACCAGGTCCGTCGTCTGGGTATAATGTCCGAACCGGAGCTCCAGGCTGCTCAGATGGCTATTGAATAACCCTTTTGGCGGAGCCATCCGGATGCCGGCCCCAAAGAAATGGCTGTTGAAGGCCGAGAGGGCATAATTGCTGGTATAGTACAAGTCGGTGGTCTTATGCTGTTGATACGCGGCAAAATAATTGGCTGCGCTTTGCGTGTAATACCGATAAAAAGGCGTCACCGAAAAGAAAGGAGTCAGCTTCACGGGCACTTCAAGACTGGCGGTATGTGACCGGATGCCCCAGTTGTCGACATAGTAGCGATAATAGCTGCGCAGGATAACCTTGTCGCCCAGAAAATAGTTCAGCCGAACACCCAGCGGCAGCTTGAAGCGGTTGGAAGGCAGCTTTTCCACGAGGTCTGTCGCGTCATTGAAATACACCCGGTGGAAAGGGAGCCCAAGGTAACCGTGTTGTTCGACCAGGTCGAAAAGAAAAGCGGCCTGCAAACGCGTGTTGATCACCTGCGTGAAAGAAAAGGAGGCCGTATAGGTCTCGCGGGGGCTCGAGCCATAGTTCGGGTGTTCGTTCTCTCTTCCTCCGCCGGAGCCACCACCGCCGGAGGGATATGCGGGTTCGAATTCCGACGGGAAGATCAGTTTGACCTTGTCGAAATACCCGCTCAGCTTCAACCCGAACTCGCCATTGGTCTTTGTTTTCTTCGTGCCACCGGCGCTGAATCCGAGCGATTGATAATTGAACTCGTTGGAATAATAGGCGCCCAGGCTGAAAGAAGTGCCTTTGCGTTCGTCTTCGCGCGTCCAGTCCAAAGAAGGGTAGAGGCGGGTCCCGTCTTTTCTCCGGGAGGCGCCTGTCTTTGAGATATAGGCCTGCGAAGCAGCCGTATGGTAGTCGATGCCGACACCGGCAGTAAGCGTGTTCTTCCGCTGATGCGCATCCCATCCCACCCATTTCAGCTCGACACCATTGGCGAGATCGGTTACTTTTTCCGAGCCTATCCCGCCTCTGACGGCGGAGTGATCGCCATTCTGGGTATAATAGCTGGACACGAGGTTTACCTCGTCAAGTTTCAATTTCCTTGGCTTGAAAGCAGCGCTGTCCCGCGTCACCTGTGAGAAAGCGTGCAAGAGCATAAAATACATGCCCACTACCGTTAAACAGATCTTCTTCATGAGTCCTGATTACTGATTAATTTTAGAATACCTCGTGACCGCGGCCTTAGTTACATCCGCACCCGCCGCCTGTCTTGCCCCCATTGGCGCCGGACGCACCTTCGCGGTAGGACTGAAAATTGCTTTCATTCTTTTCCACTTTGCGGCTGGAAAGACTCATCTCGGCGTCATTGAGCCTGTTCTTCTGATATTCTTTCACCGGCGTGCAGGACGTCGCCATGCCGGACGCACAAAGCACTACAGCAAAGAAGAGGATCGTTCTTTTCATGATTGACTATGTTTAAGAGAAATGAATGTTATCGGATGCATACACGTTGTTGTCGTCGTCTACCAGGACGGCTTCGATATTATCCAGCTGGTTGATCATGTCCAGCCCGGCCCGGATACCCATGATCATCACGGGAGTCGCCATTGCGTCAGCAATCTCTGCATTCGGGCAGAGGATCGTGACGCTTTTGATGCCGGTGACCGGCAAACCTGTTCTTGGATTAATCGTGTGTGAATATTTCTTGCCGTCGATGACAATATATTTTTCGTAATTCCCGGAAGTGGCCAGCGCCATATCGGTGACCTTGAGAAAAGAGAACACGGCTTCGGCCGAATTCGGGTTGACGATGCCGATGGTCCAGGGGCTGCCATCCGGCTGATATCCCCAGGCCGTCAGATCGCCGGAGGCATTGACCACGCCGCTGGTGACACCCATTATCCGCATCACGGCCTTTGCTTTTTCTGCCGCATACCCTTTGCCGATGCCGCCGAAGCCGATACGCATGCCTTTTTCCTTCAGCAGCACCGTCCTCATTTCCGGATTGAGAAGGATATTTCGGTAATTGATCAGCTTAACCATTTTCCGGGCCGTCTCCTTATCCGGCAGCCGTTGCAGGGTCGTATCGAAATTCCGAAGCTGCCGGTCGACCGAGCCATAAGTGATATCGAAAGCACCCTGTGTTATCTGTGAGATGCGGATCGATCTTTCGATCAAGTGAAAAGTTTCAAGACTGACCTCGACCGGTGTTTCTCCGGCATTGGCATTGATAAGGCTGGTCTCGCTGCCGGCATCATAGGTCGTGAGCAGCTTTTCGATACGCTGTATCTCCCGGACGCCGGCCTCGATCCTTTCCATCGCCCAATGCTCATCTTTCGCTACTACACTCAGCTCGAAGTGGTTGCCCATCAGTTTCTGCTCCTTTTTAAATACCTGCAGGTTTGATTGCCTGGATTTAGCGTTTTTCGTCAGCATCGATGGCTTTTTTTACTTCCAGGCTGAAGCCGGCGGGTTTGAAGCCGGGATTTCCTTCCCATTCTTTCACTACTTTTCCGTCGGCATTTAATAGCAGGGTCAGCGGAAATTTACCCTGGGAATTGTATTCATCGGCAAGATGGTCGTTCAGCTGTTGCTGCTCTTTGGATAGCTGGTTCTTTTTCGATCTCGGGAAATCGGCATTCACCAATACGAGCGTCGTGTCGGCAAAACCTATAAAAGCGGGATCATCGAACACCTCCTTCCGCAGCAGGATACAAGGGCCGCACCAATCGCTGCCCGAGAAATTCAGCAGGATATGGCGGTGTTCTTTTTGGGCTATGGCTTTGGCTTCCTGCATGTTGAGATGCCAATTGTCAGGTAAGGACAGGCCGGTGAAAAAAAGGAACCAAAGGTATTTTATCATGTGCCGTGAATTCGATGTTTAAACACAAACTTCTCCTATAACGCAGGAGAGGGTGTTTAAGTTCTGTTAAAATCGATACCCAAGGATCACTTTGAATATGGCATTGTCCGTGCTCTGCGTAAAACCCCAGCCATACCCGAAATTCAATTCCCAGTCAGGCGACCAATCCAGGTCGACCGCCGCGAATAATTGATGTTCCTGGCTTTGATAAGGTTGAAAATGGTCCAGCGGGCCCAGCGCACCATAATATTCAAATCCGCCTGCGATGACTTTTGTTACATTGTACGCGGCCTTGAAATTTGGCGAGAAGATATACCCGTCGTTCTTGCCCAGGCCGTGAAAAGATCTGTCGAAGGTTGGGTTAAGAGAAAGATATAATCTGCCGAATTGTTTGTCGACGATGGGTCTTATCTCCAAACTCCAGTCATCCTCGCTATAATCCCGTTTCTGATAACCTGCTTCCAGTGAAAGACTCACACCTACCGGCCAGTTCCACGACGTCGGAACCATCACTCGCGGCCGTATATGGCTACCTACGTAAGTTGTTCGGTTATCGTTGCCGATGGTATTAAAAAAATAAAACCCGGTTTCGAACCAGGAATTCCATCCATGTGTGATCTCAATGGTCTCATGAAAAACAGAGAGAGGGGCACAGGCATGCGAGTAACATGCTGTAAAAGACAAACCTCACCATGACGCAAAATTAAACGACGCCGGTGGGCGTAGCTGTTAGAGAGCAGTTATAAATTCATTAGAAAAAAATTAGAACATTCTGTAGGAAATTAGGATTTGAGGCGGCGCTGCTGCGGCGACCGTGCCGGTTAAAGCGGGGGCGGTGAAAGGGGCACCGTGAAGACCGTACCCTTGCCAACCTGTGTGTCGATGGAGATGGTTCCCTTGTGCAGGCTGATGATCCGCGCGGTCAACGGCAGCCCAATGCCATTGCCGGGAGCATATTTTTTATTTTCGCCGCGATAAAAAGGTGTAAAGATATGGGCTCTGTCGGTATCCGGAATTCCGATGCCCGTATCGGAAAAACGGATCACCGATGGCATTCGTCTTTCTCACGGAAAAATGGCCGTGCTGGACCGCTGCTTCCACATGGCCGTCCGTCAATATCCCTTCGGCAACCTTGTCTACTATACAGCCGACACTCTTGCATTATCTATGAACATCGTCGCCGGCCAGACCTCAAAACGCACCCCCCGTTTCGCCGCCTTCTGTACCCGGCTGATCCTCTATCCCTACTGGAATATTCCCAGGAAAATATCGGTGAAGGAAATGCTTCCCCTTTTAAAAAAAGAACCGGGTGTTGCTGCGCTGATGAATCTCCAGGCCCTCGACAGCCGCGGCAAGAAAGTGGACATCACCAAAATTTCATGGGCTTCCTATACCGCAGCGGATTTCCCTTACGCCCTCCGGCAGGCTCCCGGCTGCGACAATGCGCTGGGGGTGCTCAAATTCGACATCAGCAGTCCCTATGATGTATATATGCACGACACAAACTTCAAAGGAGCATTTTCCTCCTCCTGGCGTTACCTCAGCCACGGCTGTATTCGTCTTGAACGCCCCCTCGACCTGGGCATGCAGCTGCTGAACAATAAGCTGGATACGATCTTTCTGCGCAGTTGTTTCAAGGACCAGTCCCCCATCCCCGTCCCTCTTGAAAAACCCGTCCCCGTATTCGTCGTATATCTCACGGCAGGTGTCGACCCCGCCGTCCGTCTCACCTGGTACAAGGACATATATCATTTGGTGAAATGACGGGCGTCATGATCAGGCCAACCCCGGGGCCGTAGATTTATATAAATATTCTCAAACAAAACATATGAAAAAGGTACTGCTGCCTTTCGAAGGCGACAATTTCCCGCAGGAGCTTTTGGACTTTGCCCGCGAGCTCAACCACCTCTCTCCGGTGCTGCTGACGGCAGCTTTCGTACCGGAAGTGGACTATGCCCAGTTATGGAGCGCCTCCGGCGGCGTTGCCGCGGGTGTTTATATTCCACAGGTGAAGGACGAAGGCGCCGTCATCGAAGACCATAGCGTAAAACTAACCGCTTTCTGCGCCCATCATGGTATCAAGCATAGTATCCATTCGGACCGTTTCGATTTTGCCCTGCCGGCCATCCGGAAAGAAGCCCGCTTTGCCGACCTGCTCGTCGTCAGCGCCATCCATTTCTTCGACGTCATCAGCGCCCGCCAGCCCAACGCCTATATGAAAGAGATCCTCCATGGCGCCGAATGCCCCATGATGCTCCTGCCAGAAAAACCCGGCATGCCCGGCGATATCATCTTCACCTATGATGGTACTGCATCATCGGTCTATGCGATCAAACAATTCGCCTATCTCTTCCCCGAGTTGGCTTCCACGCGCACCTCTCTCGTCCACCTTCGGGCGAAAAAAGAGGCCCCTTTCCCCGACAGAGACCTTATCGAAGAATGGGCTTCGGAACATTTCAAGAATCTGCGGGTTCTCGACCTGGCCATCCGCCCCGAAGACTTCTTCGACACCTGGATCGCCGCGCAGCACCAACCCTGGCTGATAGCGGGCTCTTATGGTCGCTCGGACATGTCCCGATTCTTCTCGGGCAGCTTCATCTCCGGCCTCATCAGCAGACACAGAATTCCTTTGTTTGTCGCGCATCCCTGAAATGGGCCGGTAAATTAGTCGTTAGTCAGATGCTGAAATAGGTGACGGCGGTGACGCCGACAATCTTGTTGAACTCTTCGGGAGGGAAAGGCCAGTCTGCCGACAAATGCGTCGTTTCGCTGGAAGGCATCGGGAGGATGCGTTCATGCATCTGCTTCAGCGCATGGCCGCGAAGCGCGGGATCCGTCAGCTCTTCGAATTCGCCTTGTACGATCGCACTTTGCCAATAGGTCTTGTACGATCGCACTTTGCCAATTGGCCATATCGCGCAGCTGGTCGACCTCGAAGCATATCTTCGGACGTTTTCGCATCAGTTCCGTTTTCAGTCCTTCGTGCGTATGACAGTAGATATACGAACCATCATAAACAAAACTTATCGGCACGACATACACGATATCTCCATCGGTGCACCCGATGCGCCCCACTACTTCTCTTTTGAGCAGCTTTTCTATCTCGGGCATAGTTAATTTTCCCAGCATAAAAAATGATTTATGATTCGAAGATAGATACTGGCCCATGCCATTTTAATGACGGAAATCAAAGTCCCGATTGATAAACCTCATAAACAGGGATAGGACATATCCGCGATATTTTATTGGGTCATCATTTTAAAAACAACAGGCTGCTTTTTATAGGATCTTACCTTACGCCCATTTTGGATAGCGGGTGTCCATATGCCACTCTTACGGATGACGCGCACCGCCTCTTCCCTCAGACCTTCCTGTTCCGGGCCGCTGATCGCTTCGACATCGCTGACACGCCTTCTTTGTCGACTATAAACTGGACAACGACGACTCCCTGTATCTCGTTGGTGATGGCTTCTTCGGGATAAGCGAAATTCTTTTTAAGATAGCGTAACCAGGCTGCCGCTCCGCCAGGATATTCCGACTCGATCTCCACTTTGACAAAGGTTTTTTCATAATCTTCGGTGATTTTCTGTTTTGGCCCCTCGACGATTCCTGTCCCCCCATCGGATACTGGAGGCGCTACGATGCCTGCATCTTTAATGCCTTCCCGGTTGATGGCGCCAATCTTCGTGTCCTGCAGTTTTTCCTGTTCGGGCGGCTTTTTTTAAATGGCAGGGGGAGATGGCTTCGCGTCGTGCGCCCGGATGGAGTGCTCCGCAGGGCATATCGAAATATAATTCCTGAACCCTTCGACGCCCGGCAGGTTTCTTACCACATTGGCGATAGTCTTGCGAAGTTCGTCTGAACAGACGGTGCCCTGCAAAGTCACGACCCCGTCCAGGACCCTGGCAGTGATCTTATGTCGTCCGGAACACTCATAGGTGCTAAGGGCATCTTCTACTGTTACGGCGAGTGCTGTATCGGTTTTGCGCGCACTGGAGAATGTTTGTGTCGGGTTACTTTGGGAGTACATAGCGAATAGTTTAGTGGTAAATAATGATACAAATCTACAGCGGACGGAAGATCGATAGGGTAATCCCTGTCATCCGGCGGCCTGAGAATCATCAGGACCTGCCAGGTGTGTCATGAGTTCCCAATTTTTGTTAACAGTTCCACATCTTCCTGGCTGCACAACGACGTACCGGGGTGAAGTGTCGCTGCTGCGCCGCAAACACAACCATAGGCAACGGCGGTTTCAAGATCTTTCCCGGCCTGGAGGGCCAGTACGATCCCGGCGACCATGCTGTCACCTGCGCCGACGGTGCCCCTGGGTCTTACAGGAGGCGCGGGGATCTGCCTGACCCTGTCTTTTGTCACCAGCAAGGCGCCGGCAGGACCTAACGAGACGACCACTACTTCGCAGGAGCCTTAGTCGACAAGTGCTTTGGCCAGGGTTTCGATGGATTGCTCCTCTCCGCCTTTTTCGGCCACAGCGATGAGTTCGTGTATACTTGGTTTTATCAGGTAAACGCCATATTGTAAGGCCTTTTTTAATGCGTCACCCGGAGTATCGGCGATGATCCTGATATTTTTTTTACCGGCAATGGCAGCCAGCTTGCCGAAAATATCACCCGGCATTCCCGGGGGCAGGCTTCCGCTGACGACCATGTATTGTAAGCCTTCCTGTAAGGCGATAATGCTCAACAGACTGGTTATCGCTGTTTCGCCGAGCACCGGCCCCGGCATATTGAGTTGATATTGGAGGCCCGACGTGATATCGGTAACGATGAGATTCTCGCGGGTGTCGCCATCGATATCTACGACGACGGACAGGACGCCTTCTGCATCCAGCATCCGTTTCAATTGTTTTCCGGTGGACCCTCCCGCGGGGTACAGACAGATCGCTTCCCCTCCCAGTTTGGTGATCGCCCTTGCCACATTGATACCGCCCCCGCCGGGGTCGGTCCGGGGTGGGGTGCACCGTAGTTTTGTCTGCGGGATCAGGGAAGGTATCGATGTATATACGTCGATACAGGGATTGAATGTTGCGGTGAGTATGGTGGGCATGTTATTAATGAATTAAAGAGCAGCCTGGGACTTTTTCTCCGACAGGCTTATATTTTCGATCCCTTTCAACAGGGCGTCGGGATTGAAGGAAATGCTGTCGATGCCTTGCTCGATCAGGAAACGTGCAAAATCGGGAAAATCACTCGGCGCCTGTCCGCAGAGTCCCACCCTGGCGCCGGCCGTCCTGGCCGCCCGGATCATCATGCCAATCATTTTTTTTGCGGCCTTGTCTTTTTCATTGAATAGTCCCGCCACGAGGGAGGAGTCGCGATCTATGCCCAGGGTGAGTTGGGTGAGATCGTTGGATCCGATGGAAAAACCATCGAACAGCTGGGCGAAATCTTCAGCCAGCAGCACATTGCTGGGTATCTCCGCCATGACATAAATTTCCAGCCCATTGACATGCCGCTCCAACCCATTCTCCTTCATAACTTCCAGTACTTTTCTGCCTTCTTCCGTCGTCCGGCAGAAAGGGATCATCACTTTTAGATTGGTAAGCCCCATTTCCTCCCTGACTTTACGAATAGCGGCACATTCCAGGCGGAAGCCATCTTTGTAGAGCTCGTTATAATACCGCGAGGCCCCCCGGAAACCGAGCATGGGGTTTTCTTCGGTAGGTTCGAAATCGCTACCGCCGAGCAGACTGGCATATTCGTTGGTTTTAAAATCGCTGGTTCGCAGGATCACCTCCTTCGGATAAAAGGCAGCTGCAATGGTAGCGATGCCTTCCGACAGCTTGTCGACGAAATAGGCTTTCTTGTCCGGATATGACCGTGTCAGCGCGTTGATCTGCTGCCGGACCTTTTCGTCTTTCAGTGTCTCAAATCGGGCCAGCGCCATCGGGTGCACCTGGATGTAATGTGTAATGATGAACTCCATTCGCATCAGCCCTACGCCCGAATTCGGATAAAAGGAAAGCTCGAAAGCCTTGTCCGGATCACCCGTGATCAGCATCACCTGGACGTTCTCAGGCAGTTTCACCCGGCTCATGTCGTGGATGTTTTCGGTCCATTCGGTTTTCCCGCGATAGACAAAACCTGTTTTTCCCTCGCAGCAGCTGATGGTTATGACCTCGCCATCCCTGATCTTTTCCGTTGCGGTCCCGGTGCCTACGATGGCAGGTACGCCCAGTTCGCGCGCGACGATGGACGCATGGCTCGTCCTTCCGCCTTTATTCGTGACGATGGCAGAAGCCTTTTTTAATACAGGGTCCCAGTCGGGGCTCGTAATATCCGTGACGATCACATCGCCCACTTTCAGTTCTCCGGACTCCTGTGGACTGGAAAGAACTCTTGCCCTGCCCGTTATGATCGACTCACCCACGGCCTGGCCTTCGGTCAAAATTTCCCCCTTCCTGGTGATACGGTACTCTTTGACGAGATAAGGATTTCTGCGGGACTGTACGGTCTCCGGTCGCGCCTGTACGATGAACAGCTCATTCGTAATTCCGTCCTTTGCCCATTCGATATCCATCGGACGGCCATAATGCTGTTCTATCGTAAGCGCCCACCTCGCCACCTCGCTGACCTCCGCATCTGTCAGCACCCACTGTTCTCTTTTTGCCTGTGGCGTATCTAAATTGATAGTTTGGATCTCGCCATATATCATCGTTTTTTCCTTACCGCCCATTTTTTTCTGAATGATCGCCTGTTTGCCCTGTAAGAGGGTGGGCTTGAACACAAGAAATTCATCCGGCGTGGACTGTCCCTGGACAATATTCTCACCCAGGCCCCATACCCCGGACAAGTGAATGATGTTGGCAAAACCGGATTCCGGTTCGAGGGTGAAACCGACCCCCGCGCAGGCTTTGTCCGACCGGACCATTTTTTGAATGCCCACGGATATGGCAACTTCTCCATGCGCAAAACCATTGTCCTCCCGGTATTTGATGGCTCTGTCGGTATAAAGCGATGCAAAACAGTCCTTCACTGCCTTCAGCAGTGCCGCTTCCCCGCAAATATTGAGATAAGATTCATGCTGTCCGGCAAAACTCGCCGTCGGGAGGTCTTCTGCGGTAGCGCTGCTGCGTACGGCTACGCTGCAATCGCTGCTCCCGCACAGCAGCTTGTAAGCCGTGGAGATCTCATCGGCCATATCCTGTGGAATTTCGCCTGCCAATACGAGGGCCCGGGCCTTAAGACCAATCTCCGCGAGGTTGGAGTATTCTTTGCGATCAAGCCCGTGGAGCAAATCCTGCAGCCCGATAGCCTTATTGTTCCAGCGAAGAAAATGGCGGAAGGCAAACGCAGTGGTGGCAAACCCGTCAGGCACCCTGACACCTTTAGGCGAGAGCTTCGTGAACATTTCACCCAAGGACGCATTTTTTCCCCCGACGGAAGAGACGTCCCGCAACCGGATCTCGCTGAATTGTTTTATATACTGGCCCATGGGATTATTATTTTGTCCAGGCAAGTTATTGCGGTGGTACGACCCATCGGATGAGGCGCATCACATCGGCTTATGATTGGTGTCAAGTGCGCCGGAGTGATAACGATCAACAGCTGCAGTGAGCAATCTCATCCTTTATCTTTTTCGAATGCCATTACTTTATAGGAAAAAATGGAAAAGATATTGCTGGCGCTGGATGCGCATCGCCTATCCACAAATACCATCGAGTTCGCCTGTTATGTTGCGCAGCGGACCCATTCAAAACTCACCGGCTTATTGCTCGAAAGGGTAAGAACGGCGACTCCTTTATATATCGCCGGTTCCGGCGATGCGCCCTATGGAGACGGCGATCCTTCCGATGTCATAGATACTCAAACCATCCGCCGCTTCAGGCAACTCTGCATGGACAGGCACACATTGACGGATGTGCACCTGGGCCAGGGTACAGCTCTTTCCGAGATAGTCCTGGAAAGTCGTTATGCCAGTCTCCTTATCATCGATCCGGATACAACTTTCAGTCGCGTCCGGAGCATTACCCGGCAATTTATCGAGGATGTTCTGTTACAGTCGGGATGCCCGGTGCTGGTTGCCCCGCATGATCTCAGGACAGGCAGCGAGATCGTCATTATTTACAGGGATGATACCTCTTCTTTTAATACCGTACGGCAATTTGCCGACCTGTTCGACGGACTGGCTGAGAAAAAACTAACACTTGTAACTTTATACCCTCCGGGAATATCTCAGCAGGCGCCACCAGCAGAAGCAATGCAATGGCTCAACGAGCACTATGGACAGGTGGAATTAGTCGCACTGAAAGACGATCCTTCCGGAATACTGACCGATATGCTCGTCGAAAAAAAGAATGCTCTCGTCATCGTGACATAAAAGAACCCCTCCGCCTGCACAGGGAGGGGTCTACTTCACTGAACCAGCCTACTTAACGGCAATATGTTTGGAAGGTGCTTTTCTTGCTTCTTCCGTCTTGGGTAGTACCAGTTTCAGCAAACCATTTTCGTAGGAGGCGTCAATCTTGTCTTTGTTCACGCCATCGGGAAGGGAGAAGGTTCGTACGAACGAGGAATAATTGAATTCCTTGCGGGTGTATTTTTCTTCTTTCTCTTCTTTTTCCTCTTTTTTCTCGGCGCTGATGGAAAGCGTATTCCCTTCCACATCGATGTTGAAGTCGTCCTTTTTCATTCCGGGGACAGCCAGGCTGACCTCGTAATTGTCCTTATTCTCCGAGATGTTGACGGCAGGAATATTCATCGGGCGAAGGCCGGGGCTGTTTATCAGGGAGCCGCCATTGAGGTCGAAAAGAGATTCCCAGGGCTTGAAGAAATCGCTGAACAGGGAGGGAAGAGATTCCCTTCTCCGCATGAGTTCTTTGTTTGACATACTGTTTGATTTGAAGGGTGAAAAAATAATTTTGCTATTCAAAGTTAGCATTAGGGCCGAACTCCACCGGAAACGGCTATCAGGAAGGGGAATGATCTTTGTCAATCGCGGGCGCCTGGTCTTTGGGCCAGTTGCTGTGAGGTCTTAAGAATAACGGTGAATTCGGTGCCGGTGCCGGGGGCGCTGTTCACACGGATCTGCCCTTCCATGAGTTCCAGGTACCTCCGGACGATACTGAGCCCCAGGCCCGTACCCGCTGTGCCCGTCGTATTGCTCGCACGGAAAAAACGTTCGAAAAGATGTTCCTGTTCCTCCTGCGGTATGCCAATGCCCTCGTCCCGGACGCTGAAACTTACCGTCTTAGACCCGTATTGAAGATGCAGGCTGATAGTCGAATTTTCCGGGGAATATTTCACCGCATTGGATACCAGGTTGACCAACACGTTATGCAACAAATGCACGTCCACCATGATATCTCTGGCATCCCCGGATATACTGACCAGGATTCGCTGATCTTTCTTGCAGTATTCCTGCATATTGCGCACCATATCGTTCACCAGGGCCCTAAGATCAGTTGGTTCGGCCTGGTTTCGGACCAGTCCTTCTTCCAGTCTGTCCAGTGACAGGAAATCATTGAGTATCTGTTTGAGATCATTAACATTGTTCCGTATTCGTTGAATATGTTTCAGGCGTTTGTCTTCCATTTCCGGCGCATTGTATCTCTCGACCAGGCTGATGGAAGAAAGAATGACGCTTAACGGCGTTTTGAATTCGTGTGAAGCGAGGGACACAAAACGCGACTTCATCTCGTTCAATTTTTTTTCCCTGGCAAGATTATTTTGCATTTCTTCTTCGTTGAGCCGTTGCAATGAAATATCCTTGGTGATTTTGATAAAACCTGTTAAAGTTTCAGTATTGTCATACAGAGGGGTAAAAACGGCATCCGCCCAGAAAAGACTGCCATCTTTCCGTTTGCGCCAGCCGATAGCTTCAAAATGGCCTTCTTCGAGCGTCATTTTAAGGTTATATGCCGGTTCCCCTGTTGCATTGTCCGCATCGGTATAAAACATCGAGATCGGCTTGCCGATAACTTCATCCGCGGAATAACCCTTTATCCGCCGGGCGCCCTGGTTCCAGCTCATTACATTGCCCTTGGGATCGATCATGAAAATGGCATAATCCTTAATGCTGTCTACCAGTGCGCCGAAACGCTGCTCGGACAATTGGAGATCTTTTTCTGCTTTTTTCCGGCGAGTGAAATTGAACAGGACGACAAAGAAAAAGAGTATTAGTATACACAGGATGCCGGCAAGCAGCAGTACGCGTCTTTCATTGAATTGCCAGATGAGTATGCTGAGAACGATGATCCCGGCAAAAGCCAGTAAAAAAAATACAATGAAGATTCGTTTGAAAGACAGCATTGGACAATATGCTTTAGGCATTGGGCATTAGGACTGATGAAATTAGTCATTAAACAATTCACATCCAATTGTAGACAAAAAATATACAGTTACTCTTATCCTTTCACCTGTCCGATATCATCGGGTCGGATGACGGCTATCAGTAGCTCAGCGGCCGGGCCGGGGTAATTTCAGGGAGTTCTTTTAAATAGAAAGCCATGAAGAAATTCCTTTTTTCAACATTATTGCTCTTGCTGGTCATTTCCAACGCAAAAGCTCTTATCATCACCTCCGGGAGCACCGTAGTTATCGAGCATGCGGTTCACGAGGATATCTATATCTCCGCAGGCACTGTGCTGATCGAAGCGCCTGTTTATGGCAGCCTGATCGTCGCCGGCGGCACGGTAACGGTAAAAGACAGTATTCTCAACGATATCCTCATCGTCGGAGGCGAACTGAATTTTTACGGCTATGTAGGAGGCACGGTGCGTTGTGCGGGCGGGAGATTGAAGGTCGCATCGAATATCAGTCGGGATCTTGTCGCCGCCGGCGGCACGCTTTCGCTCGGAAAAAAGGACACGGTGGGTGGTGACCTGGTCGCCTCAGCCGGCAATCTTCTCATCGACGGAGTGGTGAACGGGAATTCAAGGATCAAGGCAGGCAGTTTTGTGCTGCATGGCGTTGCCGGCGGTGATCTCGAATGCCGTGCCGAAACGATCGATATCTCTGGCAGGATAGAAGGGCGGTCCTCCCTGGCAGCCAGCGGCTCGATCAATATAACCGATAATGCTTTTCTCAGACAGGATGTACGTTACTGGACACCGGACAGGGTGATCTCCACTGGCCGGAATATCGAAAAAAGTAAGCTGGTCTATGACCCGGCATTGAAGCTATCCGTCAGCCATTGGTATTATTTCGGGGTGCAGTCTGTGGCCGGTGTGCTCTGGTATCTCGGTATGGCGCTCCTGATGATCTTTATTTTGCAATACCTGTTTTCCGCATCTTTCCGTAAAGCCGGCGTCACAGCCTTCGCGCACACCGGGCGGTCTTTCCTGACAGGTATTGTGTATTTCATAGCCATACCACTCCTGGCCATCCTTTGTTTTATTTCGCTCATCGGCATCCCCATTGGTATTATTCTGTTGTTCGTCTACATCGGCACGCTGTTTTTCTCGGGTATTCTGACGGCCCTGGTATCTGCCCATTGGCTGCAGAGTAGGGTAGGGGCCAACTGGAAACCCGTTAACATTGGCTTCGTGGCACTCGGGCTGCTCATCCTGCTCCGTCTGGTCGCTGCGACACCCTTTCTCGGGTTCATCATCTTCTGTATACTGGTCTGTATCGCCATAGGCGCCATTTTGCAGAACTTCCGCTCGCATGCGGCTGTATAAAAAAGCCAATAAGGAGGTTGAGGAAGAAAGAACAGCATATGATAAGGCTCAGCGAACGTACTGACCCGTCTCATTATTCATGCCGTTTTTTCATCGTTACTTGGAAGTCTGTGATATTCCGGTAGTTCACCATATTCATTAACCCGAAAAATAAACAGATCATGCACACAAAAGACAAAACCCAATTCGAAGAGCAATCCTTCCCCACATTCTGCGCCCAGCTACGGGTCTCCAGCCCCGTATTTGACGACAAGGGGATCATCCCGTCACAGTACACCTGCGACGGGGCCAATATCAATCCTTCCCTGGACATCGCGGCGGTTCCACCCGGGACAAAAAGCCTGGCTGTCATCATGGAGGATCCCGACGCGTCATCCAGTACGTGGACGCATTGGCTGTCCTGGAATATCCCGGCGATAAAACATATAAAAGAAGACCGGAAAATGGAAGTGGAAGGTCTCAACGGTTTTCATGTGTGCAAGTACAAAGGGCCTTGCCCTCCCTATGGGACCCACCGGTATATGTTCAAGGTGTTCGCGCTGGACAGTATGCTTGAGCTGGCGGCCTGCAGCACAGCATCCGATCTCGAAGCAGCAATGAGCGGGCATATAATCGGTTTTGGACAATTGGTCGGGCGATACAAACGCCGATAAAAGATGGGGCCGGGCTTTGTCCCAGCGCAGGTTTAAGCACCTCAGCTCAGGCTTTCGGAAAAACCAGCAAGGGCGCCTTCAACCCAAACGATGCCCGTTCAGCCCTGCTCGGATCAAAGATCCGTGCCGGCACCGATCGTGACTGGTCAGTGAAAAGTACCACTACGGAAGGTTTGAAAGCCGCTATCTGCTGTCCGAGATTCCTGGCAAAGGACAACGATTCATCCGTTGTCCTGAAATGCAGCTGCACAGGATAACCAAACTGCTCCCGGAATACTTTCCCGGTGACCGTAGTATTCAATGCCACCTCTCCGTCTTCCATAAAGTGTAATATGTCCACTCGCGCCTTCAGGGGCCTGGCATAACGCACCACGGCAGATATCTCCCACTGGTAATTGGTCATATCGCCCGCATAGAGAATACGCTTTACCGGCCGCGACCGGTAAGCAGACGGTATTGCCAGTACAGGTACTTTCGAATGGGTGATCAGGTTCCCAGTATGCGTTCCGAATATCCTTTTAACCATGCCTGCGCCCCTCGTGCTCATACAGATATAATCGATACGGCTGTCCTGCTGACAATAATCCTGTATCGCCACGTCGGCTGACATCGACTCGATGAGCAAACAGGACGTATGCCGTCGCGGTACTCCGGCGCGTTTATAAACGGCTCTGACAAATTTTTCCAATAGCCCCATATAACGGGCACGCTCGCTTGAAGCATATGCTGCATAACGATCCTCGCCCCAACCCGGAGCCCTGAGGGTATTCAATACATGAACAAAGATCAGCTCGACGGGTTGCTGCAGCGACCATTGAATGGCAAATCGGATACCCGAGGTCGACGCAGGCGAAAGGTCTGTCGGAACTAAGATCCGGAGTCTGTTTGCCGGTTTTTTCGACGGAGACATGACAAAAAGGTTAAAGTATAAAACTATCTTACCCCATCATCTTCGCTAATGACCTGTATCAGTCTTTCTCATGATAAACCTCAGCACGCCTTCGCGGCTGTAAAGGTACTTTTATGCACAACAACAAAGCTGCATGCCGGACACCACCGATCTATCACATCCTGCACACGATGCCGTCTCAGGCGGGGCCGTTACGGCACCCATTGCCTCCAACGCGGGGCTATCCACAGCCCGGGCAAAAGAACTGCTCGCCCAGGTAGGAAGAAATGAATTCCAATCGGGCTCCGACCGAAGCCTTTTTCGCATCATCGGCGACATCGTGAAGGAACCCATGTTCCTCTTGCTCCTGGCAGCCTGTTTTCTTTATTTTCTGCTGGGCGAACCCCGGCAGGGTTTTCTCATGCTATTGGCGATGGTGTTTGTCACAGCCATTTCCATTTACCAGGAGGTCAAAAGCTCAAGGGCGCTGGCAGCACTAAAAAAATATACCGAACCCAAAGTGAAATGCATACGGGATGGACAACTGATGGTCCTTTCCGGCTCGGAACTGGTCCCCGGCGATGTGATCCTGGTAGAGGAAGGCGGACGTATACCGGCCGATGCCCGGGTGCTGCAGTCCAACGATTTCAGCGTCAATGAAGCCATCATCACCGGGGAATCTTTTCCCGTCACAAAAGAAGATACGGATGGGGATGATCAGCTCTACCAGGGAAGCACCGTCAACTCCGGGAGATCATACGCCCTGGTAACACACACGGGCAATGATACCCGGCTTGGCCATATCGGCACGACGGCTGGAAATATAAGCTCCTCCCCAACGCTTCTTCAGCGGCAGATAGGCAACTTCGTCAAGGCAATGACGATATTCGGCGTTTCAGCCTTTCTGCTGGTATGGATAGTCAGTTATGTGCATACACAAAGCCTGGCCGGAAGTTTATTGCTTGGCCTCACGCTTGCGATGTCTGCCATACCGGAAGAGATACCTGTTGCCTTTTCCTCTTTCCTCGCCCTCGGCGCCTGGCGAATGGCCCGTCTTGGCATCATCGTCCGTCAGCCCCTCACCATCGAGAACCTGGGCGCTGTCAGCGTCATCTGTCTCGACAAGACGGGCACCCTGACAGAAAATAAAATGGCCGTCAGCGTCATCTATGACAGGGCTACGGTTACGGAAGGGGCGCCGGAAGACATATCCGCCCTTCCGGGAAGCAATGTCCTTTGGTACGCCCGTCTGGCCTGCGAACCCGAGCCTTTCGATGCGATGGAGCTTGCCATCGTCGCCGCCTCTTCCGAAAGCGCTCTTGCCGCTGCTTACCGGTCTCTCCGTTTTGTACACGAATATCCGCTGGAAGGCCGACCCCCAATGATGACACACGTATATCAAGGGGTGAACCCGCGGTCCACCAACCAGGGGGAAGATCGCTTGCAGACAAAACTCATCGTCGCCGCCAAGGGCGGTCCGGAACGCATCATAGCCGTCTGCAAGCTGTCATCCGGTGAAGCCGCGCTTATACAACAAAAAGTTTCCGCGATGGCGGCCAAAGGATACCGCGTGCTTGGCGTAGCATCCGCTACCTGGCCTGCTGATCTGCCCTTCGGCTCCTCTGGCGGAGGTTTCGTCTTCCCGGCCAGCCAGAATGACTTCGACTGGACATTCGAAGGGCTTGTTGCGCTGTACGACCCTCCCAAAAGCAACGTCAGCGAGGTGCTGGCGTCCTGGCGCCAGGCCGGCATCCGGGTAAAGATCATATCCGGGGACTATGCCGCAACCGTGCTCAATATTGCCGCTGCCGCCGGCTTCTCCCCTGTGGCTTCTGCTGCTGCCGCTGCCCATGCTTCCGGCGCCGGATCTGGCGTCCCATCCGCCGCCGCAGTCCTCACCGGCGACGACCTTACCGCCCTGACGGACGAGCAATTGCAAAAGGAGGTCGTCCGCGTCGAGATCTTTGCCCGCATGTTTCCCGAAGCCAAGCTCCGCGTCATCGAAGCCCTCAAAGCCAACGGCGAAACGGTCGCCATGACGGGGGACGGCGTCAACGACGGCCTCGCCCTCAAAGCCGCCCATATCGGCATCGCCATGGGTGACAAAGGCACCGAAACTGCCCGCGAAGCTGCCGACCTTATATTATCCGACGACAACCTGGAAAGAATAACAGATGCTATTCGCCATGGCCGAACCATCTACGAAAACCTGAAAAAAGCCATCCGATACCTCATCACGATCCATATCCCCATCCTGACGACCGCCTCTATCCCGATGCTGCTTGGCTGGCGGTATCCCACCATTTTCTCTCCCATCCATGTCATCTTTCTCGAACTGATCATGGGGCCCACCTGCTCCATCTTTTTCGAACGCGAACCTGTTGAAAAAAATATCATGAGACAGTCACCCCAAAGAATACGAAAGGGGCTGCTTGGCCGAAATGGTTTACTCCTGACACTTGCACAGGGGATTATCGCCGCAACAGGGCTGTTGACGCTGTACTACTATTTCATGCAACACGGCTTTTCCCTCGAATATACCCGCACATTGGTCTTTACTACCCTTATCATCGATAATATCCTGCTCACCTTCGTCAACCGCTCGACAACAGAAACGTTTGCGATTACTATCCGGTCCCGCAACACCCTTGTCGTTCCGGTGATAATCCTTTCGGTCGCCTTTCTCTTGTTGATCAGCTTCCTTCCCTTTGCCAAAACTCTTTTCGGACTGACTTCCCTTTCATCGACCCATGCACTGGTCAGTCTGTCGACATCGCTGGTTACCATCGGGTGGTTCGAAATATTCAAAGCCCTGTTCCGCAGACGCTGAGGCTATTAATCTTACCTTGCCCTCCTATGAGCTCCGCCTTACCTGATATTCCCGCCTCGATGCAGGCCATGGTCCTCGGCGCGCCACAGCGTCCGCTGGAATTGAAAACCCTGCCGGTCCCTTCGCCCGCGACAGACCAGGTGCTGGTCAGGATCATCGCCTGCGGCGTCTGCCGGACCGATCTGCACATAGTGGACGGAGAATTGCCCAACCCCAAACTTCCGCTAATCCCCGGGCACGAGATCGTCGGATTGATTGTGCGTATAGGCGGCAACGTTACCACTCTTAAGACAGGTGACCTTATCGGCATCCCCTGGCTGGGCTACACCTGCGGAACCTGCCGTTACTGCAAAAGACAACAGGAGAATCTTTGTGAAAATGCGCTGTTCACGGGGTATACCATCGACGGGGGGTACGCTGAATACACCGTCGCCAACGAAAAATTCTGTTTTGTGCTCGATAGCCGCTACGCAGGCCCCGCCGCTGCGCCACTCCTTTGTGCAGGACTTATCGGTTACCGGAGCTATACCCTTATTGGCCCGCAGGTGCAGCGGCTGGGTATCTATGGTTTTGGCGCCGCCGCCCATATCCTCATACAGGTTGCGCTTTACCAGGGCAAAGAAGTATACGCCTTCACCCGCGACGGAGACCATACAGCCCAGCAATTTGCTATCCGTCTTGGCGCTGCCTGGGCCGGAGATTCTTCTGCCCTCCCGCCCAGAAGACTCGACGCTGCCATCATTTTCGCACCTGTCGGCAGACTCATACCGCTGGCATTGAAGGCGACCGACAAAGGCGGCTCTATCGTTTGCGGCGGCATCCACATGAGCGATATCCCTTCCTTTCCCTATGACCTGCTCTGGGAGGAAAGGATACTCCGGTCCGTCGCTAATCTCACCCGCAAAGACGGTCACGACTTCCTCGCCATCGCCGCACAGATCCCCGTCCGCACAGAAATACAACAGTTCCCGCTGGCACAGGCCAACGAAGCCCTCGCCGCTCTGAGAAATGGAACCATCAGCGGCGCCGCCGTCCTGGTGCCATAGTTCTCCTGACAAATTTCACCCCTGCACCTGACAGACATCATTTACATCGGCAGTCACAAAAAGTAGTTTCACAGGCTGGGGCATCACCCCGACTCGATGAAAGGCAATATCCTGTATTTCAGGGCCTGAGATACAGAGATCTACGGTGGTCTATGGCACCGGGTATAATTACCCCTCATGGACAAATAATATCGTCCGCCCCCATCTTTGGACCTGGGGATTCAGCATGTGGCTGAACCCCTGGCTGGGATGGACCCTCGGATATGAATTCAGTCCCGACTGGTTCAATACCGGTGCAGCATGGGGCAAAGGATACTGGTCCAACGGGTGGTGGGGCCCCGAAACATATCGCCCCCTATATCTGGCATCACGTCAGCAGCCAGGGCGTTTATGAAAACGATATCCGCCCCATCGCTCGTTCCGATGAAGTGTTCGTCGACAGCGAATACCGCATCTATCTCCGCGAAGATTCCGGCAGCTGGTCCCAGCGGGCAGGCAATGCCTGGGAGGCGATTGACACCGGCAACAAAGCCAACCTCATGTCCCTGCATCAACTGGAACAATGTTATAAAAGAGGGGAGATGCGCAAATGTAACTTTCGTCAGGCACAGGCCACTGCGGGATCCGTTGGCAACCTGGTACAAATCCATCCCTGAATCCGGATAGATCAGCGAGTCTAATGCCGTTTCCCCGCATGCCGGAAAACCCTTCCATAAAATATCCGCTTGGCGACCTCTGCTGTGATGACATACAACACCACGATGCCGCCTACCGCTGCATAGAATCGCAGTGGCAGCCGGACAAACCCCAGCAGCACAGCCAGTGGAGTATAGGGTAGCAGAATGGTCACTAACACTACTGCCAGCGTGGACAGCAATAAATATTTCCCTGGCCGGTTGTGGTAAAACACCTGCGAAGTTCTCACCACCAGTACGATCAGCGAAGCCGACACTACCGATTCGAGAAACCATCCCGTTCTGAATTCGTCCGGACCGGCCTTGAGCCAATAGAACAATACGGCGAAGGTGGCGAAGTCGAATAAAGAACTGATGATCCCGAATACGATCATGAATCTCCCGATAAAATGAAGGTTGATGCGGTGGGGCGCCTTTACCAGGTCGGGGTCGACGGCATCCGTCGCAATGGTCATCTCCGGTATATCCGTCAGCAGGTTGGTCAGGAGCACCTGTTTGGGTAACAAAGGCAAAAATGACAGGAAGAGCGATGCGCCGGCCATGCTGAACATATTGCCGAAATTGGCGCTGGTGGCCATGAAGATATATTTAAGGGTATTGGCGAATGTTTTTCGCCCTTCCCGGACTCCGGCTGCAAGCACCTTCAGATCATTCCCCAGCAGGACGATAGCTGCGGCCTCCTTAGCCACGTCGGCCGCTCCGTTGACCGATATGCCGACATCGGCGATATGCAGCGCCGGCGCATCGTTGATGCCATCCCCCATATAGCCCGTCACATGCCCCGCCTTTTTCAGCGCAAGCAATATCTTCTCCTTCTGGTTCGGTTCGATGCCTGCAAATACATGTGTGTTGCCGGCTACCCGGCTAAGCGCGTCAATATTCATATCCTTTATCTGCTCGCCCGTAATTATCCCGCCATCGGGTAGGCCTGCTTCGCGCGCCACCTGCGCTGCCACCAATGCATTGTCACCGGTGATAACCTTCAAGCTGATGCCGAGCTTGGTTAGTTCATCCAGCGTTGCGCGGATATGCGCTTTCGGCGGGTCGGTGAGCACCAGCATTCCCATAAAGATCATGGCTGTTTCATCTTTTCTCGTAACAGTCCGGCAGCCAGGCTGCATTTTCCTGCAGGCAACTCCCAGTATCCGATAGCCTTGCCGGCTCAGCAGGGTATAGCGCTCGCGGATATTTTCCCGCAATTGCTCTATGGGCATCAAACGCCCCTCAGTCGGAGCCTGTGCGTCACTTGCACCCACGTCAACCCATCCGCACACCGACAGCACCGTATCGAATGCTCCCTTGGTGACAAGCATCGGTAAACCACCGGGACGATCATCGCCGACCAGTATGCTCAGTCGCTTGCGGATAAAATCGTAAGGCAGCTCGTCGAGCTTGCTGAAACCGCTGATATCCGGCTGCGCATATTTTCGGATGGCTTCGTCGATGGGATTGCTGAAACCCTGTTCAAAAAAAGCATTTAGATAAGCCAGCCGGACCACTTCCTCCCGGGGTTTCCCCAAATAGTCGACGGCGTCGGCCAGGATGATCTCACCTGTTGTGAGCGT
>Ga0105237_10000587_pt1 | contig 50736 bp, 52 predicted proteins | sample KBSC24metaG_FD_81520 | JGI IMG/M metagenome (GOLD analysis project Ga0105237, IMG submission 81520) | Corn rhizosphere microbial communities from Kellogg Biological Station, Michigan, USA - KBS C2-4 metaG | ecosystem: Host-associated > Plants > Roots > Rhizosphere > Soil | place: Michigan, USA... | reverse complement strand
GAGCTCAAGACCGGGGCGTCGCTGATGGCGATCGGCGGATTCAGCGGCGGCGACCCGTCGCCCACGCTGGCGCAGTTCCAGCAGTACGTCGCCGACGGCCAGGTCAGGTACTTCATCGCAGGCAACGACAAGGAAGGCGGCCCGATGGGCCACCGGACCGGGGTCGCGAACGACATCCAGACGTGGGTCGACCAGCACTTTGCCAAGATGGACGTCGGCGGCACGACGGTCTACGACCTGCAGCCACACGCATGACCGGGGGATGAAATCAGCCCGATTCACACCGTCCGGATCTGGGTAGCTTCCCACTAGCGTCGGCAAGCGACGTATGTCCGCCAGGAGGTTCCACATGTCCGTCACCGACGAGTACCTGAAGAACAACGAGGCCTATGCCGCTGAGTTCGATCGGGCGGGCGACCGCCCCCTGCCGCTGCCGCCGAGCAAGGCCGTCGCCGTCGTGGCCTGCATGGACGCCCGGCTCGACGTCTACCGGGTCCTCGGCTTGCACGAGGGGGAGGCGCACGTCATCCGCAACGCGGGCGGCGTGGTGACCGACGACGAGATCCGATCGCTGGCCATCAGCCAACGGTTGCTCGGCACCAAGGAGATCATCCTCATCCACCACACCGACTGCGGGATGCTGACGTTCACCGACGACGGCTTCAAGCAGCAGATCCAGGACGAGACGGGGCTCAAGCCGGAGTGGGCGGCCGAGGCGTTCCAGGATGTCGACGAGGACGTACGGCAATCGCTGCGACGTATCGAGGCCAGCCCGTTCGTGACCAAGCACGAGTCGTTGCGCGGCTTCGTGTTCGACGTGGCGACGGGCAAGCTCAACGAGGTGAGGCTCTAGCGCCGTCCCGCGCGCCTCGGCGTCGCGCCGACTGTGCCGTTTCATCCGCGACTCGCGGCGGTGGGCGTATGAGATCGCACAATCGGAGTCGCGCCGCCGCGACCGCGCAGTGCCGAAAGCCGCTTCCGGGAGCCCTATTTACCGTACCGTCAGCGCCGTTCCCTCAAATTTCGGGGGCTCCGCCGACCAGCCCTCGGCGCCGGTTGAGAAGGAGCCGATCAACCATGCGCATCGTCGTCGACTTGAACCGCTGTCTCGGGTATGCGCAATGCGTCCCGCTTGCGCCGGACGTCCTCCAGTTGCAAGGGGAGGAGACGCTTGCCTACGACCCGAATCCCGATGACTCGCAACGCCAACAGGTTGCGCGGGCGGTCGCGTCCTGCCCGGTGCAGGCGATCATCGCGGAGATGGATCCGCCCGCAGACCGGACGACGAAATGACGACGGCGTCGCTCGTCAGCGATCTCGTCGCCAGCTTCAAGGCTACGGGCCGCATCGTCATCGTCGGCGCCTCCCTGGCTGGGTTGCGCGCCGCGGAAGCGTTGCGCGACGAGGGTTTCACCGGCTCGCTGACGCTCATCGGCGACGAGATGCACGAGCCGTATGACCGGCCGCCGCTGTCCAAACAGGTGCTCAAGGGGTGGGTACCCGCAGAGAACACCAAGCTGCCGCGGATGCGGGCGATCGACGCGGACTGGCGCCTTGGCGTCGCGGCGACCGGGCTGGACCGTGACAACCACGAGGTGTTGCTGGCCAACGGCGTCAAGGTGCCCTACGACAGGTTGCTGATCGCCACCGGCGTCCGATCGCGGCAATGGTTCAATCCCGAAGAAGCCAAGCTGAAGGGCCTTTTCACCCTGCGCACCTGCGACGACGCAGCCGAGTTACAGGCCGCTCTGAAGGCCGGTCCGAAACGGGTGCTGATCGTTGGGGCTGGCTTCATCGGCTCGGAAATGGCCTCGGTCTGTCGCGATCTCGGACTGGACGTCACCGTTGCCGAGCGATCCAGTGCACCGCTGGTTGGTGCCCTCGGCGGGGTCATCGGCGACATTGCGGCCAAGATGCAGCGCGACGCCGGAGTGGACCTACGTACCGGCGTTGCGGTCGAGTCCCTCGAGGGCGACGCCGACGGACACGTACGGCGCGCCAAGCTCTCGGACGGAACCACGCTCGACGTCGACGTGGTGGTTGCGTCGCTGGGCTCCGTCCGCAACGTCGAATGGCTGGAAGGTGCCGAACTCGCAACCGGATTCTGGGGGGTGGCCTGCGACGCCGGCTGTCGTGCCTTCGACATCAACGGCGTGGTGACCGACAACATCTTCGTCGCGGGCGACATCGCACGGGCCCCGCACGTGCTCTACGAGTACCAGTTCATGTCGATCGAGCACGTCGATGCCGCGGTCCTCGGCGCCCAGACCGCCGCCCACAACATGGTGAACCTCGAGATGGGGCGTCGGCCGCATCTGCCGCTGCCTCAGTTCTGGTCGGGACAGTTCGGCGTGAACATCAAGGGCTGCGGCGTGTGTTCGTTCGGCGACGAGATCGTGTTCACCCAGGGCTCCGTCGAAGACCTCCGCTTCGCGGCCGCCTTCGGCAAGAACGGTCGCATCGTCGGGGCCATCACGTTCAACCACGGCAAGTGGCTGGAGTATTACGGCAGGCTCATCGAACAGTCGGCGCCCTTCCCGCCTCCGCCACCGGGATACGACGTGCCGGCGAACGCAGAGCCGATGTCGGCCCGTTTTCCGGATCCGCGCGAACCCACGGGAATTCCGGATGTCGTTCTCACCGGCCATGATCCGACGTCGCGGGGCGCCGAATTCCGCCCGAAAGCCCGCTAGGAGGCAGCCGCCATGACAACCGCAGAGACCGCCTGGACCGAGGCGATGAAGTACGAGAACCGCCACGACCCGTACCGGTTCTTCGACGAACTCCGCAAGACGCCGGTCGTGCAGGTGGCCGACAAGGTCTACGTCGTGACCGGTTACCGCGAGTTACTCCAACTCGCTCACGACCCGCACGTCAGCTCCGACATGAGCCGCAGCCCGATCTCGGCCGAACCGACGGCTCGTGCACAACCGGACGTCGGCGCCGAGCACATGCAGGCATACGGCACCGAGCCGAGCCTGATCGTGACCGACCCAGCTAGGCACGACAGAGCGCGACGCCAGGTGATGCGGCACTTCGCGCCGCCGCATTCGCCGAATGTCATCCCCAACATGGCGGCCGACATCGAGGCATTGTGCAATGCCTCGCTTGACGGGGTGAAAGTCAAGGGCAGCAATACCTTCGACGTCGTCGACGATTATGCCTATCCGGTGCCGGTGGCGGTCATCTGTCAAATCCTGGGTGTGCCGATACAGGATGAACCCACCTTCCACGCGTGGATCTTCGACTTCATGGCCGGTACGGACTTGGGCCCGGACGCCGCGACCGAGGAAGGAAGGGCGCGCCTGGAGAAGGGCCGCCAAAGCATGGCGGCAATGAAGGAGTACATGGCCGGTCTGATCGCGGGCTTCGTGAAGGAGCCGCGCGAAAACGTGCTGTCCAAGTTGGTGAGCGATACGGAGGGACCCGACGGCGCCATGGCGCCCGCCGAGGCGGCAGCCAATGCCCAACTACTCCTCATCGCAGGTCACGATTCGACGGTCAACACCATCGCACACTGTGTGCTGCTCCTCCTGCGTCACCCCGAGTCGCTCGAATTGCTGCGGGAGAAACCAGAACTCATCCCGAAGGCCATCGAGGAGGTGCTACGGCTGCAGTCCGCAGTCCAGTTCTTCCCCAGCCGCAGTGTGACCGCCGACGTCGCGGTCGGCGGGACCGTAATCCCCGCGGGCTCGGCGGTGCATCTGCTGTACGGCGCGGCCAACCGCGACCCCAAGCGCTTCCCCGACCCGGAGAAGTTCGACATCCAGCGCCCCGACAACCAACACGTGGGCTGGGGTCGCGGAGTACACAGCTGCATCGGCGGTCCGCTGGCCCGGCTCGAGGTCAACATCGCGTTGGAGACGTTCCTGCGGCGCGTCGGGAATCCCCGGCTGGTCATCGATCCGCCGCCCTACCGGCAGAACCAGATCTTCCGCGGGCCGCTGCACCTCGAGGTCGAGTTCGACGAGATCCTGCCCTGAGCGTGTGGGCACAGTCGGCGTCGCGCCGACGAACTCACCCGACCTTGTAGGTCGCGATCGCCTTCGCGACGAGTTCGCCCTCCGGCGTGACCACCTCGACGTCGCAGTTCACCAGCGACTTGCCCTGCCGCAGCACGCGACCGACGCCGATCAGATCGGTCGCACGGGCGGGCGCGAGGAACTGCATCGCCATCGAGACGGTGACCCCGCGCAGGGATGGGGCGGACTCCACACCGGCCCACGCCGCCGCCATCACCGTGACGTCCGCGAGTGATGCGATGGCGCCGCCGTGCACCATGTCGCCGAGCGTGACGTTGGTCGGGTCCCACGGCATCCGCAGCCGCACCTCGTCGGCGTCGAGTACCTCGGGGACGATGCCGAGCTTGGCGACGAACGGTGACTGCGGGATGAACTGCGCCATGATCTCGGCCCCGCTCATGGCGTCTGTGGGAAGCGACATGTTTCCAGTATCTGACGCCGATCAATTACCCGAGGGGTAGTGGAAGCGCTCCTGGAGGATGGACGGATGAGGGTGATCCAGTCCGCGTTGGTCGTCATGCTGGGCTTCACCGCGGCCTGCGGCTCCCCGGCGGCGCCGGCTTCCACGGCCGGCCTGCAGGAGGTGTTGCAGCGTGGCACCGTCCGTGTCTGCAGCACCGGCGACTACCGCCCGTTCACCCATCGCGACGCGGCGGGCAATTGGAGCGGGCTCGACATCGAGATGGCCAACGACATGGCCGCCCGGTTGGGAGTTCGGCTGGACCTCGTCCCGACGACCTGGGCGAGCCTGGTCGGCGATCTGGACACCAAGTGCGACGTCGCCATGGGAGGGATCAGCATCACGCTCAAACGCGCCACGCAGGCCCTCTACAGTGCGCCCTATTTGCGTGACGGGAAGGCGGCCATCGTCCGGTGTGCCGACGCGTCGAAGTTTCAGACGCTTGGCGACATCGACCGGTCGGGTGTTCGAGTGGTGGTGAACCCCGGCGGTACCAATGCCGACTTCGACAAGGAGCACCTGCACAACGCGCAGGTCGAGACCTATCCGGACAACAACACGATCTTCGGGCAACTCACGGGCAACGCGGCCGACGTCATGATCACCGACGCCAGTGAAATCCGCTGGGAGACAAAGCAAGATCCGCAACTGTGCGGCGAGAGTCTGGACCATCCGTTCACCTTCGAGCAGAAGGCCTATCTGGTCCCGCGGTCCGCGAGTGATCTGCAGCAGTGGATCGACCAGTGGCTCAACATCGCGCAGAACGATGGCACCTACGCCGCACTGAGCCAGAAATACCTCGGCACGGTGATAGGGCCGTAGGCGACTTCCCGCGAGCAGGCGTAAAAGGCCCTGAATTCGCGCGATTGAGGGCCTTCTACGTCTGCTCGCCGCAGGCAGGGCATTGACACCGCACTGACCCGTTCGCTACATTCCTGGGCATGCTTGCAATTCTGGTTAACTCTACCAACTTAATGGTGAAGCCATGACGGCAGTCCAGGACGTCGATCCACAGGCGGCCCGCTACGAGCTGAGCCATCTGCGGTCGCTGGAGGCCGAGGCCATCCACATCATCCGCGAGGTCGCCGCCGAGTTCGAGCGGCCGGTGTTGCTGTTCTCCGGCGGCAAGGACTCGATCGTCATGCTGCACCTGGCCATCAAGGCGTTCCGGCCCGGCCGGCTCCCGTTCCCGGTCATGCACGTCGACACCGGCCACAACTTCGACGAAGTGCTTCAGGCGCGCGACGAGCTGGTCGCCGAGTCAGGGGTGCGATTGGTCGTGGCCAAGGTGCAGGACGACATCGACGCCGGCCGGGTGGTCGAGACCATCCCGTCGCGCAACCCGATGCAGACCTTCACGCTGCTGCGCGCGATCCGGGAGAACAAGTTCGACGCCGCGTTCGGTGGCGCACGCCGCGACGAGGAGAAGGCGCGGGCCAAGGAGCGGGTGTTCAGCTTCCGCGACGAGTTCGGCCAGTGGGACCCGAAGGTGCAGCGGCCCGAACTGTGGAACCTCTACAACGGCAGGCACCACAAGGGCGAGCACATCCGCGCGTTCCCGCTGTCCAACTGGACCGAATTCGACATCTGGTCCTACATCGGCGCCGAGAAGATCAAGCTGCCATCGATCTACTACGCCCACGAGCGCAAGGTCTTTCAGCGCGACGGCATGTTCCTGGCGGTGCACAAGTACCTGCAGCCGCGCAAGGACGAAGAGGTCGTCGAGAAGACCGTGCGGTTCCGCACCGTCGGCGACGTCACCTGCACCGGCTGCGTCGAGTCGTCGGCGAGCACGGTCTCCGAGGTGATCGCCGAGACCGCGGTATCGCGACTGACCGAGCGAGGGGCCACTCGCGCCGACGACCGCATTTCCGAGGCAGGCATGGAAGATCGCAAGCGCGAGGGGTATTTCTGATGGCAACGTTGCTTCGCATCGCGACGGCGGGTTCGGTCGACGACGGCAAGTCCACGCTCATCGGTCGGCTGCTCTACGACTCCAAGGCCGTCATGGAGGACCAGCTGGCCGCCGTCGAGAAGACCTCCAAGGAGCGCGGGAACGACTACACCGACCTCGCCCTGGTGACCGACGGCTTGCGCGCCGAGCGCGAGCAGGGCATCACGATCGACGTCGCCTATCGCTACTTCGCCACGGCCAAGCGGAAATTCATCATCGCCGACACGCCAGGGCACACGCAGTACACCAGGAACATGGTCACCGGCACGTCCACCGCCCAGCTGGCGATCGTGCTCGTCGACGCCCGTCACGGGCTGCTCGAGCAGTCACGTCGGCACGCCTTCCTGGCATCTCTGCTTGGCATCCGCCACATCGTGCTCGCGGTCAACAAGATGGATCTGGTCGACTGGGACCAGGAGCGATTCGAGAAGATCCGCGACGACTTCCACGAGTTCGCCGCACGCCTGGACATCCACGACGTGACGTCCATCCCGCTGTCGGCGCTCAACGGCGACAACGTGGTGACCAAGTCTGAGGTCACTCCGTGGTACGAGGGGCCGTCGCTGCTCACCCATCTCGAAGAGGTCTACATCGCCGGGGACCGAAACCTCGTCGACGTGCGCTTCCCGGTGCAGTACGTGATCCGGCCGCAGACGCGCGAACACGCCGACCATCGCAGCTACGCGGGCACGGTGGCCAGTGGCGTCATGCGTCCCGGTGACGAGGTCGTCGCTCTGCCATCGGGCAAGACCAGCCGGATCACCGAGATCGAGGGACCGAACGGTCAAGTCGCCGAGGCGTTTCCGCCGATGGCGGTGTCGATCAGCCTGGCCGACGACATCGACATCTCCCGCGGTGACATGATCACCAGGGTCAACAACCAGCCGCACGCCACGCAGGACTTCGACGCCACCGTCTGCTGGATGGCCGACGACACGGCGCTGGAGCCCGGCCGCGACTACGTCATCAAGCACACCACCCGCACGACGCGCGCCAGGGTGACAGCGCTGGACTACCGGCTCGACGTCAACACGCTGCACCGCGACAAGGGTGCTACGGCGTTGAAGCTCAACGAACTCGGACGCGTCACGCTGCGCACGCAGGTGCCGTTGCTGCTCGATGAGTACTCGCGCAATGCCGCCACCGGATCGTTCATCCTGATCGATCCCGACACCAACGGCACCGTCGCCGCGGGCATGGTCCGCGACACGTCGCCAGCCGCGGGCCGGACTGCGAGCCCCAATGCCGTTCGACACCAGAACCTGGTCACCGCGCAGGATCGCTTGTCGCGGGGCAGCACGGTGTGGTTCACCGGCCTGTCCGGTTCGGGCAAGTCGTCGGTGGCCATGCTGGTCGAGCAGAAGTTGCTCGAAAGTGGGCGTCCCGCTTACGTTCTCGACGGTGACAACTTGCGGCACGGGCTGAACGCCGACCTTGGTTTCTCGATGGCCGACCGTGCCGAGAACCTCCGCAGGCTGGCCCACATCGCCACGCTGCTCGCCGACTCCGGGCAGATCGTGCTGGTTCCTGCGATCAGCCCACTCGCGGAGCACCGGGCATTGGCCCGCAAGGTGCACGCCGACCAGGGTTACGACTTCTTCGAGGTGTTCTGCGACACCCCGCTGGAGGACTGCGAGCGTCGTGACCCCAAGGGTCTCTACGCCAAGGCGCGGGCAGGGGAGATCACGCACTTCACCGGCATCGACAGCCCGTATCAGCGGCCCAAGAAGCCGGACCTTCGCCTGACTCCGGATCAGTCGGTGGAGGCGCTCGCACAGCAGGTCATCGACATGATCACCGCGCAACGGTGACCGATCACGAGCTGGCAGCCCGGCTAGCCACCGAGGCCGGTGAACTGCTGCTCGGCGTGCGCATCGAGTTCGCGAATGCCGAGGCCAGCGAACGTAAGGCCGCTGGGGACAAGCGATCTCACCAGTTCCTGATGGAGGCGCTTGCCGCCGAGCGGCCCGACGATGCGGTGCTGTCCGAGGAGGCTTCCGATGAAGAGAAGGCCAACTCCCGCCGACTGAGCGCCAATCGGGTGTGGATCGTCGACCCGCTCGACGGCACGCGTGAGTTCTCCGAACTCGGCCGCGACGACTGGGCGGTCCACGTCGCGCTGTGGGAAGCGGGCGAGTTGGTGGCGGGTGCCGTCGCGCTGCCCGCCCAGGGCGTCACCCTCGCCACCCCCGACGTCGCCGCTCCACCCTCCGCGCCTGGCACGCCGCGGATCGTCGTCTCGCGCACCCGCCCACCCGCGGTGGCGCTGGCGGTCCGCGATGCGCTGAACGGCACCCTCGTCGAAATGGGTTCGGCGGGAGCGAAAGTCTCGTCGGTCGTGCAGGGCATCTCCGACGTCTACGTGCATGCGGGCGGTCAGTACGAGTGGGACTCCGCGGCTCCCGTCGCAGTGGCCCGCGCGGCAGGATTGTTCACGTCGCGCATCGATGGCTCGCCGCTGGTCTACAACCAGTCCGACGTGTCGCTACCCGATCTCATCGTGTGCCGACCCGAGTTGGCCGACGCCGTGTTGGCGGTCACCACGGCGCACTAGCCGATGTGGGTACGACGGAGTACGCCGCCGGTCAACCCCTCACCACGATGATGGGCGCGTCCGAGGCCTGCGCGACCGCTGTTCCAACCGAGCCGAGCAGCATGCCACTGAATCCTCCACGGCCGCGGCTGCCGACTACAACCAGCTGAGAGACACGGGATTCAGCGACCAGGGCATGCGCGGGGACGTCACATACGACGCGCCGGTCGACGTGTACATCGGGGTACTTTTCCTGCCAACCGGCCAGGCGTTCGGCCAACAGCCCGCGCTCTTCGGTCTGGAGGTCATACCACCAGTCGGTCATGAACGGGGGCGGGACGCCGGTGTCGCTCCATGCATGGAGAGCGATGAGGCCCACTCCGCGTCGTGACGCTTCGTCGAAGGCGAGTGCGGTTGCGGCCTCAGAGGCTTCGCTGCCGTCGATTCCCAACAGCACGGGGTGTTGGTCCGTTCCCTCGCGTTCGTCGTGGTGTGGAATGACCGCAACCGGGCAGTGTGCATGGTGAATCACGCTGGTGCTCACCGATCCAAGGAGGAGGCGACCGAGGTGTCCCAATCCTCGGCTACCGACGACGATGAGCTGCGCGCCCTCCGAGGCCTTGATGACCGCGGGCACGACGGCCGACTCGACGAGAGCGGTCTCGACGTCGATGGAGCGCGAATCATGCCGTCTGGCACGGAAGATCGCCTCCGACTCGCTCAGGATCGTTTTCGCGGTGTCTCGGTACCACCGATCCATCTCGGGCGTCGGCCCGAGCCTTCCCCAGGTTTCGAGCATCGGCGTGAACGCGTGTATGAGTTTGACGGGGGCGTTCCGCAACACGCTCTCATCAGCGGCCCATTCGACGGCCGCGTTCGAGTGGGGCGATCCGTCGACTGCGACGACGATCGGTCTCGTCAGAGCGTCTGGATACATTTCTTGACCGCCTTGCCATTTGGTTGAGTCCCGGGTGGAGCGAGTGAGGGATCGGTAGGACGTGCGATGTCGACGGTATCGGTCGATCAGGCGTTCCGGAGGAGTCGTTGGTCCTCGCACGGATGCCATTGGTCCCGGCGCGCGGTAGACGCGGGTGCCGGCCGTTCGCTGGGCGCCTGGAACGTCCGGATGCGCGCAGAACCGTATGTCGAAACCAGATGTCTCGCAGAAGTATTCGGTGGCCTCAGGTAGTCCAGTCTGGTGTCGGCGCGGCTAGAGCGGGTGGAGCTCAGCCCGCGGCCCACTCCTTGGCCCGTTCGAGGTCGTCGAGGCCGAAGAGCGCGAGCTCGCCGGGGACCATCCAGGCGAACGCATGCAGGGTGTGAGCCACCCAGTGCTTGTCGGTGACTACCGCAATCCGCTTGAACGCCGAATGATGTTGTAGGAGCGTGCCGAAACCCAACTTGAGATCTTCGACCAGTCCGCCACGCCCGAACCCCTCGTAGTCGGACGCGATCACCTCCACGATCCTGATCTCTCCGTTGCCGAGCAGCCGCTCCATGTCGGGCTTGAAATCGCGCAGATCCTGGCCGCGCAACCGGCCCGACACCCGGATGCCCAGGACGCCCTCGGGCATGTCCGGCAGCACTTCGATCATCGGGTCACTCCTCGTTCCGTGCGGGACGGTCGAGCTTGGTCGCGAAGACGGCGGCCTGGGTGCGCCGTTCCATGCCCAGCTTCGCGAGCAGTCGCGAGACGTAGTTCTTGACGGTCTTCTCGGCGAGGAACATCCGCGCGGCGATCTGCTTGTTGGTCAAACCCTCGCCAAGGAGGTTGAGCAGCACCTTCTCCTGCTCGGTGAGCCCGGACAACGGATCCGACCGTTCGGCAGCGCCACGCAGTTTGGCCATCAGTGCGGCAGCGGCGCGGTTGTCGAGCAGAGAGCGTCCCGCGCCGACGTCCTTGATGGCCTTGGCGAGCTCCATTCCCTTGATGTCCTTGACGACGTATCCGCTGGCACCGGCCAGGATCGCATCGAGCATTGCCTCGTCGGAGGTGAACGACGTCAGCATCAGGCAGCGCAGATCCGGCAGGCGGGAGAGGAGGTCTCGGCACAGTTCTATGCCGTTGCCGTCGGGCAGGCGCACGTCGAGCACTGCGACGTCCGGGCGCAATGCCGGGATTTGTGCCATGGCTTGAGCCACCGACCCGGCTTCGCCGATGACGTCGAGTTCGGGATCGGCGCCGAGCAGGTCGATGAGACCGCGGCGGACCACTTCGTGATCGTCGACGAGGAATACCGTGACCATCGCTACGCCCTCCGAAGTATCGTCGCGCGGCGGCCGTGGCGCGTCCACGACGCCGACCGGGGCGCTGTCGTCAATCAGCTCTACATTGTGCCCGGTGTAGGTCATAACGCGCCGTGCCGTTCGGAAATCAGCACCGAGCAGTTCACCCCGTTCAAAGCTGCGCACGCGGCAGGACCCGCCAGCTCCGACAATTCGTTGCTCGGTGGGTGACTGAGCACGATGAGCTGGATCGACTCGGAGTGTCGCTTCAGGTAGTCCAGTGGACTGCCGCGTACCGCGACGGCCTGAACGACTACGTCGGGATATAGCCGACGATATCGGGCGAGTGTCCGTTCCAGGTTTGCCTTCGTCTGTCTGATCGATTCCGTTGACGTGCACCCGTCGGTGATGTCGGGGAACGCCGGTCGCCAACTGGTCAACACGTGTAGGGACGTGTCGCGAAGGCGAGCCTCGTCGAAGGCGTGCCCGAGTACCGGGCTGCTGTCGGATGGGCGGTCGAGTTGGGCTACCACCCAACCAGGTCCGACGGAGAACGCCGCCGGCTGGCGTATGACGGCGATCGGGCAGTGCGTCCGGTCCAACAGCGCGGAGACCGTGGAACCGACGCGCCTACCGCTGGCCCTGTTGATTCCGAGCGCTCCGACGCACAACATGGCTGCCGAGTGCGATGCGGCCACGAGTGCCGAGGCCGCCTGCTTCTGGACGATCTCGACTTCGATCTTGACCGGTTTGTCCATCGACTCGATCGCCATCTTCGTTTGTCGGATGGCGATTTCGGCGGTCGTGAAGTCGTAGGCGACGGAGTCGCTGTCAGACCGGCCAGATTTGCGTGGCTCTATTGCGTAGACCAACCGCAGGGGCAGGTCGCGCTCGACCGCTTCGTCGATTGCCCACAATGCGGCGTCAACGGCACCGCGGGATCCATCGATGCCGACGACGACGGCCGGAGAGGGTGGCGAGGTCTCACGCATTTGGCACTCCATGTGTCTTCGGCGGGGTGATCATGTTCGAACGCTAGGCCTGCGGAACGTCAGCGATGAGGGGCGAAGGTCCCTAGTCGGACGGCGATGGTCACCGTCCCAGGCTGAACCGCAGAATCTCTGACACCGGTCGTCGAGGGGTAGGGGGCGGTACCTCCTCCAACACGGGTGCTGTTCCCACCCGCACGATCACTTGCGGTAGTCGACGACCGGTGATGGTAGCCACGATCTCGCGGGTCGCGTCCACCTCGGTCAAATGGGTCAACGTGCAGGTGGCCAGTCCTGCCGTCGTGGCGTCGAGCAGGATGGCGGACAGTGTCTCTCCGCACCCGAGGATGTCGCGGCGCACGTCGTCGACGGCTGAGATGGCCAGGAGCGTGGATTGGTCTTCGGCCACCTCCATCCGACGCTGCTGATGGCCGGTGACTGGGAAGCTTCGTCCGACGTCGACACGGTCACTTTCAGCGGCGGAGACAAGGGCGCTGGACGGAATTCCGTCGCCAACCACATATGGTGCTGTCCACCAAGCCATTTCTGCGTGATAGGCCGAGTCATACAGCCGCAGTGCGTCGGTGAGTGCAGAAGCCTCGGCCAGCTCCGATCGATCGTGGCCGCAGATCACGTCAACGGTGGATGCATCGGTAGAGATGTCCTTGCGCATCGTCAGCTCGAACTCGTCCCAGTGCGGCACGGCTCCGAATGGCAGTCGATCGGTGCGCCGCCTCAAGATGGCATCGGCTTTGCGGCGGTGACCGCTGGTCACGAAACACATGGGGGAGAAGCCCATCGATGCGACGTGCGTGTGTTCGTTGGGGTTCGGGTAGTACTCGACGTGGGCCTCGTGTCCGGCTGCCGCCATCGCCACCCGGAGGTGATCCAGGGCTGCGCCGCAACTGATCAGTGCTTGGCGGCCTCCGTGATCCGTCGCGACGACGCGGTCGGTGTCGACGAAGAGGTGTAGTTCGCCGTTGTCGACGACCCAGCGCCACGGCTGGCTGTTGTGATATGACGGCGCACGGCCAGCGAGGCGTATGGCGTTCTCGATGACCGTGGCGGGAATCATCGTCTTCGGCATGGCGGTCCCTTTCGGCGGTGTTGTCCCGTCAACTATTCGTCGCGGATACACACTCCGACAGAGTCTTTGGTCCCTCTCGGATGCGCCGTGGGGCAGCGACTCCTGACTCGTTTTCACGCCGACGCGTTCCGGCTGGCAATCGCGTGACCGTCACACCGAAGTGGGACCTTTGGCCCAGCCAGCGGGACCTTTGCCCGTGTTCCCGGTTCTCCCCGCGCCATAGCGTCGTAGTGAACGAAGTAACGAGCCGAGGGCGTGAAATGGACACTGCAGCACCCGTGATGGTCGGGATAGACGGATCGAAGGCCAGCGTGCGTGCCGCCCTGTGGGCAGCGGACGAGGCCGTCGCACGCGACACCACGCTTCGCCTCGTCTACGTCATAGATCCGGAGCAGGTCGACGATATCGAGGACGCCATGGTGGGGGCGCACCACGCCATCCATCGGGCGTGGCAGACAATCGTCGACAGTGATAAGCACGTCAAGCTGGAATCAGAAATCCTGCAAGGTAACCCGATCGACGAGCTGACGAAGGCCGCGCGACGCGCATCCCTGATCTGTCTTGGCCACAAGGGCACGGATGATTCCGCGCCCATGGCGCGCGGGTGGACGGCCACCAGTCTGGTTCGCAAAGCGCCAACCTCTGTAGCAGTCATCCGACGACGGCGTACGTACCGAGCGGGCGGCCTCCATCGTTGGGTCGTGGCGTTGCTCGACGAGTCCGCACGATCTCACGCGGTGTTGCAGACGGCACTCGACGAAGCGACGCTGCGCGAGGCTCCGCTGTTGGCGCTTACCACTTGGTCGACGGTCGCGAACGGTCACTTCGACACCCCCGAGTCGAATGACATCCGTGTCGAGATGGACCGTTACCTCGAGGAATCACAGGATGATTCGGCCGACGTTCAGGTCTGCGCGATACCCATGCCCACCGACGTGTCCACGCTGCTCGAGCAGAGCGCTAGCATCGAGCAACTGTACGTCGTCGACTCGACCCGCCACGATCTGTTGGAACAACTGATTGGTGACGAAGCGCGAAAGGCGATGCGCAGGACCAACTGTTCGGTCCTCGTCGTGCACACCGATCCAGCAGTGGCACCCGACATTCCCGAGTATGAGCTCGTCGACGACTGAACCTTCTCGGTCGACGCAGTGGTCATCGCCGATTCATCGTGCGGGAGCTGGAACACCTTGCCTCAGTGCTGGGATGGTGGTTTCAGCGGCATCGCCGCTACCAGCGGCGTGTCCACACCGAGGCGTCCCAAGGCGTGTGCACCCCCTGGTGTGCCGAGCGGCTCGTCGCGGCCTGGCAGCACCGTCTCGAAGAACGAAGCATTGTCGACGAGGTGCCGGCGCTCGTCGTCGGCAAGATCGGTCTCGTATTCGATCGCCTCCAACCGGCAGGCCAACTTGCAGGCGCCGCAATCGACGCATTCGTCGGGATTGATGTACAGCGAGCGTGCACCTTCGTAGATGCAGTCTGCTGGGCACTCCAGCACACAAGACTTGTCCATCACGTCAACGCACGCCGAGCCGATCACGTAGGTCATGCGACGACGGTATGCAGCAGGCTCGGCGTCGCGCCCGAGTCGAACGTACCCATGGTTTGGGACCTTCGTCCCCACTTCGATCAGGCGAGCACGACGTGGGGAATGTACAACCGCTGCGCCGGCAACCCGTTCCGACCGCCCGGTGTCAGGTGGCCGATAGCCGACCGCACTGCATCACTGTCGACCGAAGGCCTTCGGATTGGTGACGAAAGCCTCGCGGAGCTGCCATCTCACGCGGATACCGTGTGCCGTGGTGCGAACCCGCACCGGGACCTACCGCTGGATTCGAGACCGACGATGACGACACGAGACGTAGGACCCGTCACTGTGATGAGTGACGACCAGTGCTGGGCACAGTTGGCGAGTCGCACGCTGGGGCGACTCGCCACCAGCGTCGACGGGAGCCCCGACATCTTTCCCGTGAACTACGTCGTGCAGCGGCACACCATCCTCATTCGTACCGCCGAGGGCACGAAGCTAGCCGCCGTCGCCATCCATGGGCGGGTGGCCTTCGAGGCGGACGACCACGATGTGTCGAAGGGGTGGAGCGTGGTCGTCAAGGGTCAGGCGCAAGTGCTTTCGACCAGCGAGGAGCTGGCTGATGCCGACCGTGCCCAGGTCTTGCCGTGGACGGCCACGCCCAAGCAGCGCTTCATCCGAGTCGTGCCCCTCGAAATCACGGGCCGGCGGTTCCAGTTCGGTGCCGAACCGGACCACCTCTACGACTTCGGATGAGCTGACGTGTCGCACACGTCACCGGTGCCCGAGTCGTCAGTAACCGACTTGAGGGACTTCATGCCCTGTCGAGCAGATGGCAGAGACGGCATCGTGTCGATGTGAAGTGTTCTGCCGAACGAGGAGTCGCCCCGATGACTGCACAGTATCCAGATCACGTGACCGTCCGGACGGCGCTGAGTTTGGCCAATCGAGCACCGTCGGTGCACAACTCGCAGCCGTGGCGCTGGAAGGTGGGCAACCAGAGCGTTCACCTCTACTCGGATGGCACCAGACACCTGCCCAGGACGGACCCCGATCGACGGGACCTGCTGGTGAGCTGCGGCGCATCGCTGCACCACGCCGTGGTGGCGTTCGCAGCTCTTGGCTGGCGGAGCAAGGTCACTCGGTTGCCCAATCCTGCGGATGCCGAACACTTGGCGTCGATCAAACTATCCCGATGCCAACCCGCTGACATCGACGTCTCGCTCGCAGCAGCCATTCCGCGGCGGCGAACCGATCGCAGGGCCTACAGCTCTTGGCCCGTACCACGGGCGGACGTGGCGACGCTCGGAGTGAGGGTAGCGCGGATGGGGGTTCGGCTTCGGCACGTCGAGATGTCAATCGACATCAAGGCAATCGTGGCAAGAGCGGTATGGCAGCACGTCCACGATGTTGAGTATCTCAATGAGCTGACGACGTGGAGCGGGCGTTACGCGTCGATCGCCGGGGTGCCGGCGCGCAATACCCCTGAAACCGTGTCGACGGCGCCGCTACCCGGCCGCATCTTCGCAGGTTCAGCGCTCGCCCAACCCGAGAACGCCACCGCTACAGCCGATCACGCTGTGTTGTTGGCCTTGGGCACTAGCGAGGATGACGACATTGCCCGCCTTCGCGCCGGCGAGGCAACCAGTATGGCGCTGCTGACGAGCACCGCCTTGGGGCTTTCGAGTTGTCCAGTCACCGAACCGCTGGAGATCGCGGAAACCCGTGCAGCAATCCGATCGGAGGTGTTCGGGGGCAACGACTATCCGCAGATGATGCTGCGCATCGGATGGGCCCCAGTCGGCGCAGACCCCTTACCGTCGACTCCGCGGCGGCCGCTCGAAGAGGTGGTCAGCAGCCTGGACGGTGCTCCGCTCGACTGGAACTAGTTGCCTTTCAAGGTGTCCCAGATCGACGTCGATGCTGAAATGGAACCGTCTCGATGCCACGTGACGTAGGACCGCGTGCCCATGCCCGTTGGGCACCGACTGTGGCGTGTGGCCTACTCGGCGAGTACCGGAACGGTCCACTGGATCGTGGTGCCGCGCTCGGGCACCGTGGTGATCTCGCAGGTGCCGCCGAGCAGCTCGGCTCGACGATTCATGTTTGCCAGGCCGCTGCTGCGTTCGTTGTCCGCCGGGATGCCATGACCGTCATCGGTCACTTCGAGGCAGAACTCGTCGCCGACGGTGACAGTCACCGACAAGTGCTTCGCGCCCGAATGACGCACCGCGTTGCTGATGGCTTCGGCGGCCACGGCCCGTGCGTGCTCGGACAGCTGGCCGGTTACGGCGCCGAGTGGGCCGGACAACCGCATTGACGTCGCGATGTCGCGGTCATCGGTGAGATCGGCGACGAGCTTCTGCAAGCAGGCGCGGAAGTCGTCGCCGGTCGTCAATGGGGACTGCAAGTCGAAGATGGTGGACCGGATCGTCTCGATGGTGGCCTGCAGGTCGTCGACGGTGCGCATCAGCCGGTCGCCGAGCTCCGGCGACCTGCACCGTGCGATCGACCCCTGCAGGTCCAGCCCGGCCGCGAAGAGTCGCTGGATCACATGGTCGTGCAGATCGTGGGCGATGCGTTCGCGGTCGGCGAGGACGGTGAGCTCGCGTTCCCGACTTCGCGCGGCGGCCAGCGTCAGGGCAATAGCGGCGTGCGTGGCGAAGTCACTCACCAGCTCCAGGTAGCTGGGGTCGAACGGGGGGTCGGTCTTGTTGCGCGCCACGGCGATGACGCCGACGACGGCGTCCTCCGCGCGCATCGGCATGATGATCGCGGGTCGCTGACCGACGTCGGTGAAGGCCTGGATCGGATGCTGGAAGGACTCGGTGATTACCGGGATACCGGACCGGAAGACCCCACCGCTGGTGGAGTCGCCCACCGGGACGCGCTGGCCGATGACCTCGTTGGCGTGCAGGCCGACGGCGGCAGTGACCGTCAGCGTTTCGGGCTCGTCGGGTTGTCGGTCGGAATCCGGCACCAGCACGATGGTTTGCTCGGCACCGGTCAGCTCTTGGACGCGCTCGGCAATGAGATGCAGGGGGTTCGTCGGCGTACTCGGTCCAGATAGCAGCGCCGTCGTGATCTCGCGGCTCGCCTGTGTCCACGTGGCCGAGGTTCGTACCCGCTCGAACAACTGCGCGTTGTCGATGGCCCCCCCCGCGGCCGAGGCCAGCACCCTGGCCGCCACTTCGTCGGACTCCGAGAACGTCCTGCCCGGCTGCTCGTGGGTGACGTAGAGGCTTCCGAAGACGACACCGCGGATGGTGATCGGAACGCCCAGAAAGGCGCGCATAGGCGGGTGGTGGGCAGGAAATCCCGCCGCGGCGGGATGCGTGGTGAGATCCTCGAGCCGCAGCGCAGTGGTGTTCTCCAGCGGGACGCCGAGCAATCCCTTGCCGACTGGCAAGGGGCCGATGCGTTGCATCGTTTCGGCGTCGATGCCCTGATGGAGGAAGGACACCATTACGCCATCGGGTTTTCGGACCGCGAGGGCGCCGTAACGAGCGCCAGTCAGTTCGATGGCGGCGGTGACGATGCGGTCGAGCGTCGGGTTCAGATCGAGGTCGGAGGTGATCCCGAGGATGACGTGAAGGAGCTTCTCCGTTTGGTCGCGCGCGGCAAGCAGCTCGTCGAGTTGGTCGTGCATCTCCTGCACCAACTCGCGGCGACCCAGCTTTGCGAAGGCTGATTTGTCGTCGTTCAAGGCCTCGGCACCTCCGCGCCCATTCTGATCTCGGCACTTGACTCTACGTCGCACCACCGCAGGGATGAGCCCAAGTGCGACTGGTCTTGGCGTTTCGCATCGAGTGGAGTCGAGCCGGATGCCGGCAGTGTCTCGTGATCTCGCAAGGCCGCGTGCGCACCGTCGCCCCTCAGCTGTACCGTTGTCGTTCAAATATGAAGTGGCAGTGGTCAACTCGCGCGATACGCCGCCTCGTGTGGTACCCAAATGCCGTGATCCGCGCGCATCGGCCAATTTGGCTCTGTCCGCCAGAGTGGGCCGACGCCGTGCCGGCCGTCACGAAGGCGCATTAACCTGGTGCCATGAGCAACCCGACGCTGCGCGCCCTGGCCGAACTTCCCCTCGAGCCTGCGGCGCTGGCCGACTCGACGCTGGTCCTCATCGACTGCCAGAACACCTACACCTACGGCGTGATGGAACTCGAGGGCGTGCAAGCCGCACTCGACGAGGCAGCGGTACTGCTTGACCGCGCGCGGTCGGCGGGCATCCCGGTGATCCACGTCCAGCACTCCGACGGCCCCGGCTCGCTGTACGACGTCGACGGGGAGAGCGGCGCGATCGTGCCCAGGGTGGCCCCGCGCGACGGTGAACCCGTGGTGGTCAAGCAGTACCCGAACTCGTTCGTGGAGACCGATCTCGAGGACCGTCTCAAGGCGGTCGGCGCGACGAACCTCGTCATCGGCGGGTTCATGACGCACATGTGCGTCAACTCGACCGCCAGGGGCGCGTTCAACCTCGGCTATGCGCCCACCGTGGTGGCCGCCGCGACCGCGACCCGCTCATTGCCCGGGGTGGGAGGCGAAACCATATCTGCCGCGACGCTCCAGTCGGCAAGCCTTGCCGCCCTTTCGGACCTGTTCGCCGTCGTGGTGCCTGGCTCCGCCGACATCCCCGGCTGAAAGCACTGGTAGAGCCGGGATCTGAAGCTAATTGACTCGCGTTGAACGGTGAGTCAAGGCATCATGGCGCACATGAGTCAGCCCTCGACCCGCGTCACCCGGATCAGCGAGAAACAGGACACCTCACGCGCACGGCTCGATGAGCTCCTGGACAGCACCCCGCTGGCCACCGTCGCGTTGGTCCGCGACGAGCATCCGGTGATCTTCCCGACCGGGTTCGCAAGGATCGGCGACGAACTGGTGATCCACGGTTCGACGGGCTCGCCCTGGATGCGCGCGCTGGCCGCGGGTGCCGCTGCGGCGGTTTCGGTGACCGCCCTTGACGGCGTCGTGGTGGCGCGAAGCTCGTTCGAGTCGTCGTTCCAGTATCGAAGCGCGACGGTCTTCGGCGTTTTCGAGCAGATTCCCGAGGCCCACAAGCTCGACTACCTCGACGCGGTGACCGAGAAGTTCATCCCTGGGCGCGTCGCGGAATTGCGTCCGAGCTCGCGCAAGGAACTCGCCGCCACGCTGGCGTTGCGCATGCCGATCTACGACGACAGGTGGTCGCTGAAGATCAGCGACGGTTGGCCGGACGACCCGGACGAGGACGTGGCTGGCAACGCCTGGGCGGGCGTCGTGCCGATGACGGTCAGCTACGGCGATCCACGGCCCGCACCGGATCTCACGCCGGGGATCGGGTTGCCCGCGTCGGTGCGTGCGATGGCGGGCGGGACGTCAGTCGAGTAGCGCGGTGCGGCGGTAGAGGTCGGTCCGCCGGTCGCCGTGAACGTCGTTGTGCTCGTTGAACTTCTTGACCCTGGACTCCGCGAGGTCGACGTCGGCGGTGACGACGCCCGGCTTGCCGAACTCGGCGATGGCCAGCGGGTAGCCGTCGGCGTCGGTGATCATGCTTCCGCCGATCCAGTCCACGCCGCGTTCGACACCTGCACGGTCACACACCGCGATCGGCATCCGGTTCATGCCGGCGCCGGCCAGTGCCCGCACCATCTCGGTGGGCCGCTCGCCTTCCGGGCGGGGCAGCAGCGGCCAGTTGACCGGCGCACAAAGCAGGTCCGCGCCCCCCAGCGCCGCCACCCGCACCCACTCGGGGAATTCGACGTCGTAGCAGATCATCACGCCGATGCGGCCGTGCTCGGTGTCCACCAGCAGCGGCAGGTCGTCGGCGCGGTCGAACACCGCGTTCTCCGAATCCCACAGGTGGGCCTTGCGATAGACGCCGCGCAACCCGGTCCGATCGACCACCGCCGCACTGTTGTAGACCTTGTCGCCCGCGGCCTCGGGGAAGCCCGCGACGATCGTCAGGCCGAAGTCCGCCGCGAGATCGGCCCACTCGGAAACGGCAGGCCCGTCGGGGGCCTCTGCCAGGGACACGAGTTCGGCGCGGTCGGCGAACACGTATCCCGACGATGCCAGTTCCGGCAGCACGACGATTTGTGCACCGTCGCGGGCGGCTCCCTCGATCGCGGCCGCCCCGGTGGTGCGGTTGCCGGTGGTGTCGCCGATGCGCAACGGAATCTGACAGCAGGTGACGCGTGTGGTCATGCCTTGATCGTGGTCTATCCGGCGGCCGGGGGCGTGGGGACCCCGAGATTGGAACCGGCTTGCAGGGTTCGTGCACAGGTCGGTGGCACAATGCGCCGTATGCGGATGTCGGCGAAGGCGGAGTACGCCATCCGTGCCATGGTCCAGCTGGCTACCGTCGAAGAGGGCGTGCTGGTCAAGACCGACGACCTGGCCAAGGCGCAGGGCATCCCTGCGCAGTTCCTGGTCGACATCCTCTCCGACCTGCGCACGGACCGGCTGGTGCGCAGCCACCGCGGCCGGGACGGCGGCTACGCGCTCGCCCAGCCCGCCGCTGACATCAGCATCGCCGACGTCATGCGCTGCATCGACGGCCCGCTCGCCAGTGTCCGTGACATCGCCCTCGGTGACCTGCCGTACTCAGGCCCCACCGCGGCGCTCACCGACGTGTGGCGCGCCCTGCGGGCCAGCATGCGGTCGGTGCTCGAGGAGACGACGCTGGCCGACGTGGCGTCCGGCGAGCTACCCGAGCACGTCGGCAGGCTCGCCGGTGACTACCTCGCCCAAGAGGAGAAGCGCGGCCACGGCTGACTCAGCGACTGCGCAGCGCGATCCCGTCGAGCAGCATCCCAAGGCCGCCGTCGAAGTCCTCCTCGACCGACGTCCGCATCGCGACCTTCGACAACGCCTCGATGTGCGGGTGCTCCTCACCCGCGACCGCGCCGATCCGCGCGGCGGCATCCGTCGCGTCGGCTGACCTGCCGTGCGCCAGCGGGCCCGCCAGCTCCGCCTGCGCGGCCCCGACGACGAAGCCCAGCACCGCGTGGAAGGCGAACAGCAGGTCCTCGTCCGTCAGCCCCGCTCGCGCCAGAGCACCGATCAGTGCGTCGGCGATCGCGAAACCGGTGGCCGACGACATCCTGCGGGTGAGCACCAGCGGGATGGCGGCGGGGTGGGCGCGCACACCGCGCCACATCGCGGTCGCGACGGTGTGGACGTCGCCCTTCCAATCGGACGTTGGGGCGGGTACGGCGACGCCTGCGACCACGGCGGCGACGACGAGTTCCTCTAGCCCCTCCTTGTCGGCGACGTAGTTGTAGACGGTCATCGGCCCGGTGCCGAGCGCGGCGGCCAACGTCCGCATGCTGAGCGCACCCAGCCCGGATTCGTCGACGATTCCCAAAGCCGCAGTGGCGATTTCGTCGACCGTGAATCGTGCTCTCACGTTGCCTCCCATGCGAAGCCTTGACAAGTACGGCGTACGTATTGCAGTGTAGCAAACACGTACACCGTACTTATATGGGAGGGCCATGATGGAAACGAAGCTCGAGACCCGTCGCATCGACTTCACGTCCGACGGGACGACGTGCGCGGCATGGCTGACGCTGCCGGCCGGGGCCGGACCGCATCCGGCCGTCGTGCTAGTTCACGGACTGGGTGCAACCCACGACATGATGCTGGCGCAATACGAACAGCACTTCGCGGCGGCGGGCATCGCCGTGCTGGCGTTCGACTACCGCCACGCCGGAGCCTCTGACGGCCAACCGCGACAACGTATCTCGATGCGCAGACAACAGGCCGACGTCGCCGCGGCACTGTCCTTCCTTGGTCAGCGCTCCGACATCGATCCGGCACGGCTGGCGCTGTGGGGCACCAGCCTCGGTGGCATGAACGTGGTCCGGGTGGCCGCCAAAAGGCCCGATCTCGCGGCGGCCGTGATCCAGTGCCCGATCGTGCACGGACCGGGTGCGGCGCGCAGCCTCGGCATCACGGGCCCACTGCGGCTGACTCCCGCCATCGTCGAGGACGTCGTGCGCGCAGTGGTCCGCCGCGGTCGCCGGTACGTGCCCATCGTCGGTCAGCCGGGCAGCCTCGCCATGGTGACCGCGCCCGGTGCCGAGGCCGGCTGGAACTCCACCGTCCCGCCCGGATTTCAATTCGACAACCGCATCGCCGCAGCCGACGCGGTGGCCATGGTGGCGACGTCGGCGTTGCGACACGCCCGCCGCGTCACCGCCCCGCTCCTGGTCTGCGTCTGCGACGAGGAGAATCTGATGAACCCGCGATACGCCGCATTGGTGGCCCGCAGGGCGCCGAACGGCGTGGCCAGGCACTACCCGTCGGATCACTTCGCCATCTACCACCCGCCGCTGGTCAGCCGGGTGCTCAGAGACCAGACCGCGTTCCTCGTGGAGCACCTCGATGTCCGCACGTGAGCTGTTGCGCGCCAACGACCTTCGATTTCTGGCCGTCGCGGCAACCCTGAGTCAAGCCGAGTGGGCCGCGCCGAGCCTGTGTGACGAGTGGACCAATCACGACGTGCTGGCCCACCTGATCATCGGCTGCCGTGTCCGGCTCGGCACGCTGACAGCCGAGATCGCCCGCCGCCGTGGGTCATTCGACGACGCGAACGCCGATCTGGCCCGCAATTTGGCGGCCACCCGCTGCCCCGCGGATCTGCTCGACGACTTCGCACGCCTCGTCGACCGGCCCCGCGGCATGGGCAGCTACTTCCCGAGAAGTCTGCTCCTCGGCGATCACGTCACCCACGAACTCGACATCGTGCTCGCACTGGATCGCGACCCGGACGTTGCCGCTGACGCCCTGACCGCCGTGCTGAAGACGCAAGTGTTGCTTCCCAATCCGTTCGTCCCGGCGTACCGAAACAGCCGCGGCCTACGGTTGACCGCCACCGACGCGGACTGGACGCACGGCGACGACGGGCCACGGATCAGCGGCCGCGCGGCCGACCTGGTGTCCGCGCTGGGCGATCGTCCCTGCGCCTTGACGCGACTGAGCGGTGACGGCGTGACCGTGCTGGCGTCGCGGGTGCTCAGCCGCCGGAGCCGTACGGACGGGTGATGATCTCCAGGTAGTGCCCCGAGGGATCCTGGAAGTACACGCCTCGACCGCCGTCGTTGTGGTTGATCTCGCCGGCACGGGCGCCACGCGGATCCGCCCAATGCTGCTGTCCACGTGCGCGGATGCGGCCGTAGATCGCATCGAACTCGTCCTCGGAGACCAGGAAGGCGTAGTGCTGCGGATGGACGTCGGCGCCGTCGGGCGCTTGAGCGAAGTCGAGGCTGACGCCGTGATTGAGGGTCACCGCCAAGAAGTGACCGAACTCCCCAGCGGGCGGCAGCCCGAAGAGTTCGGTGAAGTAGTCCGCCGATTCGCGGCGGTCCTTGGCGGCCACGATGGTGTGGTTGAAGGTGATGGTCATTGGATCCAGTCAACCACCTACGGCGCGGCGAGCACAGCGTTGCAGGATGGAGCGATGGCCAACTACTCGGTCCGACCCGCCACGCTCACCGGTGACCGCGTGAGGTTGCGTCCGCCGCACGTCGACGATGCAGAAGCGATGTTCGACGAATTGGCGTCCGACCCCGAGGTGACGCGCTACATGTCCTGGACCCCGCACAGGGGAGTCGACGAGACCCGCCGCGTCATCACCAGGCTGTTCAACGTCAGCGGCGACCCGACGTGGCTCATCGAATCCCGCGACACAGGCGAGTTCCTCGGCACCTGCGGTTGGAGCAGGCCTGCGCCGCACACGGTAGAACTTGGGTACTGCCTCGGCCGCCGGTGGTGGCGGCAGGGGATCATGACGGAGGTGGCTCAGCTGTTGATCGACGAAGCGCGCCGCGATCCTGCCGTGTACCGGGTCTCGGCCTATTGCCACGTCGACAACCCGGCGTCGGCAGGTGTCCTCCGACGATGTGGCTTGACCCTCGAAGGCCGGCTCGCTCGGTATGCGGTATTTCCCAATCTCGGTCCCGAACCGCAGGACTGCCTGATGTTTGGAAAGGCGGTGCGGTGATGGCCGGACTGGACCTGCGCGCACTGGACGTGCCGGTGATCGTCGCCCCGATGGCGGGTGGCCCAACCACGCCCGAGCTCGCCGCCGCCGGCACCAACGCCGGCGGCCTCGGATTCCTCGCCGCCGGCTATCTCGGCGCGGACACCCTGGCCGAACGCATCACGGCCGCACGGGCACTCACGACGGGTCCGCTTGGCGTGAACCTCTTCGTGGTGCGCTCCAGTGCCGCCCTCCCCGACGCTATCCACCGGTACGCGGCGGCGCTCGAGAGTGAATCCGCGCGCTACGACACCCACCTCGGCGAACCGCGATTCGACGACGATCACTGGTCGGCCAAGCTCGAAGTGGTGTTGGACATGAAGCCGGAGGTGGTGTCGTTCACGTTCGGGCTGCCCGACGCCGAGGAGTGCGCGCGACTACGCGGGGCCGGCATCACCACGGTCGGCACGATCACCACCCTGGCCGAAGCGGAGAAGGCCGTCGCAGTCGGCGTCGACGCCGTGGCGGCACAGGGGCCTGCGGCGGGCGGGCACCGCGGGACACTCGACCCGTCGGCCACGCCGCCCACCCAGCCACTCTCGCAGTTGCTTCGTGCGACGACCGTCGGCCTGGACGTGCCGGTGATTGCGGCGGGCGGGTTGATGACCGCCGTCGACGTCGCCGACGTACTGGCCTCCGGTGCGGTGGCCGCCAGCCTGGGCACCGCGTTCCTGCTCGCCGACGAAGCGGGCGGCAGCCCCGTGCATCGCGCCGCGCTGCAGGATCCGCAGTTCACCGAGACCGTCGTGACCCGATCCTTCTCCGGCCGCTACGCACGAGGTCTGCGCAACCGCTTCATCGACGCGCACGATGCCGAAGCGCCGTTGGGTTATCCCGAGATCCATTACATGACAAGCCCGGTGCGCGCCGCAGCGGTGCGGGCAGGCGATCCGCACGGCACCAACGTGTGGGCAGGCACCGGATACCGGCAGGCCAAGGCGGCGCCAGTCGCCAAGATCATGTCGGATCTGGCCTAGCCCCGCCTGCGAAATCAGCCGAGTCATCGTGCCTGCCATCGGCGAGCTCATCAATCCCGCTCGGCGCGGCGTCCGCTTGGACGACCGGCGTCGAAGTGGCTACCGGCTTGATCAGAGCGTCGCGGCGGCGGCAGCCAGTTCTTTGACGCGCGCCCAGTCTTGGGCCGCCACGACGTCGGACGGTGTGATCCAGGAGCCTCCGACGCAGCCGACGTTTGGCAGGGCCAGATACTGCGCGGCGTTCGTGGTGGAGATGCCGCCAGTCGGGCAGAACCGCGCCGCGGGGATCGGGGAACTGACGGACTTCAGGTAGTTCGCCCCGCCAGCGGCCTCGGCGGGAAAGAACTTCAGCTCGGTGTATCCGGCCTCGAGTGCGGTGAGGATCTCCGAAACCGTTGCCACACCGGGCAGATGGGGGAGTCCGGAATCGGACATCGCCTGCAGTAACGTCGGCGTGCTGCCCGGCGAGACCAGAAACTGCGCGCCCGCTGCCGCCGCTTGTTTGGCTTGGCTGGGGTCGACGATGGTGCCCGCTCCGAGGAAGATCTCGGGTACCTCACCGGCGATGCGCTCGATGGCGTCCAACGCCACCGGTGTCCGCAGGGTCAGCTCGATGACCGGCAGCCCGCCGGCAACCAATGCGCGGGCGATCGGGACGGCATGGTCGAGATCCTCGACCACCACCACGGGAATCACGGGGACTTTGTTGAGCAATGATGTGGTCATCGAATTCCTTGTCTAGGCGACGTAGGTGGGAAAGATGCTGGCGCCCTGGTCTGCTGGGCCAACGGCGGCACGCATGCTGGCGAACAGTTCACGGCCGGTGCCGACGAACTCGTGGGGCGCGGGCGCCCGACCAGTCGGGATGCGAGCGGCGAACTCGTCGTCGGACACGTGCACCATCAACGTGCCGGCGACAGCGTCGAGCGTGATGGTGTCACCGTCGCGTATCCGTGCCAGTGGACCGCCCGTTGCTGCCTCAGGCGTGAGATGAATTGCTGCCGGCACCTTTCCGGAGGCACCTGACATCCTGCCGTCGGTCACCAGTGCGACCCTGTGGCCCCGATCCTGCATAACACCAAGGGCCGGAGTGAGTTTGTGTAGTTCGGGCATCCCGATCGCGCGTGGACCCTGGTACCGAAGCACCGCGACGAGGTCGTGGTCCAGCTCGCCGGCAGCGAAGGACGCGAGGAAGTCCGCTTGGTCGTCGAATACGACGGCGGGTGCCGTCACCGTACGGTGTTCGGGTTCGACGGCCGAGGTCTTGATCACGCACGAACCGAGATTGCCGGCAAGGGTTTTCAACCCGCCGTCGGAGGCGAAGGGCTCCTCGACACCGCGCAGCACCGAGGTGTCGTGACTCATCGTGGTGCCGTCCTGCCACATCACGGAGTCTCCGTCGAGCTTGGGTTCCCGCGTGTAAGAGCGCAATCCGGGTCCGACGATGGTCTGTACGTCCTCGTGGAGCAGACCGGCATCCAGTAGGGAGGCGATGGTGAACCCGAGCCCGCCAGCGGCGTGGAAGTGGTTCACGTCAGCGCTACCGTTGGGGTAGATCCGGGCCAACAACGGAACGACCGACGACAGCTCGGAAATGTCGTTCCAGGTCAACGTGATTCCAGCCGCTTGGGCGATGGCGACCAAGTGCATGGTGTGGTTGGTCGAGCCGCCGGTGGCGAGCAGCGCGACGCAGCCGTTGACGATCGCGCGTTCGTCGATCATCTCGCCGATCGGGGTGTAGTTCTCGCCAAGGGCGGTGAGATTGGTGACCTGGCGGCCGGCTTCGGCGGTGAGCGCGGTGCGCAGCGGCGTGCCGGGGTTGACGAAGCTCGAACCAGGCAGGTGCAGGCCCATCACTTCCATCAGCAGCTGATTGGAGTTGGCGGTGCCGAAGAACGTGCATGTTCCGCTGCCGTGGTACGACGCGGCCTCGGCGTCGAGAAGCTCTTCGCGGCCCACCTTGTTCTCGGCGTAGAGTTGCCGGACCTTGGCCTTCTCACCGTTCGGCAGACCCGACGACATGGGCCCGGCGGGGACGAAGATCGTCGGCAGGTGCCCGAAAGCGAGTGCGCCGATGAGCATTCCGGGCACGATCTTGTCGCACACACCGAGCATCAGCGTGGCGTCGAACATGTCATGCGACAGCGCAATCGCGGTGGACATCGCGATGACGTCGCGGCTGAACAGCGAAAGTTGCATGCCGTCACGGCCCTGGGTGATGCCGTCGCACATAGCGGGCACGCCGCCGGCGAACTGTGCGATGCCGCCTGCCTCGAGCACCGCCTGCTTGAGCTGGGCTGGAAACGCCTCGAAGGGTTTGTGCGCCGACAGCATGTCGTTGTAGGCCGACACGATCGCGATGTTCGGCTTGACCATGCCGCGCAGGGCTTCCTTGTCGACCTTGCCGGAGGCGGCAAAGCCGTGCGCGAGATTGGCGCACGCGAGTCGACCACGCGCGGGTCCACGGTCGCCGGCTTCGCGAATTTGGTGCAGGTAGGCGGCGCGGGGTGCACTACTTCGTTCGGTGATGCGATCGGTCACGGTCTCGAGGACCGGATGGATGGTGTTCACGGTGTTGCTCCTTCGCGCCAGGTACAGCCGTCGCGCTCGATGAGGGTGGTCGCATCGGTGGGACCGTTGTGCCTGCGGCACTACGCCGTTGCCGCGCTCGGACTCTTTCCGGCCGACGAGATCGGGTCGTCGAGTCGAACTTGAACCTAAGGGAGGTTCCGAGTCTTGGCAAGCTGACTTATGCCTTTCCAAGGCAAAAGGAACCAATCTTTGGATGTTGTCCGTGCGTTAACTGGATGGTTGAATGGCAGATATGCGCATGTCTCGGTCGTCGCATACCCCCGCAACCCCGGGTGAGGTGTTCGACCTGATCCGCGACGGAGCTGCGACAACCCGCGCCGACGTCGGCCGTCTGACTGGCCTGTCCCGAACCGCCGTCGCGGCCCGGGTGTCCGTGCTGCAGGCACGTGGCTTGGTGCTCGAACGGGCGGAGGCGGAGTCCACCGGCGGCCGACCGCCGGCGCGGTTGGTCTTCAACGCCGATGCCGGTGTGGTCCTGGCGGCGGCGATCGGCCGAAGCCGCACCCAGCTCGGTGTCTGCAACCTGGCGGGCGCCGTCTTGACGATGGCCGACTTCGACCAGGAAATCGGTATCGGGCCCGACGAGCTGATGCCCGACATCGCCAAACGCCTCGAAACGCTGCTGGCCGAGACGGGCCGCGGTCTCGACGAAGTACTCGGCGTGGGCCTCAGCATTCCCGGAACCGCAGACACCACGCGCGGATGCAGCCTCGACTCGCCCACCATGAGCGGATGGGACGGCATCCCGTTGCCGCCGTACCTACGCGAGCTCAGCGGCGCGCCGATCCTGCTCGACAATGATGCCAACGTGATCGTGCTCGCCGAGCGACGCGGCCAACGTGACCGCTTCGACGACATGTTGCTCATCAAGGCATCGACCGGCCTTGGCGCCGGCATCGTCGCCGGAGGGGTGCTCCAACGCGGAGCCGTTGGTGCAGCAGGCGAATTCGGGCACACCAAGATTGCGGCTGCCGCCGGGGTGCCCTGCCGATGCGGCGACACCGGGTGCCTCGAGGCAATCGCCGGAGGCTGGGCATTGGTACGCACCATGCAGCAGCTCGGCCACGGCGTGGGACACATCCGCGACCTCGTCGACCTCGCGCTTGGCGGCGATGCGGAAGCGCGGCGGCTGATCCGGGAGAGTGGGCGCCACATCGGCGAGGTGCTCGCCGGTGCCGTCAACCTGCTCAACCCCGAGGCACTGGTCATCGCTGGAGACATGTCCAAGGCTTACGACATCTTCGTGGCCGGTCTGCGCGAGACCGTATATGGCAACGCGTCCGCCCTGGCCACCCGCGAACTCCGGATCCTGCCATCCACTCACGGCGATCAGTCCGGCGTAATCGGTAGCGCGGCAATGATCCTGAGCCACGTGGTGAGCGCACGCGCAGTTGATGCGGCGCTTTGATCGAAAGATCATGTCGGATCTGAGATAGTCCCAGCCTGCGAATTCAGCCGCGAGTCAGGCGCGGGCTGCCCGAAGCTCGCGCCGCCTGATCTCACTCAGAGAATTAGCCGTGCGCCTAAAGGCATTCTTTGCGTTCCCTATGAGAAACGGGAATGTACTTGGAATTGCACTATTCTGGAGTTGTCGAATTGATTGGGAATCGGAGCGATTTCCGCGGACGCTAAAAGGGGATGAAGGGCAATGAAGAAATACACCTTTTCGATACTGATCGCGGGTGCGATGGCTGGCTCGGTGCTCGGGTTGGCGGGCGTCGCCGCCGCAGCGCCCAGCGGTCCGTCGCGGGTCGACGACACGGTCCGGACACTGGAGGCCAGCGGATATCACGTGATCGTGAACCGGTCCGGTGCCGCACCATTGTCGTCGTGCACGGTGGAGTCCATCCGTCCCGGGCAGACCTTCAGCACCACTGATTCGCGCGGAGGCGGTTCGCTGAGCCAGACGATTCTGTCGAGGACCGTGCTCGTCGACGTGGCGTGCTGACGCCTTGCGGGCGGTGACGTACGACGGGATCGTGACGCAATTGAATTGCGTCACGCTCCCGTTTTTGAATTCTTGATTAATGGTTATGAACTATTTGCTCGACAATTGTTCTCAGTCGGCGGACCGCAGCAGGTATCCGATACCGCGCACGGTGTGGATCATGGGCGCGCGCCCGGCATCGACCTTCTTCCTCAAGTACGAGACGTAGAGGTCGACGATGCCCGTCCGCCCGCCGAAGTCGTAGTTCCACACCCTGGCGAGGATCTCCTTGCGACTGACGGCACGCCCTTGGCGGCGCATCAGGTAGTGCAGCAGCTCGAACTCCGTGGACGTCAGCGAGATCGACGAGCCGGCTCGCGTCACCGTCCGGCTGGCGTCGTCCAGTTCGAGATCGCCGACGACGAGCACGTCGTGCCGAGGAGTTAGGTACTCGAGCCGATGCAGCAGGCCGCGTAGCCGCATGACGAGCTCTTCGACGTCGACCTGCTCCCACGCGTCCTCGTGCACGTCGCCGCTCGCCCGGTCCTGCAGCGCCATGTGAATCAGATCGGACAGGTCGCGCTCGTCGGAAACGGGCAGCGCCCTTCGCAGTTCACCAAGACCGCCACGCCGCCGCGTCGAACCGCTGACCTGCGATGTCGTCATCTTCACAGTCTCCCCACCCTCGCGTGATCGCTCAATGGATTCATAGACGGCTCACATGTTGGCGGCCACGGCGGTCGGGACTAGCTGCGACCCAGCGTCGTCACGACCACACTGCCGTCTTCGGACCGAGCGGTGATCACTGAGGCCGCGTCATCCGGGTCGTTCGTCTGGGGGACCTGGACCTCCGTCGATCCGTCCCCGTAATCGGTGTTTGCATCGACCAGGTACGGGCCACGCGGCGGCAACGCGATGGTGACGGAACCGTCCCGGCTCGTCACGTCGATGGTCTTCGGTGCGGCGTCCTTGAAGTCCACGTTGATGCTGCCGTCGGAGGTGGTGGCGCTGAACGATTCGGTGACCGAGATCGGTTCCCTGCTGATCACCGACCCGTCCTGGCTGGTGATCTCGACGCGCCGCGCCGACCCGCTCAGCATGATGGCCCCATCGATGGTTCGGGCGACCAACTGGTCCACGTCGGCCTGGGCCATCACCACGCCGTCCTCCTGTTGCACGGTGACCGACAGCTTTCGCGCCAGGTCCGGCGGCAGCGTCACGGTCAGCTCGCCGGCGCGGTTCCAATCCATGAACCGACCGGAGTGCGACGGGACGGTGATCCGGGTGCCCCCCGGTTCGTTGGTGACCGACACCGCCGCACCTGGCGACCGCCTCGAGTCGACCTGGCGCAGATCTACCCGCGGTTCGGCGGCTGCACGGTCGGCCACGATGCGGACGAGCGTCGTCGAGTCGGCGGTGTCGACGGTCAGCGACTTCATGGCAGCGGGCAGGGGCTGGGTGTCGGTGGTCATGCGCAGCGCGCTCAGGCCGAATGCCGCGACGGCCAGGCTGCTCACCGTTCCGATCAGCAACACCGCGGCGGCCGCGACGAGCAGCACGCGCACCGCGGTACGGCTGCCTGGCGTCAGTGGCGGCGGAGCGGCGGGCGAGGGCGGGGGAGGAGCGATGGTGGTCGTCACTGCGGAAGTCATCGGAAAACCCTTTCGGAGGTTCAGGATTCGAGGTAGCGCAGGACCGCGAGCACGCGGCGGTTCTCGCTGTCGTCGGGGGCCAGATCGAACTTGGCGAAGATCGAGGCGATGTGTTTCTCGGCCGAGCCCACCGAGACATGCAGGGCGCTCGCGATGGCGGAGTTGGTCCTTCCCTCCGCCATCAGCTGCAGGACCTCCTGCTCACGTGGCGTCAGCCCGTCGAGGGCCGACCGGCGACGGGACCGGACCAGGATCTGCGAGACCACTTCGGGATCCAGCACGGTGCCCCCGTCGCTGACGACCTTGACGGCGTCCAGGAAGGTCGGCACGTCGGCGACCCGATCCTTGAGCAGATAGCCGAATCCTCTGGTGTCCGAGGCGATCAGGTCGGCGGCGTAGCGCTCCTCCACGTAGTGCGAGAGGACCAGCACCGGCGACTCCGGGTTCTGGCTGCGCAGCAGCGCGGCCGCCCGGATGCCCTCGTCGGTGAAAGTCGGTGGCATCCGAACGTCGAGGATTGCGAGATCGGGCTTGAGTTCGTTGACGATCCGCAACAGGTTGGTCGCGTCGGACACGCCCGCCACCACGTCGTGACCGAAGTCGGTGAGGATCCGTTCGATGCCGGCCCGCAGAAGTGCGGAGTCCTCGGCGATCACGATGCGCATGGCAGCACCGCCGAGACGATCGTGGGCCCAGTCACCGGGCTGGTCACCGTGAAGGTGCCTCGAGCCGCTCGGACGCGCTCGTCGAGGCCGCGGAGCCCCGTGGCGTCCTCGCCGTCGCTGACGTCCGCACCGCCGACGCCGTCGTCGAACACCGAGACGTGCAGTGCGTTGCCCGGCTCGTCGAACCGCACCGTCACCACCGCCTGCGTGGCGCGCGCGTGCTTGGCGACGTTGGTCAGCGCCTCGGCGACGACGAAGTAGGCGACCGATTCGACTTCGTCGGGCAATCGATACGGCAGATGGATGTTCAGTGTGGTTGGCACGCCGGATGTTTCGGTGCGCTGCACCACCGAGGACAGCGCGGCGTCCAGGCCGCGGTCGGCGAGGATCGTCGGCGCCATGCCGCGCACCACGTTGCGCAACTCGACCAGCGCGCTCTTGGCGTCGTCCTGTGCCTCGGAGATGAGCTTGCGGGCCTCGGGGAGGTCACTGTCGAGCTTGGTCTGCGCCAGGCCGATCGTCATCGCCAGCGAGACCAGCCGGGGCTGGACGCTGTCGTGCAGGTCGCGTTCGATGCGGTGCCGCTCGGTCTGAGCCGACGACACCGCCCCCTGCCGGGCGTTGTCCAGCGCGCTGACCTGGTATTGCAGGGCGGCGGTCGCGGACGGGGGCAGCAGCCAGCGGTCGATCGCGGCGTCGACGGCGGGGGCGAACACCAGGATGGCGGCGGCGGCCGCGAAGGCGACGATGGCCAGCACCCACGCCAACGGCGGTGAGATGAACGACAGGCCGATGGCGTCGTCGCTCCGGTTGATCGCGATGGCCGCCGCGGGTCCGACGAAGGCGAACACCAACAGCGCGAACGCCAGTCCAGCGGCGAGGATGTCGTAGGTCAGGCGCAGGTAGTGATGCGCCGTCCCCTTCCAGAACTTGACGCTGCTGACGTCGAGCCACAGCTGATGCGCCCAACGCTGAAAGCCGCTGTATGGCGACGTCTTCCGGGGCGGGACGGGGATCTGGAAGCCGAACACGGCTTCGCTGCGCACCCGCTCGACCCATTCGACGCCGCGCATCAGGTAGATGAAGGCGATGGCGCCGAGCAGGAAGCCGATGATCGACGGGATCGATGAGATGGCGAGGATCAGGATCGTCAGCGGAATCCAGAACCACACCACGCCAAGCGCGGCGCCGGTCATCAGCGACGCGGTGGGAACCAGGCCCAAGGGCCGGGCTCGGGGGGTCTCGACCGTCTCGACGGTGTCGGCGGGTGGCGTGGGAACCTCGTCGATCGGGGTGGTGACTGCAACCATGCCATCAACCTATGGACTCGCGGCGCCTCCCGAAACGGCGATACCCCGACAGAATTCGGGGGGTTAACCCCCCGAACGGGCGTCGCGATGAGTTTTTCGAGCGGGTCCGGTCTGCTCTGGTACCGAAATCATCGACCAGCCAGGAGTAGCCACCATGACCACCACTTCCTCCCACAGCGCCGTTACCGCCCCGGAGGCCGCACACAAGCGGTCTGTCAGCCAGAAGGTCGGCATTGGGATCAGCGTGCTCGTCGGCGCGTTCCTGGTGTTCGACGCCGCAGGCAAGTTGGCCAACGTACAGCAGGTCAAGGAGGGCACCGCTGCGCTCGGATTCCCGCCGGGGCAGGCGCTCATCATGGGCATCGTGCTGAGCATCTGCGTGCTGGTGTACGCGATTCCGCGCACGGCCGTGCTCGGTGCGCTCGGCATTACCGCGTACCTGGGCGGCGCCGTCACCGCGAACATGCGCGTCGAGGCCCCGCTGTTCAGCACGGTGTTGTTCGCGGTCTACTTCGGCGTGCTGATGTGGGTGGGTGTGGTGCTGCGCCGCCCCGGCCTGCTGCGCGTCGCCGGCATCACCCGCTGAGGCGAGCGAAGCGACGGGGAGAGAACTGAATTACTTTGGCGCGCTGAGCTCCAACGCGATGAAGTCCGGATCGCGGAACTCGAGGATGTAGGCGCGCCCAATGTCCTTGATCGGCTCGTGAGCGATACCGAGATCGTCGAGATGAGCAGCGGCCGAATCCAATTCGGCCTTGCTCGCCACCCGAAGGCACAAGTGGTCCAGGCCCACCCGGTCTTCGTCGAAGCTGTCGTCGGCGCCAGGGCGCAAACCGATGAGCGTGCCGCCGATGTCGTAGAGCACGCCGCCGAACAAGAAGCCCAATTGCTCGCGGGTCGCGTCGTCGGCGTCATCGGGCACCTCGAGAGCGACGGGCCAGCCGAAGACCGATTCGTAGAAGCCGCGGGACCGCGCGATGTCGGTGACCGTGAGTCGGATGTGGGCAACTGAGTTCGCGGTGATCGGCATGCCCGCCATGCTGCCATGGGCGTCATGTCAGAATCCGGTCGTGCAGATCGGGATGACGATGCCGGTAATGGAACCCAACCTCGACGCGGCCACGCTGACGTCGTGGGCCCGCGTCATCGACGACGGCCCGTTCGCCTCCCTGTGCTGGGGCGAGCGGATCGCGTTCGACAACCCGGACTCCCTGACGCTGCTCGGAGCTCTGGCGGCACTGACCGAGCGGGTGCGCCTGGTGTCGACGGTGATCGTCCCGCAGCTGCACGACCCCGTGATGCTGGCCAAGGCGCTGGCGACGGGGGACATGCTCAGCGGCGGACGACTCACCGTCGCCCTCGGTGTCGGCGGCCGCGACGAGGACTACCGGGCCGTCGGCGCGGATCCGGCCACCCAGACCATGCGGGACATGGCCGACCGGGTCGCGATCATGAAGCGGGTCTGGGCCGGCGAGAAGATCACCGAGTCCGTGCTGCCGGTTGGCCCGTCCCCGGTGCAGTCCGGCGGTCCGCAACTGCTGGTCGGCACCATTGGACCCAAGACCTTGCGCAGCGCGGCGGGCTGGGCCGAGGGACTCGCGGGCATCACCCTCGACCTCGACGTCGACAAGCAGAACCAGCTGTACGACGTCGCCCGCGTGGCCTGGGCCGAGGCGGGCAAGCCCAAGCCGCACTTGGCGACGTCGTTCTGGTTCGCGCTCGGCGACCGCGACGAGGCCCGCGCCCAGGTGCACCACCACCTCCGCAGGTACATGAACTGGATCCCGGCCGAGGTCGTCGACGCGATGGCACCCACCACCGGATGGGCAGGCACCGACGACGAATTGGTCGAGGTGTTGCGCCGGTTCGAGGACGTCGGCACCGACGAGGTGCACCTGATCCCGACGAGCACCGACATCGATCAGCTGCGCCGCGTCGCGGACGTGGCCAAGGAATTCGCCTGAGCCGCCTCAGCTTTGAGGCGGCAGCCCGTCGTAGACCTTCTTGTAGTAGGCCGAAAGGAACCGTGGGCCGACGAACCGCATGAGGGTGACCCCGGCCAGTGCGATGACGTTCTTCGAGGTCTGCTCCCAGACGCCGTGCACCGAACTCCCGCCTTCGGTGGGGGTGGCGGTCAGCGACATGTTGCTGCCCGCGGCGAGCGCGTCGCTCTCGACGACGGTGAGCGTCACCGACCCCGGGACCGACCAGTCGTAGTGCCAGGTGGCCCAGAGCTTCGGGAAGTCCTGGCCTTCGCGGATGTCGGCGTCGGTGTCGCCGAGGCGGTACACCTCGAAGGCCTCCACCGACGACGCGGGCCAGCGGTGCGGGCGGTTCGGTGAGAAGTCCGTCATCAGCTCGACGACCTGGTCCGGTGTCGCCGTGGTGGCGAAGTCGAATTCGAACTTGGCGTGCACGCGTTCGAAGCTAGCAGCGGCTCGAGGCTGGTGACTCTGCCTGAGGCGAACACACTGCCTTGCCGGTCGTGACCGGAATAGGCTCGTACGATGCAGATATCCGGCTCCAATGTGCTGTTGACCGGCGCCACCGGCGGTATCGGGCTTGCCATCGCGAAGGCACTCGCTGACCGTGGCGCGAACTTGATCGTGACGGGCAGACGCCGCGACATCCTCGACCCGCTCGTCGCCGAACACGGCGGGCGCGCCATCGCCGTCGATCTGGCCGTCCGTGCGGACGTCGACCGTCTGTTGAAGGAGGCGGGCGACGTCGACATCCTGGTGGCCAACGCGGCGCTCCCGGGCTCGGGTGAGCTCGAGACGTTCACGGTCGACGAGATCGATCGCACGCTGGACGTGAACCTGCGCGCGCCGATCATGCTCGCCCATGGCCTCGTTCCGGCGATGGTCGCACGGGGTCGCGGACACTTGGTGTTCACGTCGTCGCTTCTCGGCAAGTCCGCGATGCCGGGCACGGGCATCTACACCGCCACCAAGTTCGGGCTGCGTGGGTTCGCCGGTGCGTTGCGTGCCGATCTGAGAGACGCCGGCGTCGGGGTGTCGGTGGTCTTTCCCGGCATCATCCGGGACGCGGGCATGTTCGCCGAAGCGAACGTGGACGTGCCGCCCGGGCTTGGAACGAGCTCGCCGGAGGACGTCGCGCGGGGCGTCGTGTCGGCGATCGAGCGCAATCGTGGTGAGGTCGACGTCGCGCCGGTCGTTTCGCGCGTGCTGGCGGGTATAGGCGGGCTAGCGCCCGAGTTCTCCGCCGGCTTGATGCGGCGCGTCGGCGTCAGTGACTTGATGCACGACGTGGCGGAGGGGCAGCGCAACAAGCGCTGAGCCGCCCACGGCCAGTCGATCTAGGTTAGGCGTCATCACCGGCGAGAACCACTAGGCGGTTGGACTCAACTGCCCGGAAATTGGGTGATGGGGTGCCATGCGACGGATGTCGGACGGCTTGTGTCCGAAACGGGCCGTGAAAGCGCTGGAGAAATAGGCGTTGGAACGAAATCCGCAGCGGGTCGCGACCTCTCCGATCGTCATCGACGCGGATGACGGTTGCTCCAACATCTTTCGCGCCGCGTCCAAGCGTCGTCCGAGCACATACTGCGGAACGGTCGATCCTGCGCGAGAGAATATCCGGGACAGATGACGCGGACTGATCCCAACTGCCGCAGCAATCGTGGCGACACACAACGTGTCGTCGCTCAGCCGACCATCGACGAACGACCGTGCGCTTGCCAAATACGTCGAGGAATGTGCCTCCACGTCAGGGCACCACATCGCGCCCACCAGACGCAGTAGTTCCTCCTCCTGCCACTGCCCGTCGTTCGGTCGAAGTGCGTCTCGCACCCGCTCTGCCAACGATGCGGCGACTGCGCCGTTTCTGAGGGAGAACGACTTGAAGAGCGGCGCTTCCACATGCATCAGCCCGGTGGCCTGGTGGAATGCATGCCTGGATACCTTCAGCAGCAACTCTCTGTAACCCGCCGAGAACCCACCCATGTACGGCTTGTCGGCATCGCACACGAAGAGCTGACCTGGCCGCACGGTTCGGATTCCATCGTCGTGAAAGATGAATGCCTCACCGGCCAGGACGAATTGCAGAACGATGGCGTCTGCCGGGCGTTGCCGAATCATCTTGGGTCGGCGCTCGACGACGGCCGGTGTCGCAGTCTTGGTGTGCGCCAGGTGGGTATTGGCCAATTGCAGGCTGATGGTCGTGCCCTCGAACTCGTTGGGCTTCAGCGATCGGCACTGCAACTCCAGCAGGGCACCTGAAAGGTACTCCTGCCAAACGATGATTCGTTCCACGGGTGGAAGTTCGACGGTAGTGAACTTGGTGATGCTCGCCGGGTCCATCAGCGCATCCCGTCGGTGCCTCTTGCAGTCGAGGTCGGTCCGTCCTGGTGGCGATTCATGAAGTCCTTCGGAATGGGCGACATGGTGTCTTCGTCGAAGCGCAGTGGGTGACGATGAGGCTGCGGTCGTCCAACGTCCTCCTCGTCAAGTTGGCCGCCATCACATTGTGGACCGGAGTTGGTCGGAGAACCTGAAAGGGGGCGGACAATCACCTGGGTGTATGTCTGTCGCCACTGCCGACGATTCGTCGGTTCCCGAAGGGCGCCGCCGTACTCGACGGATGTTGGCTTGCGATGAAGCCCACGCTGCAGGGAACGTATTCACCGAGACGTCGAGTGCGGCCGCGGCCGGCTGACTTGCCGTCGTCGCCTCACGTGGGAGACGAGGTCACGGCGCTTGCGACGAATTCGGCTGCTTGCTCGGCCATTCCGTTGTCCTTGTAGGCACTGTGGGCTGCTCGGTCGAAGCCACCTCCGCAGACGGGATCGCCCTCCGCGCACAGTTCGAGGACCTTGGCCGAGTAGAGGTGTCCGATCGTGATGGGCGGAGCGCTGCGGTCGACGAGATCCAGGAATCCATTTGATGGCTTTCCGAACAACGTGACGGCCACGACGTGTTGGGAAACATTCGCAGGCATGGGTCCAGTGATGCCGGCGGGCAGGACGTATCCCGGGGGCGCCGCGTCGCTGGTGGTGTAACCGGCGACTGCAGCTCCCTGCGAGTAGCCGCCGAGCACGATCTTGGTGTGAGGGCAGGTGGCGGCCGTTGATTCGACCCTGTTGGTGGCGTCGATGACGCCTTGCGCGGCTTCATCGAAGTCCAACGACGCGGGGTAGTCCACTGCATGGACGTCGACGGTCCTGCCGCCAAGGCGGTTGTTCAAGGCGTCGACGAATGCCTCGCCGGTGTCGCCTACACCCGGCGCTTCGAAAGTGCCGCGCGCAAACACCACCTCGACGTCGGGACAGGAGGGATCTGATTCTGCAGCAGCCGGTGCCTGCGAGCATGTGCCTGCGGCTAGGAAGAACACCGCTGCGGCAAGGGCACGCAGCATCCGGTGTTGGCCCGTATCGGCGGGTGTAGTGGTGTCGTTCATGGTGGTCCCTTCGCGCGACTGACGTGTGGGCCATCAGAGCCCGATGTAGTCGTCTAGGGCTAGCCGTCACCACGTTCTTCGCCGAATCTGGGCCGGTCACGGGGGCGGGTTCGATGGATTAGGTTATGTGCCAACCTAGTTCGCACACGTGAAGATCAATCGGGTGCGACGAGGACGGTTTGACGACCGCCTCCTCAGAAGCCTCGTTGGGTGAGCCATTTCAGGACGACGTTGGCGACGTCACTCCAGCCGTGGTCGATGGTGAGTGAGTGTCCACGGCCTTCGAAGAGGTGTAGGTCGGTGTACCCGGATCCCTTCTCGTACATGGCAAACACCTCTTCGGTCACCTTGAGTGGGACAGTGTGGTCGTCGGTGCCCGAGGTGAGGAGTAGGGGGCCACGGTCAGCTTTCCGGGTGTCGACCTTGGCTGGTGAATGCCGTGAGAAATTGGCTGCAGCGCCTTGGAATAGGGGCTTGCCGGGGCCTGGGATGGCCCATTTCGCATGGAGTGCGTCGGACTCCTCTTCGGTCAGCGTGTTGCCGAATGCGTAGTGAAACTGGGCCGGGGTCAGCGAGACGGTGCGGTGGCGATTGGCGGGGTTGCCGAGAACGGGGAAGGCGGAGCGCAATTGCGCGAACGGGAGCGCTTTGACTCCCTTGATCTGTGCTGGGTCGATGCCGACGGCGGCCGCCGCGAGATCATTGGCAAGGAGTTCTTGGGCGATCAGCCCGCCGAAGGAGTGCCCGATCACGATGGGCTTGACCTCGGGTGTACCGATGAGACGGGCGTAATGGTCCACCAGCATCTCGATGTCGACGTCGTTCAACGCGTCGGGGTTGGCGCGGGTCTCCTCGACGGTCGGGGCGTCACCGGGCCAGCCGGGGGCCGACACGCGGTAGCCGTGTTCGGCGAAGAGCTCCATCCACGGGTGCCAGGCGGTGGAGTGGATCCACAGTCCGTGGATGAAGATGACGGGGTTGATCTTCGTTGGCGTGGTCATGACGTCTCTCCTGGTGAGTGTCTTGAAAGTGGCTGACTGCAAGGGATTTGCAGCAGATCACGCGGTGGCGTCCTGCCGGCTGTTGGTACGAAGGAACGTGAACCGTAGGCGTCGATTTGATTGTGTGACGGGCGAAGCGGAAAACCGGTGGGCCTAGGCGAATCTGGTCCGAAACCGGAAAGAATGGCCGATTCCAGGCATCCCGTCTAGACGTACGATGCGGTGCCCGAGAAGTTCGGCGGCGGATCTTCGGACCTTGGACGTGAACGGGCGGACTTCGCAGTGGTTGAACACATGATCGTGCATGGGCGAAAGTCCCAAACTACGTTTGCGAAGACGTTGCAGTGCTTGATAACCCACTGCCCTCAGAGCCCGTTGACCTAGAGCAGGCGTCTGCTGACTTCGATGAATCGGCCAACGTTGCGACTTTCGGACGTAGAGCCGTCACGGGCAAGACTCCGATCAGAAGCGACGGCACACTCGAGATCGATGCCGAGGGCTCAAATCGCCCTCGCGCTCGCAACCCGCCATCCCGGCTTCTGCGATCACAAGCAAGAAATTGCACCTATGGCTCCCAGCCTGACGGTGTCCGGCCAAGTTTGAGGAAAGACAAATGAGTCACGTCGATGATGAGCACTCCGCTGCAATGGATTTCGCCTCCGCTGCGCCTCACTACGACTACATTGTGTGCGGCGCCGGCTCGGCGGGCTCGGTGGTGGCTAGTCGACTGGCCGAGAACCCCGATGTGAGCGTGCTCCTCATGGAAGCCGGAGGTACCGATCAGCTACCGGCAGTGACCGATCCGGGTCTGCATTGGATGAACCACGGGTCGTCCCTCGACTGGGCGTTCACGACGGAGCCGAATCCGATGATCAACGGACGCCGTCTGCTGATGTCGATGGGCAAGGTACTCGGCGGCGGATCTGGTATCAATCCGATGATCTGGGCACGCGGGCACCAGAGCGACTGGGATCACTTCGCAGCGGAGGCCGATGACGACTCGTGGAACTACGAATCGGTGCTGAAGCTCTACCGAAGGGTGGAGGACTGGCACGGCGCCCCCGATCCGCTCCACCGAGGGACGGGGGGACCGATGTACGTACAGCCTGCACCGAACCCGCATCCACTGGTGTCGGCCTCCCTCGACGCGGCTGCAGAGGCCGGTGTCGCAACCTTCGAGAGCCCCAACGGTCGGCTGATGGAGGCAGACCGCGGCGCCGCTGTGACCGATGTCCTCATTCGCGCAGGACAGCGCCAATCGGTCTACCGCTCCTATGTCCATCCCCATCTACACCGCACCAACCTGACTGTGCTGACTCACGCGGTGGTGCGGCGGATAATCTTCCAAGGCTCCCGTGCCACTGGCGTAGAGATTGACCACCGCGGCGCGATCAGCCGGATCGCAGCAGACCGGGAGATCGTGCTTTCACTCGGTGCGATCAATACACCGAAGGTGTTGCTGCACTCCGGTATTGGAAACGCCGACGAGTTGCGCCCGATGGGCATTCCAATCGTCGCGCACCTACCCGGTGTGGGTCAGAACCTGCAGGATCACCTCGGAATCGACTGTGTCTTCGAGAGTCCCGAGATCGGGGCGGCCCGCAACAACCTGTCTGAATCGGTCTTCTTCTTGACGATGAATCCCGAGGCGCGGGCTCCGGAGTTCTTCGTCTGCCAGAGCGAAATCCCGAAGGCCAGCCCTGAGAACGTCGACCGATACGGGTTGCCGAAGTCCGGATGGGCCTTCTTCGGTGCCGTCTCTCATCCAGCCAGCCGCGGCCAGGTCACGCTGACGGCGCCTGACCCGGCGTCTCCGGTGCGGATCGAGGCCAACAGTCTCAGCCACCCCGACGACATGCGCATGGCGATCGCCGGTGTTCAGCGGATGCGTGAGATTGGCGCCGCAAAGGCACTGAGGCCATTCGTCAAACGAGAAGTCATGCCAGACCGGCTGACCAACTCGGAGATGGACGGCTACATCCGCGACGCGGGATGCAGCTACTGGCACGAGGTGGGCACTGCCAAGATGGGTCGCGACGAGATGTCGGTTGTCGACTCCCGGCTCAAGGTTCACGGTATCGATGGACTCCGGGTGGCCGATGGTTCGATCCTGCCGCGGCTGACCACGAGCAACACCATGGCGCCCTGCGTGGTGATCGGCGAGCGGGCCGCAGACGTCATCCTCAATCGAAACGGCCTTGGGATGCCATTGTCAGACTGACAACTAGCGCCGATAGCCCCGTACGTCCGCCGCCGAAAGGGACCACCGTGCACAGCACCACCGCACTCGACGACAAGAGCCGACATCGGCTGCTGCATGGCCTCGCCGTCAACGCCCTCAACTCATCCGCCGCGTGACATCGCGGCGGCGAATGGGCCTGCGCCCTGGGACATTCGACATCTCGCCGAACACGTTCCCGCCGCAGCAGGGTTCTCATGTGGCAACCGATATCGGTCGATGGGCTCACGCCGTCGTCGAGGCGCCCGAGCCGCAACAGCCACGTGCTGGCACCACGAAGGTGTCGGTTTGCCGGAATGCCGCCTACGCTCGAACGAAGCGTCGTCGCCGGCGGCCACACACACAGGTGATTGCCCGCCCAGTTTCAGGGTTTCCAACCAACTCCGGCTCACAATGTCGTTGGCGGTCAACTTGACGAGGAGGACATGGCATCGCCCGATACCGGAACTCCCTACCGGGTCGGATCACGCCCTTCGTGTCTAGGCGTGAATATCGCTGCGTCGCAACTCTATGACCCAAGCCGCGGGCTCATCGTCACCCACCGCGACGAACCGCGAACAACATGTCGACCACTCACGAGGACATCATGAACACCAAGGGGATTGAGTATTGCTACCGACGGAGCGAACGCCGGGTTGGTCACTCCGCATGAAGCCAGCGAGCATCACCAACTTCAGCACCATTGGGCTTCCGCCCGAAGAGCGAATTGGCCTTTGGCAGGAGCACCTTTCACGTTCACTGGTGGATCTTCGGTGCCGATCGCTGAGGCCTACGGAGTTCGAGGGCACGACGATCAATCTGCAATTGACTCATACCCTCCTCGGGCACAACAAGACCGCGACCCCGGCCGTCGTCGAGCGCAAGCCCAAGATGATTCGGCAATGCCCGGCAGACGCGATCGTTCTGCAATTCGTCCTGGCTGGAGAAGCGTTCATCTTTCACACCAATGGAATCCGAACTCTGCGGCCGGGTCAGGTTTTGGTGTGCGACGCCGACAAGCCGTTCATCGGCGGGTTCTCCGCAGGCTACCGAGAGCTGTTGCTGAAGGTATCCAGGCACGCGTTCCATCAGAACACCGGACTCACACATATGGAAGCGCCTCTCTTCAAGCCGTTCTCCCTCAGATACGGCGCGGTCGCCGCATCGTTGGCGGAGCGAGTGAGAGACGCACTTCGACCGAGCGGCGTGCAGTCGCCCGAGGAGGAAATATTGCGGTTGGTGGGCCAGATGTGGCGCCCTGACGCGGACGCACATTCCCTGACGTATCTGGGAAGCGCACGGTCGTTCATCGATAGTCGGCTCAGCGACGACACGTTGTGTGCAGCCAACATCGCTGCGGCAGTGGGGATTAGTCCGCGCCATCTATCACGGATATTCTCACGCGCAGGGTCGACCGTTCCGCAGTATGTGCTGGGGCGACGCTTGGACGAAGCACGAAACATGTTGGGGCAAACCGCGTACGCCTCGATGACCATTGGGGAAATTTCGACCCGCTGTGGATTTCGTTCCAATGCCTATTTCTCCACCGCGTTCACAGCCCGTTTCGGACAGAGGCCATCGGATGTCCGCCGCGTGGCGCCCGACCATCACATCGCCGGCCCGCTGAGCCGAACCGCTTAGCCGACGAGGGCGATACAGTCATCACGAGGCAACCAACGACATCACCAAGGTCGCCGCGCCGTTACTAAACGCCAAGGCCGCCAACGCATCGTCGCTCGCCGCCGGTCTCGTCGAATTTCATCGGAAGAAGGCATACCTCGCGGCGTTGGCCGCGGAGGATGCCCAACTCGCTGCGTTGCTCGTGGGCGGTGACCGTAGCGACGGGCCGAAGGGTCGCATTTGAGACGCAACCCTAGGGTCGCGTTTCAAGCGCGAGCCTTCCGATCAGACGCGGTGCCGCCAGTAATCGGCCCCTGGGATCAAGGCCGATCTTTGACGATGCCGATATCCACAAGATCGTCGTTCGGCCCGCTCCACCGGGGAGCGCTAGTAGTGGTGTCCGCCCTGGTCACCGGTGCCCGCAGCGGGCGCGCTGCCGTCTGGTGCTCGGGGCATACTCGGTGCTGGAGGAGTGTTGCATTGACCGTCGATGACGATCTGGCCTTGCTCGCAAGCCGTGTTTCCCGGGTCGGCGATTGCGGTGGGTGCGCAGAGCATCCCAAGTGCGGCCCCAGCGGCTAACAGTGAAGCGAATTGTGATCGTGATAGGCGCATAGTGCACCCCGTTCCGTTGACAGGAGGAGCCACAAGCTACGCGCTGAACCTGTGTTTTGACAGGGGCGTCAGTGGTCAGCAACTGAACCCGCCCGCCCCTGGAAGCTAGGGCGGGCCGATTCAGTTGGTTGGACGCAGGGTTGGCCCGACCGGTTCCCTTCGATCCGATCGGCAGCCGTCGGCAGGTACTGGGCGAGTTGGCTGGCCTCGTCGGCGGTCAATCGGGCCTCCTCGTCGAGCCCGTGGCTGAATCCGTCGATGTGCATGAGGACCACGCCCGTCGGCCGTATCTGCCGCCGCGAGTGGCACCTGACCCAGCTATCTCGCCTCTGCGCTGGACAGGTTGAGTCGCTCGCGTCGTTCCCCTGAACGGTCCCGTCGGGTAGTTGGCAGGTCCGGGCGCCCGACACGGTGGCGCCGATTTCGTGGCGTGGGCCGTAGATGATGCGCCATGGTTCCTCATCACCCCAGTCGCCGTCAGTGACGGCACCGGCCGGGTCGCGATGTCGGGGTACGGGTTGATCTGAGCAGTGGTGGTGGTCATGCGTGCAACATCCGCCGGGGGTGTGACACCGGGGGACAGGCGGGTGCTGGTCATGGTTGGCTCCGTTCGATTGGAGCCACGCCGAATTGCTCTACGTTGCACGAATCGTGCATGGAGGTGCATCTGTGCTGGTCAGGTGGTGCCCCCGGCAGGATTCGAACCTGCGGCGTCGCGAAATGTCGACACGCACTCTGACCAGCGTTGAAACCCGTAATCTCTTGCGGCACAGACGATCATGCTGATCTGACATGTGCCAACAGGCACCAACTGGGACCAAGAGCTACCAGACAGGCATCCGACATTGGTAGGCTAGAACTGCAAACACCGCTGGTGGGGACGCTCCCCGGCAGGAACGCAGTGGATAGGGATTGGAAACGCACGCCAATGGCTGCCAAACCGGACATCGAAGCTGGGGATACGTCGTCCAGTTGCCCAACAAATCAAAGCGCTTTGAAGCGAGCTACATCGGGCCGGATAAAAAGCGCCACTACGCGCCACAGACGTTCACGGTGAAGACGACAGCCGAAGGCTGGCTAGCCAACGAGCGAGCATTTCTAGAGCGCACCGCCATGACCGGCGAACCGTGGACCTCACCAAAACAACGCGCGACGCTCACGCAGGCGCAATCGGTGTCACTAGCCGACTACGCGAAAACGTGGATCGAGCAGCGCAACGTCAAACCACGTACGCGCATCGGTTACGAATCGCTGGCCGAACAAGTGATCAATCCCGAACTCGGCTCCGCGTCACTGCGGTCACTGACAAGCGAAATGATTCGCGCCTGGTATTCCGGCCTGGGCACCGACGCGCCACGGCGCAACAGCCATGCGTACGGGTTGCTTCATGCGATTCTCGCGACGGCAGTCAAGGATGAGTTGATCGACCGCAATCCGTGCCAGATCGAACGGGCGATGAGTTCCAATCGCAAGCGCGAGCCGGTGATTCTCGACGTGCCCGAAGTCAAAGCCCTGGCCGACGAGATAGGAGAGCGGTGGGCCGCATTGGTTCTGCTGTCGGCATGGTGCGGATTGCGCTGGGCTGAGGTCGCCGAATTGCGACGGGGCGATTTCGGGCCAGGATGCGAAACGGTGACGGTCTCGCGCACGGTCAATCATCGCGGCGGCTGCCAGATCGACACGACCAAGAGCGGCAAGGCGCGAACCGTGGTCATTCCGCCGCACATACGAGCCGATATCAAAGCGCACTTGGACACACAGACGAAAGCCGGTGCCGACGCGCTGCTGTTCGTTCCCGTTCGGGGCGGCTGTCACTTGGATAACAAGACGTTCGCCGATTCGTACCTCAAGCCAGCGTTCAAATCCATCGGGCGCGACACCGCGACACACCACGACTTAAGGCATTACGCGGGAACTATGACGGCGCGTGTGGGCGGATCACTCGCTGAGACGATGGCGCGTCTTGGTCACTCCACACCGCGAGCGTCGCTGATGTATCAGGCGAACGTCAGCGAGCGCCAGGCAGTGATTGCCGAAGCGCTTTCAACACTGGCGACGACGACCAAGCCTGTTGCCGAAGCGGTAGCCGACGCAATCGAAGCTGATTAGCCTCGGCGTTTCCCGTACGTTCTGTCGGTCGTTGTTGCCAGAATGCGGGTTATGACAGCCAGCGGTGCGGTATCGCCACCGAACGACGAGCCGCAGGCCTATCCGAGCACCGTCGAGATTTTCTACAACGAGTCCAAGGCAGCACGTGACGCCGTCGATCAACTGCTGCTTCGGTACCGCACAAACACAACCGCCGTGCTCGCGCTGGCAACCGGCGCAGCGACATTCTTCGGTTTCGCCAGCAGTCCGAAGGGAGGGTTTTTCATCGCATCGCTGGTCGCATACGGCGTCGCCACCCTGTTGGCAGTCGCAATCTACTGGCCGTCCGCCTGGCGGGTGAACGTCGCGTACGACGTCGAAGAAAGGCTAGATCGACCGCCGCCGTTGCGCCCGACCAAGCTCCGATGGGATCTAGCCAGAGGCCACCAACTGGCGATTGCAGAGAACACCAGACTCATCAATGGGTGGCGCGGGCAAGCGAGCAAATTCCGCCTTCTGTTGCTCGCCACATCGTTAGTGGTCATCTTCGCGGGAGTGAACAGCTACATCGGCTCGCAAAGCCCTACTACCATCCAACCCACGCACGTAATTATCGAGAAGGAGCAATGAAGTGGGCGACTCAGAATCCGACGAATCTCTCGAAACCATCTCAAAGGTGCAGGAAGTCGGCAAGGAAGGCGGTCAACACGCTCAAAGCAGCCGCCCGCCCGATGAAACGACAGAGTACCGAGGGGGACGAGGCCGGGGGGATCGCCCGAGGTAGTTAGCGGCCCCGGTAGGGTCCCTGATGGCGACGGGTTGCGTTCAACGGGCCGGTCTAACGAAACAGACAGCTAACTGGCAGGTAGTCACCTACGCTCCTGGTCATGCGTGCATCGTCGCCATGGGTAGTTGTGTTGATTTCAGTCATCACGTGGACGGTTGCAGCGTGCAGCGGCGGGTCCAGCACAACGGAAACCAAGACCGTGACTACTGCGAGCGCGACATCTGCGACCACCGCTACGACAACTCAGTCCGATGATGCATGGAAGCATTTGCAGTCCGAGTACAGCGGTTTCCTCGGCAACAAATGTGACGACCAAGCGCTAGACGCGCCGACGTATAACGCTTGCATCGGATTGCAGAACGGCGGGCTTGATTCGTTCGAACGCGGCGCCAACGATTTGCCCGCGGGCAAGGCACGCGCTGATTTACTCAGCACAATCGCTATGTTCCGAGATGACTACAAGAAGTTCACGAATGCGATGTGCCAAGTCGATAAGACCCAAATCGACTGCATTGCACCAACGTTCGGAATCAAGGCCGACTTTGACACGCTGGGCACGATTGTGAATCGGGAGGCGGGTGCTCCGTAGCTGCCGAGAACTCACCCCGGCAGGGTCGCAAACTGCCGGGTTTAGCAGCTTCATCGCAGGTCAACGCGATATCGCCCCCTTTGCATCGGATCACTGTCGGATGCCTCTTTTTCCCTCAACTGAAAACTGTTGCAGCACAATGTATTTCAATCGGAGTGGCCGGGCGGCAATGCGCGCTGCCTCGCGTGACCGGCAGCGCGAGCTTGGGCGGCGATGCGGCGCTGATACTCGGCTTGGGCGGCGTAGGCGTCGGCGCGGTTCATTAGTTGATCGACTGGCGGGCCGCTGGGACCGAACGGGTTCACCGAGTCGTCTAGGTCATCAATTCCCGGCGTTCTGCGCGACGCTGGCGGCCAAACCTCCCCATCGGCAGTCACCGTGCGGACGTGACCCTGTTGATTGCGCAGCGGCGCGTACACGTCGAAGTCTTCGACTACTTCGGCGTCGACCGGCTCGGCGTTGACCGCCAGGGCGGGGGGGTGTCGATCAGTGTCGGAATGACTTTCGCCCGCGATGCCCCGACGAAACGCGTCGCGGCTGCCGCCTTCGATCCCTTCCAGGCCGTCCAGGATTTGATCTATGGGCTTGGTCGTGATCTCAACCTCCACGCCGGGTTTGAGTCCAGCGCGGTCGAGGGCATCGCGTATTGCGTTGAGCTTCACTGCATCCGAAACATTGTCGTCGGTGGCCATGTTAAGCAATTCCTTGGCCATACGGTCGGCTGCATTGGCGAGTCTGGCCCGCGCTGCATTGCGAACGTGCTTGGCTGCGCCGCCATGAAACTTGCAGACCTTCGCCCCGCTGAGCGCAGCATTCTTGCACCGATCACCAGTCTTCTTGTGTGCAACGCACTGACGATTTGGAACTGGTGACTTCGACCAATCGCGCCCTCCGATGGGTGAATCCTTCGATGGCTTCGGCGGTGCTTCGATTCGCTCGATCGCGTCCAAGATGAATCGAATCTGTTGTGGTGTCAGTGGTTTCAATCCTGCGGCGTTGAAATCATCGTGGTCGTTGACGAACCGCGTGAGTCCGTCGTAGTAGTCACTCATCATCGTCTCCGTCGTCGTAGTCGTCTTCATCGTCGTTTGGGTCGTCGCCTTCATCCAGCGCGCCAAAGCCGTTCGATTCGCCTTCGTTCTCTTGCCACCGAAACGCCACGTGCCAGCCCTTGTGTCCATTGACCGTCGTGGGCGTGATCGGTTCTCGGTTGACGGCGACCGTCGTACCGAAGGCCGCCCCGAACAACTTCGATAGTCCGAGCCCGAACAACTCTCCGGCTTCGCGCATGTCGTTGGCATTGAACTTACTTGGTCTCATCGAACCGCCTGCGGTGCCGAGGAATTCAGTCAGCGCGTCGTTGAGCGCTGCACTGAAACGCAGCGTGCGCCGATGTGTCCAGCAGTACGGCCCGCCGACGTTTCCGTCCACGGGTCGGTTGCATGATTCGACGCGGCACCACACCGAAGTGAACCGAGCCGGTTCGTTCCTCGCTTCATCAATCGCCTCGGTACTCATGGTCGCTCCTGTCGCTTCGTTTGCAATGTCCCGCTTGCCCTTTGCGGTCTGCGACGCCAAGGGGTGGAAGGGTGGAACTTCCACCCTTGCGCTGCGACAAATCGCGTCGACGCCCTTACCCGCGAATGCATTGTTTGATGATGACCTGGGGCTTTGCATGACGCGTTAAGACCGATTTTCAGAATTTCGCGCGGAAGGCTTCCACCCTTCCACCCTTTCCACCCTTCCATCACGACACCCCCGAACCGTTTGCTGACGCCAGCCACAGCCTCGTACCTTCCTGCCCGTTGCGAGCAATGAAGTCCTCGCGGCGCAATAGAGCCGACTCCACGGCGTAGGTCACCGCGTCATCGAACACATCACGGTTCGTCTTCGCCGACAGATTCCGGCGAAGCACTGCCAGCGATTGACCATCGTTTTCGCCGAGTTTGTCCACGATTCGCGCCGCCATCCCGGTAATGCGTTGACGTTCCGCACTGATCACCTTCGTCTTGGCCATCTCGCGTACGGCTTCATCGGTGCCGCGACTGCGGTTCGCTTCGGCCCGATTACGCTGCAATTGATTGAGCACATGTGCGCGCGTTCGATCGGAGACGGCCATCACGATTCCAGCGCGTTCCCAGTCTGATTCGGTGATCGTCTGGCGTCGGCGCTCCAACACCATCAGGGCGGCAGCAACTTTGAGCCGAACCAACAGCTTGTGTCCGTCGAGCGGATCAACGCCAGCGTCCCCGCGTGCTACTGCGCGCCTGGTCGCCTTGACTTGCTCGCGCGCTACGTCGGGGATCGCCAGCACGTCGAACTTGGTCGGGTCGGCTCTGTCGGCCAACAGCCGGTTGCGGCTGATGTCGATGTCGATGACCGGGGTCTGTGACTCCCACCGGCCCAAGTCGAGTGCAGGTGGTTCATCGGGTTCGGTCTCGGGCATGTCGG
>Ga0105237_10000580_pt1 | contig 51217 bp, 41 predicted proteins | sample KBSC24metaG_FD_81520 | JGI IMG/M metagenome (GOLD analysis project Ga0105237, IMG submission 81520) | Corn rhizosphere microbial communities from Kellogg Biological Station, Michigan, USA - KBS C2-4 metaG | ecosystem: Host-associated > Plants > Roots > Rhizosphere > Soil | place: Michigan, USA... | reverse complement strand
CCACGGTGACGTCGAACGCCAGCAGCTGGACGATGAGCGTGGTGCCGACATTGGCGCCGAGCATGACGGCGAGCCCCGGCGCGAGGCCGATCAGCCCCTCCGCGGCGAAACCCGTGACCATCAGCCCCGTCGCGGTGCTGCTCTGGAGCAGCGCGGTGACACCCAGGCCGGCCAGGAAGGCGGTGAAGCGGTTGCCGATCCGGCGGGCGAGGAACAGGCGCAATCGCGCGCCGAGCGCACGCTGCACCCCGGTCTGCACCATATGCACGCCCCACAGCAGCAGCGCCACCGTGCCGGCGAGATCGAGAAAAGTGAGGGTGATGCTCGTCGGTCCTGCTCCTTGACGCTCGTTCCGGGCGGAACGGCCCTGCCCGGCGGCCTCTCCCTACCACAGATAGCCCGATGCGGATCCGGTTCGATATTTTTGTGCGCCACAGCAAATCGAATCCGTTTTTGGTCCGAAACGATTTATGATGCCCTTGATTCGACCGAAATGGACGGATGATGGCCATCGACTCCGTCTTCGGACGATCGGACGCGCCTGCGGCGGCCCGATGCCGGCCCGCCGTCTCGCCGCGTCCGGCGGAGGTTCATGATCATGTCAGGTCGGTGACGGATGCTCGATTTCTCCACGGACGATCTCCCGCCCGAACAGCGCTTCGAGCAATGGCGCGAAATACGCGCGAAAAATCTGTTCGGGGTGACGATCGAGCTGCCTCGCGCACGGCGGGACGCGTTTCACGGCTTCTTCCGCGCGCGGACGCTGGGCACCGCCGTCGCTTCGGACATGCGGGCGTCCGCCTATAACGTCAGCCGCACCCCTTCCGACATCGCCCGGGTCGCCGGGAACAGCCTGTGCATCGGGTTGCAGGTGCTCGGCCCGGGCGCGCTCGACATCGGCTTCGATCGCATCGAGACCGTGCACGAAGGCGACATGACGATCGGCCATTCGGACCAGCCTTATGCCGGGCATCCGCACAGCGAGAAGGACTTCCACTTCCGCCTGCTCCGGATTCCGATCGACGACGCCCTCACCCTCGGCAGGCCGGTGGACGACCTGCCGTCCGCCAAGCCGATACAGGACAAAGCGATCATGCGGCCCTTCCGGGCATTGTTCGATGCGCTGACCGTCGGGCGGCCGGATGCCGCCGATCCCGGCGCGGACATCCTCCACGTCGCGCGCCTGGGGCTCGCGCTCCGCCATCGGCTTCCATCGCGGGCGCCCGAGGTCCGCGCCGCGGTCCGCGCGGGCCTTCGCCATGCGGCGCTCGACATCCTGGATCGCCATTCCCGCCGCCCGGATCTCACCCCCGCCCTGGTGGGGCACATGCTCGGCATATCGGTGCGGCAGCTGCACATCCTGTTCGAGGAGACGGGCCGGAGCTTCGCGCGGACCCTTGCGAGGAAGCGCGCCCAGGCGGCGCACGACATGCTGCTGCGCCGCCCTGCGCTGTCCGTCACGGAGATCGCCTTCGCGTGCGGCTTCGACAGCCTCGCGACCTTCTACCGGGCGTTCCGCACCCTGTACGGCATGGCGCCCGGAGATGCCCGCGCGTTCGGGCTCGAAACGGCACGGTCCGTCGCATCCAAATCGGATACGCTTGCGTCGCGCGACTGACACAAGCGCTGCCTAGGGCTCTGCGCTGAGTGAGAAGCCAAGCCGTCGCCGTTCGGTATGACGGCGCCGTTGGTCGCCTGTTCGGGGACGTGTCGCGGTCATGTGAAGTATTCGGGCCGGCAGACTCCGCGACATGTTCGGGACGACCCATGCACCTCGCTCGGCAGCGCTGGCCCGGCTGCCATTCATTTTGTGTGGGGGGATTTACGGTATGTCGTTCATGGGTTTCTTTCCAAGCGTGCGGGAGCAGGCGATCGCCCGCGAGGAAGCCGCTTATGCCGTGGAAAAATATGGCGATCAGGCGGCGGCCGTCCTGCTGATGAAAGCCCAGCAGACCCGCTCGACGGAGCGGCGCTGCGTGTACCGGCTGGCACGCAAGATCGTGCTTCGGGGGCCGGCCTAGGGTCGGATGCGCGATGCGGCCATCGGGCGGAGCGGCACGGCCTCGCCGGCTAGGCGCTCGCGGCGAGCGCCCGCTCGGTCCCGAAGGCCAGCTCCAGATTGATCCCGTTGGGATCGCGCAGCACGATCTGGGTGAGGCCGTCCACCAGGGTCGCGCGCCGGCGATAGGCGATGCCGAGCGCGGTCAGCCGCGCCTCCATCGCATCGGGATCGCGGCAGTCGAACGCGACATGATCCATCCGGCCGCGATCGCCGATCCCGGGCACCGCCTCGCCTTGTGTGGGCATGTTGACGTGGATGATCGCCCGGCCGTCGGCATCGTAGAGCCAGGCGTTGCGCGCCTGGTCGGCCATCGTCAGCGCGGGGCCGCGACGGAGCCCGAACAGCGATTCGTAGAAGACCAGGGTCTCCTCGATCAGGGGCGTGCGGATGTTGATGTGGCCGATGCGATCGATCATTCCCTGTCTTCCCATGGCGGACGGGTTGCGGGTGGTCAGCGCGCTATAGCCGAAAACGGGCGCGCGCCGCCTACCAAAGCGATGTCAGCACGATCCCGCCGATCACCGCAAGCCCGGCCAGGATCTGCTTCGGGGACAGGGTCTCCCGAAACAGGCGATGCCCCGCCAGCGCCGCGACCGGCGCCTCGATCACGCCCAGGGCGCGCACCGGGGCGGCCGGCGACAGGGCCAACGCGACGAACCAGCCGGCCGAGGCCGAGGCGCCGCACAGCCCCGCCCCCAACGATTGCCGCCAGCTGCGCAGCACGGCCCGCAACGCGGCCGGATCGCGGACCAGCAGCACCAGCGTCAGGGTCGCCGCCTGCATGGCCTGGACGATCGACACGCTGACGATCGCCGCGAACACCGGATGGGCCGCGTCCAGGGCGAGGGCCGCGTGCCGGAAGGCATTGAGCGAAAAGCCGAAGCACAGGCCCGACAGCAGCCCGAAGATCGCGCCGGAGGCGATGTGCGGCGTCGCCGCCATCCGCGACGGCCAGGTGAGGATGACGAGGCCGGCGGTGGTGATCGCCACGCCCACCCAGGCGATCCCGCTCAGACGATCATGATAGACGAGCAGCCCGACCAGCGCCGCCAGCGGGAGCGAGCTCTGCTGCAGCGCCGTGCCCACCGCGAAACCCGCGCGATGCATCGCGATCAGCAGGGTGGCCGTCGCCAGCACCTGCGAGGCGGCCCCCGTCATGGCGGACAACCAGAACACCGTCCCGAAGCCGGGCCGGGCATCGGGGACGACGAACAGGGCGATCGCGGTGAACAGCAGCGAGAAAGGCAGGCCGAACAGGAAGCGAACCAGGGTCGCGCCCCATGGGCCCGCCGAGGTCATCACCCCGCGCTGGAGCGCGTTGCGCCCCACTTGGAAGATGGAGGCGACGATGGTCGCGGGAATCCACAGCCAAGAGACCATGCGAGAGCTTTCCGTCGAAGGCTAAGCGGTGCGCCGGGCGCCCATGTCGGGCAGGAAGGCGGTGAGCAGGCCGATCGCCGGCAGGAAGGCGCAGAGCTGGTAGACCGTCTCGATGCTGGTCCGGTCGGCGAGCCAGCCGAGCGCCGCCGCGCCGAGGCCGCCCATGCCGAAGGAGAAGCCGAAGAAGAGGCCCGAGATCATCCCCACCTTGCCCGGCACCAGCTCCTGCGCGAACACGACGATCGCGGGAAAGGCCGATGCCAGGATCAGGCCGATCGCCACCGTCAACGGCCCCGTCCAGAACAGCCCGACATGGGGCAGCAGCAGCGTGAAGGGCAGCGCGCCCAGGATCGAGCACCAGATGACATATTTGCGCCCGAAGCGATCGCCGAGCGGACCGCCCAGCACCGTGCCCACCGCCACCGCCGCGAGGAAGGCGGACAGGTGCAGCTGGGCATTCTGCACCGAAAGCCCGAAGCGATGGATCAGGTAGAAGGTGAAATAGCTCGTCAGGCTGGCGAGATAGACATATTTGGAGAAGATCAGCGCGAGCAGGATGAGGATGCCGCGCAAGGCCTTGCCCCCCGGCAGCGCGTTGGCGGCGGAGGCCCTGCCGCCCGCCTGGAGCCGGGTCAGCCCGTGGTGCCGATACCAGGTCGCGACGTTCCAGAGCACGGTGCCGGACAGCAGCGCCAGCAGGACGAAGAAGGCCAGGCTCGATTGCCCCCAGCGCACCACCACCAACGCCGCCGCCAGCGGCCCGAGCGCCTGCCCGGTATTGCCGCCGACCTGGAAGAGCGCCTGGGCGAGCCCGTGGCGCCCGCCCGCCGCCATGCGGGCCACCCGCGAGGATTCGGGATGGAAGACGGAGGAGCCGACGCCGAGCAGCGACGCGCCGAGCAGCACCAGCCCATAGACATGCGCCATCGACAGCACGACGAGGCCGGCCAGCGAGAAGAGCGTGCCGCCGGGCAGCGCCATCGGGGTCGGGCGCCGGTCCGCATAGAGCCCGACCAGCGGCTGGAGGATCGAGGCCGTGACCTGATAGGCCAGCGTCACCAGCCCGATCTGGCCGAAGCTCAGCTTCAGGCCGGCCTTGAGGCCCGGATAGATGGCCGGCAGCAGCGACTGCATCATGTCGTTGAGCGCGTGGCAGAAGCTGATCGCCACGATCACCCCGAACACCGTGCCGTTCGCCGCGATGGCGGTTTTCGCCGTGGTGGATGCCATGCTTCGTCTCATCGTCCTGACTGTGCGAGCGGCGCCTTAGCCTGTTCCCATCCGTCCCGCTTCGACATATGGGTCAATCGATTTCGCGATTGGGACAGATATGGAACCGCGCCGATCCCATGATCATGAAGATGTGCCGAGGCCGGTAGTCGGCATCGGCAACGATTTCCCGACCTCCTTCGAACTGGCCGAGCATCACCACCGACGCGGGCAGTTCCTCTATGCGGCATCCGGCGTGATCGCGGTCGGCACGCCGGGCGGCACCTGGGTCGCGCCGCCGGAACGGGCGGTGTGGATCCCGGCCGGCACCCCCCATTCGGTGCGGATGGTCGGCGCGGTGCAGACCCGCAGCGTGCTGATCGAGCCCGCTGCGTGCACCGCCTTTCCCGCCGCCTGCCGGATCGTCGGCGTGTCGGCCCTGTTGCGGCAGCTCCTCGTCGCTGCCGCCGAAATTCCCACCGAATATGAGGAGGACGGGCGGGACGGGCTGGTGATGCAGCTGCTCGTCGCGGAGATCGGCGCGGCGCCGATGATCCCGCTCGCCGTCCCCTTCCCGCACGATCCCGCGCTGGCGGCGCTTTGCCACGCCTATCTCGAACGCCCGCGCGCCACGGCCGGCATCGATCAATGGGCCTCCACGCTCGCCATGAACCGCCGCACCTTCACCCGGCTGTTCCGGCGGGAGACGGGGATGAGCTTCGCGGAATGGCGGCAGCAGGCCTGCATCGCCGTCGCATTGCCCCGGCTGGCGGCGGGCGAGCCGATCACGACCATCGCGCTCGACCTCGGCTATGACGGGCCGGCCAGCTTCTCGACCATGTTCAAGCGAACGCTGGGCGCGCCGCCGAGCCGCTACCGGCCCTAGCCGGACACCCGCCGCATCCCGAAAGGCAAGGGTAACCTTTCGGCCGTTTCCCGCGTAGTCCTTCGCACAACCATCCAGCGAGACGTCCTTGCTCCTTTACCTCCTCGCCTATCTCGGCGGCGCGCTCACGATCATCAGCCCCTGCATCCTGCCGGTGCTGCCCTTCGTGTTCGCCCGCGCCGGTCGCCCCTTCCTGTCCAACGGCCTGCCGATGCTCGCCGGCATGGCGCTGATGTTCATGATCGTCGCGACCCTCGCGGCGATCGGCGGGGGCTGGGCGGTCGAGGCCAACCAATATGGCCGCGGCGTCGCGCTCGCGCTGCTCGCGCTCTTCGGCCTGGCCCTGCTCTTCCCGCACGTCTCGGATCGGCTGATGCGCCCGCTGGTGGCGTTCGGTTCGCGCCTGTCGAACCAAGCCGACGCCCAGGGGTCGGGGTTCGGCCCGTCGCTGCTCCTCGGCATCGCCACCGGCCTGCTGTGGGCGCCCTGCGCGGGCCCGATCCTCGGTCTCGTCCTGACCGGCGCCGCGCTGCAGGGCGCGAGCGTGGGCACCAGTTTGCTGCTGCTGGTCTACGCGCTCGGCGCGGCGACGTCGCTCGGCATGGCGCTGCTGATCGGCGGCCGGCTGTTCAAGGCGATGAAGCGCTCACTCGGCGTCGGCGAATGGGTGCGCCGCGCGGTCGGCGCGCTGGTGCTGGTGGCCGTCGCGGCGATCGCGCTCGGCGCCGATACCGGCTTCCTCTCCCGCGCGTCGCTGGCCGGCACCAACAGCGTCGAACAAAGCCTGCTCGATCGCTTCCACATGGCCGGCAAGCCCGCGCCGGAGCGGGAGGGCCTGTCCGACGAGGGCGCGATGCCGCCGCTGGCCGGCGCCGTGACCTGGATCAATTCGCCGCCGCTCGACGCCCGGGCGCTCAAGGGCAAGGTCGTGCTCGTCGACTTCTGGACCTACAGCTGCATCAACTGCCTGCGCTCGCTGCCTTATGTGAAGGCCTGGGCCGACAGGTACCGGGCCGATGGCCTGGTCGTCATCGGCGTGCATGCGCCCGAATTCGCCTTCGAGAAGAATGTCGCCAACGTGCAGGGTGCCGTCCGCTCGCTCGGCATCGACTATCCCGTGGCGGTCGACAACGATTATGCGATCTGGCGCGCCTTCGATAACCATTATTGGCCGGCGCATTATTTCATCGACGCGAAGGGCCGCATCCGCCACCACCATTTCGGCGAAGGCGACTATGCCGGCTCCGAACGGATCATCCAGCAGCTCCTCGCCGAAGCCCATCCCGGCATGACCTTCGGCGCGACCGTGGCGGATGGCGGCAAGGGCGTGGAGGCGGCGGCCAGCGGCGAGGCACGGTCGCCCGAAACCTATATCGGCTATGCCCGGTCGGAACGCTCCGTCTCCCGGCCCGTGCCGCTTCGCGACGCGCCGGCACGCTACGACGCCCGGCCGGGCCGCCTGAACGAATGGGGCCTGGCCGGGGCCTGGACGGTCGGCGCCGAGCACGCGACATCCGGCGCGGCCGGAAGCCGCATCCTCTATCGCTTCCATGCGCGGGACCTGCACCTCGTGCTCGGGCCCGGCGCCGGCGGTCACCCCATCCGCTTCCGCGTGACCGTCGACGGCAAGGCGCCGGGCACCGATCACGGCGCCGATATCGATACCGCCGGCAACGGCACCGTCGACGGTCAGCGCCTCTACCAGCTCGTCCGGCTGGGCGGGCCGGTCGTGGATCATGATTTCGCGATCGAGTTCCTCGATCCCGGCGTGGAGGCCTACAGCTTCACCTTCGGCTAGAGGCGCGCGCGACGAACGCGCTCGCGCCGCGCGAAGGCAAGCGCGTCAGGATCGGCGCAACCGCCGGGCATTGGAGGTGACGCCTTTGTGGATCGGCGCGAGGGCATCCATCGGCAGCGTCATCAGCGTCGCCGCCAGCAGCATGTTGCGCTCGAACAGCGCCATCCAATCGGTGGGCAGGAACCCACCGCCACCAAGCCGGCCGAGATCGCGCGCATTCGCATCCGCGGCGTGCCGAATGACCATGCCGGCCTTCGACAGCGAACGGCCCGATCGACCGAACGCCTCCACCTTTTCCGACACCATCAGCGACAGCTCGCGATGATCGGCATCGAGCGGGTTGGCCATCGCCGCCGAAATCATGGGCAGGCGCGCCGCCAGGACCGTCTGCGTGGCGACCGCGGTTTCGACGAGGCGGGACGCGACCTGCGCCGCTTCCCACGGCCAGAACCAGAGCTTCATCATCGTTCCGGCGGAGGTCATCGAATCGGCTCCTTGCTGCGACGCGATAACGCACCTTCGGCCATTTCGCTCACGCGATGGACGCCGGACGCTATCGTTTCGTCGCGAACCATATCACGTGCCGCGGCCCCTTGCCGTTGCTGCGCGCCTTGACCGCCACCTCGTCCACCGCGAAGCCCGCCCTCGCCAGCCGGCGCGCGAAGGCGGCGTCCGGCGCGGCGGACCAGACGGCCAGGATGCCTCCGCGCCGGAGCGCGGCCTTCGCCGCCGCCAGGCCGGCTTCCGTATAGAGCCGGTCGTTGGCCAGCCGGACGAGGCCATCCGGCCCATTGTCGACGTCGAGCAGGATCCCGTCATAGGTGCCGGCCCCGTCGGCGATCGTCATCGCCACGTCCTGCTCGCGCAGGATGACGCGGGGATCGTCGAGGCAGCCATTCGCCAGCGCGGCCATCGGGCCCCGGGCCCAGCGGATGATCTCGGGCACAAGCTCGGCGACCGTCACCCGCGCCTGCGCATCGAGCCGGCCGAGCGCGGCGCGCAGGGTGAAGCCCATGCCGTAGCCGCCGATCAGGATATGCGGCGCCTTGCGATCGCCCAGCCGTTCGCAGGCCATCGTGGCGAGCGCTTCCTCCGAACCGCTCATGCGGCTGCTCATCAGCTCGTTGCGGTCGAGCACGATCATGAAATCGTCCCCGCGGCGAAAGAGGCGGAGCTCCTCGCCGCCCGGGATGCGGGCGGTGTCGATCAATTCGCGTGGGGTCATGTCTGCTCCGGAAAGATGCCCTCTTAGGGCCATGGCGCGGCGAATTCGAGCATCCTCTGCGCGATCCCGCGCGGCCGGTCTTTGCAGACTCGCGGCGCTGGCGTATCTGCGCGCGGGGACACATCGTCCCGCTTGCACCGTCAACCACACAGGATTCCGTTTCCTACATGCCTTCCTTCAAACAGCCGACCTTCCAGGAGCGTGCCGCGCTCGCCGCCAAAGCCCGGCAGGCGGCGCTCGACAAGATGCGCGCCAAGCCCCCCGTCGACGAAGAGACGCAGGCCCAGCGCCTCGCCGCGCGCATCGCCCGCGAGGAGCAGGAGGCCAAGGCCCGGGAGGAGAAGCACGCGGCGCGCGAGGCGGAGAAGGCGGCCCGCAAGGAGCGCGCCCTCGAAAAAGCGGCGCAGGCCGAGAAGAAGCAGGCGCCCGTATTGACCGAGGCCGAACGCAAGGCGGCGCGCGATGCGCGTTACGCCGCGCGCAAGGCGCGCGTCGGCAAGCGCTGATCCCGATCATCCCGGCAGCAAGGGAAAAGCCGCGCTGGCTGGGGCGGCAGGATTCGAACCTGCGAATGCCGGTACCCAAAGCTGGTGCCGGCTTCATCCGGGCAGCGCCGCGCGCTCACCGAAGTCCGTGGATTTCAGCGGATTTTTTGATTCTGGACGCGACTCGTTCGAGATCAGGAAAAAATCAGCCAAAAATACGGTCAAGTTTGCCGAGCGCGTTGGGTGCGACCTCTGGTCGGCGGTCGAGCCGGCGAAGCACCTGCACCCACTGCATCCGATAGCGAAGTTCGGCCGGCCGGTTGGCGCGGCCGATCTTTGACGAACGCTAGTTCTGGGGTTTGCCGATGGTATCCTGCTCGGGCGCTGGTTCGGAAGGTTGGGCCTTGCGCATCGCTTCGATCTCGGCGGCGGTCTTGAAATCGATGACCTCAACTTGGAATACGAGATCGGAGTTGGCCGGGATCGGGCCGGATTCCTGCGCTCCATAACCAAGCGCTGCGGGGAATGCAGAGCCGAACGACCCCGTTCCGTCCTGTCATCTGCAAGCCTTGCGAAAAACCTGGAATGACCTGGTTGGCCGGCAGCGGCGAGTGCATGCCCTGATCGAACACCGCCCCGGTGGCCGCCAGATAGCCGATATAGTTGACCAGCACCGTATCGTCCGCCGCCGGCTTGGCCCCCTGGCCCTGCCGCAGAATGGTATAGCCCAGCCCTGACGGTGTCCTGGCTGCGCACAGCCTCTGTGCTGCCGGCACGATGGGCGCCAGGGGCAAAGGGATGATGCTGTCGTTGGCTACGACAGATTTCGCTCCCGCCGGGGACGTTCTCGGAGACGCCTTGATCTGCCGGACCGGCGACCCGCTTGCGTGAAGGGGCGCCGCGATCATCGGCAGCATGGCAAGGGCGGCAAGACGGGGCAGCGTGCGCGAAGAGGCTTTCATGAAGCGGCCATATGCTGGGCTCGGCCGCTCAATCAAGTGATGAGGCCTATAGCCCGTCGATCAGCACGTCCCAATTCCGTGCTACCGAGCGAACGTCCGCTTTCAGGATCTGCGAACAACAATCGGAATGGCCGAGATTGGGGCGCCTCACGGCCTTACGGGCAGGCCGCTCCATTCATGACATCTTCGATTTCGTCGCGTCCCTTCGCGATGGGCGTGCCAAGCACCCGCCCCCCCTCCGGCGTGACCATGACGTCATCCTCAATCCGTATGCCACCGAAGCGCGCGACGGTTTCGAAGCGCTCATAGTCGATGAGGTCATGGTGCCGCCCCGTAGCGCCCCACATCGCAATCAGCTGCGGGATGAAGTAGAGTCCCGGCTCGATCGTCACCGTCATGCCGGGCTTGAGCGTCTTGCCGAGACGCAGGCTTTTCAGCCCGAACAGATCGCTGCGCCGAACGGCATCGTCATAGCCAACCCGATCCTCGCCCAACGCCTCCATGTCGTGCACGTCGAGCCCGATCTGGTGGCCGACGCCGCACGGGAAGACGAGCGCATAGGCGCCACTTGCAACCACCCGATCCGGCTCCCCACGGAACAGTCCGAGGTCGCACAGCGCCTCGGTCATCACCCGTGCCGCGCCAAGATGGATATCGAGGAAAGAAACGCCTGGTCGACACGCCTCAATCGCCTGCTTTTGGGCGGACAGGACGGCGTCGTAGAGCCGCGCCTGCAGCGGATCGAAGCGGCCGGCCACAGGAATGGTGCGCGTGATGTCCGTCGCATAGCCGCCAGCGCTCCAGACGCCCGCATCATGGACCACGAGCTCCCCCGCGCCCAGCGTGCGATCGTAGCGCAGGTTGTGGAGGATCTCGCCCCGGCCGGAAAAGATCGGCTGGTAAGCGAAGCGCAATCCGGCTTCGCGGACCATCCCCTCCAGCCGGCCGGCGATCGTCTGTTCGCGGACGCCGGGTCGGGTCAGCCTCATCGCCGCATGGTGCATCTCGCGGGTGATCGCGAGGCCAGCCTCCATCTCGGCGATCTCGTCCGGATGCTTGATCTCGCGCAGCGCGACGATGGCCCTGGCGAGCCGGCCTCCGGGATCGCCGTTCGCTTCCGGGCCGATGAGGCGATCGAGCGTCTCCCGGGTTTCGGCCCGATAGGGCGGCGGATGCAGGATCGGGCGCCCCGAGACGCAGGCGCGTGCCAGCATGTCGGGCAAGGCGGCGCGGGACGCAGTGTGGCGGACCGCCACCCGCTCCGCTCCGGCCGCCAGCGATTCCGTTTCGCCGAGCCAGATCGTGGCGTCGATTCCCGGATCGTCGCCGAACAGCCAGTCCTCCCCGCTGTCGGCATCGATCAGGCCGGCGAGGCCGGGGCGATCCAGCCCGAAGAAATAGCGGAAGCAACTGTCCTGCCGGAACGGATAGACGTTGGCGCGAAAATCCATCGCCGCCTCGTCATGGCCGAGGAACAGGATCAGCGCGCCGGGCAATGCCGCCTTCAGCGCATGGCGGCGATCGCGATAGAGGGAAGGATCAAACATCGATGGGCCTGTCCGGACGGCGGCGCCAGCGGCACCGCCGTCCTTCGGTCAGAAGTGGTAGCCGAGCGACACGCCCACCGTGCGCGGCTGATTGAGCGCCACGCGGCGGGTCGTCGGAAGATCGGCCGAGATGGCGACCGGCAGGTCGGTCGCGCCCTGCTTGTCGAATATGTTGTTGATGTAGATCGACGCCTCCCACGGCCCATCCATCGGATCGACCCCGATCCGGGCGTTGAAGATCGAGAAGCCCGCGCGCCTGTAGAAGGGGCTGGTCCGGTCGTAGAGGAAGTCGGCCGGCCCCAGATAGGAATAATCGAGCCGCGCGAAGCCCTTGAGCGTGTCGCTCAATTGGTCGTGATATTCGGCCGAGGCATTCGCGGTCCACTTCGGCGTGTTCTGGAGCTGGTCGCCCTTCTGCGCGGCGGTGCCCGGGACGGCGTTGCGCAGCGTCGCGTCGGTATAGCCGAAGCCCCCGCCCAGCGTGATCTGCGGGGTCGGCCGGAACTCGACCTCCAGCTCGCCACCCTTGCTGATCGCCTTGCCGAAATTGGCGGTGATATTGAAGCCGCACTGCAGGACGATTTGCTGCTGCACCTTCGTCCAATCGATGTAGAAAGCGGAGCCGTTGATGGTGAGCTTGTGGTCGAGCCAGCTCGTCTTGGCGCCAACCTCATAGTTCCACAGATGATCGGGCCCGTAGGCGGTCAGCTGCCCCTCGCTCAGGCCGAGACCGGAGACTTCGTTGCCGCAGACATTGGCCGGCGCGGGGTTGTTCGGGCCGCCGGGGCGGTAGCCCTTGGAGACGGTGGCGTAGAGCATCTTGTCCGGCGTCGCCTGCCACTGGACGCTGAACTTCGGCGTCACGCCATGATCGCGCGACTTGTTGGTGACGGCCGAGAAGCCGCCGTTCAACAGGCCGTCACCCGTCTGATAGAAACTCTGGTTGACCTGGAAGACGCGGACGCCGGCGCGCGCCGTGAGCGTGCTGGTCAGCTTGTAAGAAGCTTCGCCGAAGCCGGCATATTCTTTCAACGTCGCGTTGCGGGTGCCGGCATAGATGGTCTGGAAGCCGCTGAACGGCGCGTCGTTGCGATAGGTGAAGTCGTCAGGGAACGGGATTCCGGAGACCAAAGGCGCTTTCACGTCATGATAGAAGCCGCCGGCGATCAGCTGGAACGGCCCGTCGAAATTGGTCGCGGCGCGCAGCTCCTGCGTGAACTCCTTGTTGCGGTAGCTGCCATACATCGCCACCGGCTCGACCGTCGGCGTGGCGAAGAAATAGTTGATCACCTTCGAGCTGTCGTCGACCAGATGAACGTCACGATGATAATAAGAGCTGGACGAGGTGATCTCGACCGGGCCGAGTTCCTGCTTGACGGTCAGATTGGCGATCCAGCTCTTCTGCGTGTTGGTCTCGGCCACGTCGCGCACCTGGATGGGGTTGGCCAGCGAACCGGGGACCGCATCGAAGGTGAAGGGCGAGCCGAGCCGCGAATATTGATACAGGAAGGACGGTGTGATCGAGAGCGTCTCGTTCGGCTTGATCAGCAGCGCGGCGCGCGCGCCATAGGTCTTGTAGGTGTTGACGTTGTTCTGCTTCTTCGCGCTGGTGTCGGCCGCCAGATAGTTGGTCGGATCGATCGGGTAGCGATCGATATAGCCGTCGTCGCGGCGGACATAGGCGGCGACGCGCAGCGCCACCTTGTCCTGCACGACCGGCAGGTTGATCACGCCGTTGAGGTTCCAGTTGAAGCCGCCATGCGCGGTATCCGAAAGGTCCGCGCGGATCCGGCCCTCGAACTTGTCGAGATCGGGCTGGTTGGCGATATAGCGCACCGTGCCGCCCATCGAGCTGGAGCCGTAGAGCGTGCCCTGCGGCCCGCGCAGCACCTCGATCCGCGCGACGTCCAGCGCCGACGGATCGATCACGCCGCGCGTGGAAAGCAGGGCCGCGTTGCTCGAGGCCGCGATCGGCGTGTCGTCCAGATAATAGCCGACCGTCGCCGCCGAGCCGGCGATGGACGAGATGCCGCGGATGATCAGGTTGTTCTCGCCCGGCCCCGAGGACACCACCGCGAGCGAAGGCGCGATCCGCGACACGTCGTAGAGGCTCTGGACGCCGCGCTTCTCCAGATCCACCTGCGTCAGCACGGTCATCGACAGCGGGACATGCTGGATGGTCTCGGAACGCTTCTGCGCGGTGACGACGATTTCGTTGCTGTCGGCCGGTGCCGGTGCCGCCGTCTGCGCCACGGCGGCCGTGCCGGCGGTCAGCGCGCTGGCCGCGCACGCGCAGCGCAGCAGGGTCGAAAAGCTGGTTCCCATGGTCTTTCCCCTTTGGAGCAAGGCTGGTCTGCCTCCTGCATCCACGGTCGTTGCCGCTTGAGCCGAAACATTCAGAAGAGTTTTCACTCTGTCAAACTTTTTTGATGATAGCTTATCTTTGTGGTTGCGTTATGCTTGTTTGGACACAGGGGAGAGCTGGGCATGACGAGCAGCATGATGGCAGGCGCGGCGATAGCGGTCGCGATCAGCGCGACGGCCGCCACCGGGGCGACCGAGCCCGCCGTACAGGCGCGGGCGGCGGTGCAGGCGGCACTGGATGCCAGCGCGGCGGCCTGGAATGCGGGCGACCTCGATCGCTTCATGGCCTGCTACGAGCGGGCGGCGACCACCACCTATGTCAGCGGCACCCATTTCGTGCAGGGCTATGATGCGATCCGCGCCAATTATGCGGAGCGCTTCGGCGGCGGCACCCGCGCGGCGATGGGCCAGCTGTCGCTGGAGATCGTCGATTTCCGGATGGTCGGAAGCGACCATGCCTATGTGGTGGGCCGCTTCCACCTGCATCGCGATGCCGCCCATGGCGGCGATGCCAGCGGCCCGACGACCCTGCTGTTCCGGCGCACGGCGGCCGGCTGGCGGATCATCGCCGATCATAGCTGACGCCGTGTCGATGCCGCTTTCTCCCGCCCGCAGCGAGACGCCGGGGCCGCCGCCGATCGGCGCCGCGATCCGGGACCGGCGGCGCCGGCTGAGCATGACCTTGCAGGATCTCGCCGACGCATCCGGCCTCTCCGTGCCGTTCCTCTCGCAGGTGGAACGGGATCGGGCGATGCCCTCGCTGATCTCGCTGACCTCCATCGCGGCGGCGCTCGGCGTGGAGATGAGCTATTTCGTCGGCGCCCCGCCCCCCGGCCAGATCGTGCGACGCGGCAGCGAGCCCGAGCGCCTCCATTTCGGCACCGGCCCCGTCGGCTATGTCCGCCTGAGCGGGCGCCACGAGGAGCGGAAGATGGAGGCCCTGCACATCACCGTGCCGCCCGGCCTCGCCTCCCCCGTCGCCCATCGCGAGGGCGAGGGCTTCTGGTATGTGCTGGAGGGGAAGCTGGACGTGTGGATCGGGCAGGAGCATTTCCTGCTCGGCCCCGGCGACAGCGCCCATTTCGACCAGCGCCATCCCTATCGCATGCGCAACGACGGATCGAGCGATGTCAGAATGATCTGGGTCGGAACGCCGGCCCTTTTGTGATTTGCCCAATCCGGGATCCGGGCGGTTGCAGGATGGCAGGCATGAAAGCGACACCGGGTGACTCGATCCAAGAAGACCCCGTGCAATTCGCTCGCCTTGAAACCTCATGAAAGCCAATCGGCGGGATAGCAGGCAGCCCGGACTCGGGCGCGCGCCGATCCTAAGCGAACGCCAGCAATTGGCGCCTGACGGCCCGACCGCCCCCCCCCCGTCAAGAGATCGTCATGCAGCCTGACTAGAGCCGGCCCGACTTTGCGGAGGCGGCCGGCGATGACATGGTTACGGGAAATCGATCGCTGGTTCATCGATTCCATCCTGCCCTATCGGCCTCGCCATCTCGAATATGCCGCAAGACTGGCGGGCAATCGTGCCGAGGCCGATGACATCGTGCAGGATGCCTATACGCGGCTGATCGCTCTGTCCGATTGGCAGCGACTCGAAAATCCCCATGCCTTTGCCATGCGCACGATCCACAACATCGCTGTGGAGCGCTTCCGCAAGGCGGACGTCGTCCGCATCCGGCAGGCCGCCCACCTGGATTGGCTGGACCCGGCGGACGACAGTCCATCGCCCGAACGGGCGTTGGTCGCGCGCCGGGAGCTCGAACAGGTCGCCGTCGCGCTCGATGACTTGCCCGAACGCTGCCGCGAGGTCGTGAAGCTTCGTAGAATCGAAGGACATTCGCCGGGAGAGATAGCGGAAAAGCTGGGCATTTCCGTCTCTACGGTGGAAAAACATCTCGCCAAGGGGCTGCGTCTGCTGACAGAGAGGCTCGCCGCCGCGCAGCTGATACGGGAATCGGAACCGCTCATACCATGGACGAGGCTGAAGAAGGATCGAACCGGCTCTTGATCGGCGTCGCCGCAGATTGGCTCGCCGCGCTCGATTCCGGATCGGTCTCCCGGGAGGCTTTCGAGGCCTGGCGGAACGCCGATCCATGTCATGCGCTCGCCTTTGCCGAGGTTTCGGCGCGCTGGCAGCAATTGGGTCAATTGCCGAATCTCGCAATACCGACGGTCCGCGCTGAACCGCCCCAGGCGGCGCAGCCCGACCGGCGCCAGTTTCTCGCCCGCGCGGCATCGGTCGCCGCCCTGTTGGCGACCGGCGGAGGAGCCGTGTTTCTCTGGAAGGGACGCGGCCATGAGGTGACGACCGCCGTCGGCGAGCGGCGCACGATCCCCCTGCCGGACGGCAGCTCGATCGAGCTCAACACCGACAGCCGGCTTCGCTGGGCCTTCGGACACGAGCGGACGGTGTGGCTGCTGCAGGGAGAGGCCGCGCTGACCATCGCCATGGACGCGGCCCGCCCCTTCGTCGTCCATGCCGCCGATGCGGTGGCGCATCTGGCGCAGGGCCGTTTCAACCTGCGGCTGGATGGGCGCGACGCGGCCTTCATCGCGCTCGCCGGCCTGGGCCAGGTCTCGGCCGGGCGCGCCGATCTGGCGCTCGCGCCCGGCCAGAGCGTCAGCGCGGCGGACGGCACCGCGCATCATCGCGCGATCGACACCGCCACCGCGAACGACCTGACCGCATGGCGCAATGGCGAGATCGTGCTGGACGGCATGTCGCTCGATCAGGCGGTGTCCGAATTCAACCGCTATCTGGCCCGCAAGCTGGTGGTGGGCGATGCCGCACTCGGTGCGCTCCGGCTCGGCGGCCGGTTCCATATCGACGATCCCCGCAGCTTCCTGCAGGCCCTCAAGGCCAGCTTCGACATCGACGCGCGCGCCGAGGGCTCCGTCCTGCTGCTCTCCCGTCCATAATTTATTTGCGGGCGCGATAGCGGTTTCGCGCGCTCACCCCGTCTAGCCCCCGAGCGGACGCCATCCTGGCGGTGTTTTCTGGGGGTCTTCATGAACAGCATATCGCGAAACATCTGCGCCCGATGGGTGCTGGCCATGGCCCTGCCCCTCACGGCCTGCCTCCCGTCCGCCGCCCATGCCCAGGCGGGCGGCGAGCGCATGTCCTTCGACATCCCGCGCCTGCCTCTGGCCGAAGCCCTCAATCGCTTCGGCACTCAGGCGCACGTGCAGATGATGTTTCCCTACGATCTCGCCGCCGGTCACATGAGCGCCCCCGTATCGGGCCGCCTCACCCGGCAGGAGGCGCTGGGCCGACTGCTTCGCAATTCCGGCCTGCGCGTGGTTCAGGATGACGGGGTGACGGTCTCCCTGCGCGGCGAGGCCACAGGCGGGGCGCCGGCTGCCGCCGCGACCGACAATGATGCGATCATCGTCACCGCCCAGCATCGCGAGCAGAAGGCGCTCAACGTCCCTTTCGCGCTGACGGCCTATAGCGGCGAGGCCCTGAGCGAGCTCGGCGTGAAGACGCTGCGCGACGCCTCCCTCTATACGCCGGGCCTGCTGATCGAGGATCAATCGCCCAACAATCCGATCTTCGTGCTGCGCGGCATCACGTCGTCCGGCGGCGATGCCTTTACCGAGCCGCGCGTGTCCGTCTTCCAGGACGGCGTGCCCATCTCCAAGTCGCGCGGCTCCTTCGTCGAGCTGTTCGACATTGCCCGCATCGAGGTCGCCAAAGGCCCGCAATCGACCCTGTTCGGCCGTGGCGCGCTGATCGGCGGAGTCAACGTGATCCAGAACCACGCCGGCCCGCGGTTCGACTGGGCCGCCTCCGGGGAAGTGGGCAATGACGGCTACCGGATGATCGACGGCATGATCAACGTGCCCCTGTCAGACGCCGTGGCGTTTCGCGTCTCGGGGCGGAAGCGCACGCGCGACGGATATGAGGAGAATCTGGCGCCCAATGCCAAGGGCGGCCTCAACGGCATCGACACCGATGCGGTCCGCGGTGCCATCGCCCTTCGACCCGGCGATCGCTTCAGTGCCGACCTGATCGTCAACTACCAGCATGACGAGACCGACGGCACCGGCTTCAAGTCCATGTACAAGAGCCCGACCGATCCGGCGACCGGACAGGTCCTCGCCGGCACGGGGCTGACCGATCCCGTCTATCTGAGCTCGCCGTCCGATTTCGAGAATGGCGAGCCGCTGGGCGTCCGGCAGCATTATGTCGGGGCCACGGCGCTGCTCCACTACAAGCTGACCGACGCGCTCACGCTCCATTCCACCACGGGCTGGCGGGACGTCGATGCGGTCGAGCTCTACGATGCCGACGGCACCTCGCTCCCGCTGTTCACCAATCGCGAGGACGATGGCGGCCGCACCTTCAACCAGGAGCTCCGCCTCAATTATGACGATGGCGGCCGCTTCAGCTGGTTCGTTGGCGGCAATTACTATCGCGAGCGATCCTATTCGCAGGTCGACGTGCGCTTCGACGAACGAATGCTGCTGGCGCAACTGGCTGGCGTGCTGAACGGCGGCCCGGTCCTGGGCCTGCCGGCCAGCACCCCGGCCCCTGCCTCCCTGTTCGACAACAACGCCTTCATGGGCAGCATCGTCCAGGGCCTGGTGGCGGCGCAGAGCGGCGGCAAGCTCGCGCTCGGCTCGGCGCAAGCGGCGGCCCTGGCGGCGCAGCTCGACCCCGGCCATGTCGAGACCAATCGCAACCGCTCCCGCCTCGATTCCTACGACCTGTTCGGAGACATGACCTTCCATCCGACCGATCGATGGGAGATCACCGCCGGGCTGCGCTATACGCACGATGCGAAGACGACGAGCTGGTCGAGTTCGGTCGCCGGGCGCAGCGTCATCGGCGGGCTGGTCGGCGCCGCCGGCATCGCCAAGGCCGGAACGCCGGCGGCGCTGGCGACCGCGCAGGCGCTGCTGCAGGCGTTGCAGGTCTACGGGCATAGCCTGGCGGGGCCGCTCCCGCTGTTCGGGATCAACGCCCAGCCGACGCCAGGCAATGGCAGCTTCGCCAGCGAGGACCTGTCGGATTCCGGGCTGACCTGGCGGGTCTCCACCCGCTACGCTTTGTCCCCGTCGGCCAATCTGTACGGCAGCTACGCCCGGGGGCGGCGCCCCGACGTGTTGTCCGCCGCCGCGCCGGGCGCGCCCGATGGGCAGCCCACTTTCTCCCTGTCGCCGGCCGAGAAAGTGGATGCCTTCGAGGTGGGCCTGAAGACCGACCTGCGGCCCCAGCGGCTCCATTTCGACGTGTCGACTTATTATTACACCTACCAGAACTTCCAGACGACCGAGCTCGTCGGCTCCAGCTTCGTCACCACCAATGCGGGCAAGGCGCGATCCTATGGCGTCGAGGTGCAGGGCGGGTGGCGCCCCGTCCCGATGCTCGAGCTTTCGGCGACCTACGCCTACAACCATTCGCGCTTCGTCTTCGGGGCCTATGAGGGCAACCACTTCGCCCGCTCCCCCGATCACATGGTCTCCGTCGCGGCCTCGCTGGAGGCGCCGATCCGGAGCGGCCTCGTCTATCTGCGGCCCAATTACGTGTACCGCAGCAAGGTCTTCTTCTCGGACGACAATGACCGGCCCGATCTCCAGCGCACGCGGCTGGTGCCGGACCTGATCCAGGACGAGTTCCAGAACGGCTTCGGGCTTCTCAACATCCGCGCGGGCTTCGAGACCGGCGATCATCGCTATACGATCGAAGGCTTCGTCACCAACGCCACCAACAAGGGCTATCGCAAGGGCGCGGGCAGCGCGGGCGACAATATCGGGCTGCCGACCCAGGTGCGGGGCGAACCGCGCTTCTTCGGCCTCCGGGTTTCCATCCATCAGTGATCGAGAGGTGCATGATGTTTCGATTGGCCTTGCTCGCGACGCTTCTCGCCCCCCTGCCGGCGCTGGCCGCGCCGGGCCCCGAATATCCGCTCGTCATCGCGCACCGCGGCGCCAGCGGCTATCGCCCCGAGCATAGCGCGTCCGCCTATCGGCTCGCGATTCAGCAGGGCGCCGACTATGTCGAGCCGGATCTCTGCATGACCAGGGACGGCGTGCTGGTGGCGCGGCACGAAAATGAGATCGGCCGCACCACCGACGTCGCCGATCATCCCGAATTCGCCAATCGCCGCACGACCAAGACGATCGACGGCGAGACGTTCACGGGCTGGTTCGTCGAGGACTTCACCTTCGCCGAGCTGAAGACGCTGACCACGCGGGAGCGGCGCCCCGAGCTGCGGCGGACCAGCGCGGGCTTCGATCACCAGGAGCGCGTGCTCTCGCTCCAGGAGATCATCGATATCGCCCGCGAAGGCGGCCAGCGGCGCGGCCGGCCGGTCGGCCTCTATATCGAGCTCAAGAATCCGGACTATCACCGTTCGATCGGGCTGCCGATGGAGCAGACGCTGGTGGACATCCTCCAGCGCAACGGGCTCAACCGCAAGGATGCGCCGGTGTTCATCGAATCCTTCTGGCCGAGCGCGCTCATCAACGTGCGCAAGCTGAGCCAGGTGCGCCTCACCTTCCTCGTCAACAGCGAGCCGCCGCCGGAATCGATCCTGAAGGCTAACCACATCGATCGTTGGTCGGACGTGTATTCGGCGGAGGGCCTCCGCAAGATCGCGACCTTCGCCGACGCCGTGGGGCCGGAAACCCAGATCGTGCTGCCGCGCGGCCCCGACGGCCGGACGGGCGCACCCACCGATTTCGTCGCCAATGCCCACAAGGCCGGGCTGGAAGTTCATCTCTGGGCCATTCCCGCCGAAAACGCCGATCTGCCGGTCAATTTCCGGCGCGGCGATCCCAAGGACCCGAACTATGCCGGCATGGCCGGCGACGCGACGGGCCTGGCGAGAACGCTCTTCGCTGCGGGCGTCGATGGCGCCTTCACCGATAATCCCGATCTGGTGGTCGCGGCCAAGGCCACACGCTGAGTCACCAGTTCCTTCCTCGAAGGGGATCGCGGCGGTGGCGGCCGCCGCGACAGGGCAGGGCCGGACGCCGGACCTCCTTCGATAGCATCGACATCGCAGCGAACGGACGTGCGATAGCCAAGCCAACTGCGGGGCCTTCTGCCGTTCGGAAACCAGACTTTACTCGCCGACCCATGGACAGCATTGTCGCCTTGAAGCGGGGCGCTCATTCCTGTCAGACACAGTGGATCTGCATCAGGGAAATTTGGATCGGGAAGTCGATGCGTTTGATGCTGGTCGCATGCATGTTGTTCCCTATCAATGCCGCGTGCGCATCCGACCCCGTCGGCGTTCGCATCGCGCCGCCTTATCGGGATGCGCCTGAGATGGTCGCCCAGGCGGCCGTGCGGAAAGGAAGGCTGCAAAGCTTCATCATGACGTCCTCGGATAGCCGTATCTATCCGGGCATCCGCCAGCTCGACAATGAGACGACCCGGCGGCGGGATGCCTACGGGAACCGGATTGCCGCCCCCTTCCCTGAAGAATCGGAACCCGCGCCCTATCGGCGAGAGGTCTTCGTCTATATCCCCGCCGGCTATCGCACCGACACCGAGGCCCCCTTGCTCGTCGTGCAGGATGGCCGGGACTATGTGGTCCGCGTGGCCGCGGCGTTGGACAATCTGATCGCGCAGCACCGCGTGCCCCCCATGATCGCCGTGATGATCCAGTCTGGCGGAGGAGATGCCCAGGGTTCGGAGCGCGGGCTCGAATATGACACCGTTTCAGGCCGATATGCGGAGTTCGTGGAAAAGGAGGTGCTTCCGCGTGTCGCGAGGCTTTACCATGTCCGCTTCTCCCGCAATCCCGATGCCCGAGCGACCATGGGTGGGAGTTCCGGCGCCGCGGCCGCTTTCGCGATGGCCTGGTTTCACCCCGAATGGTACCGCAAGGTGCTTTCCTATTCCGGTACGTTCGTGAACCAGGCGTCACCTGCCGATCCGACCACGCCGGACGGCGCGTGGGATTTCCATGCACGCCTGATTCCTCAATCACCGTCCAAGCCCATCCGCGTCTGGATGGAAGTCGGAGAGAAGGATCTCCACTGGCAGGATCCGGAGTCCACCCACCACAATTGGCCGATGGCGAACGATCGAATGGCCTCGGCCTTGAAGGCCAAGGGCTATGACTATCATTATGTCATCGCGAAGGACGCCGGCCATGTGGATGGGAATGTCATAGCCCAGACGCTTCCCGAAGCGCTGGAGTGGCTGTGGCGCGATTATCCGCGGTGATCAAATCTCGCTCGCTCCAGTGATAATTGGCCTGCGGTTGCGCCAGATGGCCTCCTAAACGCATCTGAGCCTCAGCGGCGTCGGTCGAAATCACATGCCATCGGATAGCAGGCGCAAGCGGCTTCCAAGGCTTGGATCTTTCTATCGAGCTCGAACGGTCGGCGAGACTGACCAGACTGACCGCTGTCAGGACCGAGCAGCCCCGCTGGGAAGGGCCGAAATTGGGCGCGTTCACGTCACGGCTGGGGCGAACTGCCGAAAATGCAGGCGAAAATGAGCCCCTTCGGCCGTTTCCATATGTTCGAAGCGTCCACCATGGACATCCATGATGCGCTGGACGATCGACAGCCCAAGACCTGCACCGTCCGTACGGTTCCAGTCGGCTCGCCAGAAACGTCGGATCATCTGTTTCGCATGGTCTGCGGATACACCCGGGCCATTGTCGCGGACTTCGATCGATGCGGCACGGACGCTCGCGACCACCACCTGGGTGCCCGGTGGCGTATGTTTGATGGCATTGTCGATGAGATTGGCCAGCGCCAATTCTATCAGGGTCGCGTTACCCTGAATGACGACATCGCTTTCCCCGTCGAAAGCAAGATGATGCCGTTCCGCGAGCGCGCGCGGTGCGAGGCGCGCGATGACGTCGATCGCGATCGCCGACAAATCCACCGCGACGAGGGAGCCAGCCTTCAGGCTTTCCAGCGCGGCCAGGTCACGCAGTTGCGAGAGGATATGGGCGATGCGATCGATCTGGAGGTCCGCCTGCGCACGCAGCGCCTCATCCTCCAACGCATCGAGTTGCGCCTTGAGCGTCGCCAGCGGCGTTCTCAGCTCGTGGGCGAGATTGGCGCTGAATTCGGATTGGAGGCGGAAGCTCGCCTCCAGACGGTCGAGCAGTTCGTTCGTCGCATGTACGAGCGGTGCGACCTCCGACGGCAGGCCTTCCTCGTTCAGGCGACGGTCGAGCGCCTGCGTACCGATTACGCCGGCCCTCTCAGAAACGCGCGTGATCGCGCGGACCATGCGCTGGACGACCAGGCCGTTCACCACCAGCAGCAGGAGCAGCAGCCCGAGAAGGATGCCGACGTAATCGAGGAGGAAGGCGCGGGCCACATCATCGAGGATCGCGCCCGGCCCCCGTTCATTGATCGTCACCACGATCCAGACCTTTCGACCCGCGACTATCGCGGGAAGACTGAGTCCCACGATCTGATCGCGGTGAAAGAGCGCCTGTCGAGCCTCCCGTGGGGCGCCGGTCGCTATGGGAAGCTGCGTGAAGCGGCTGGTGGCCAGCAGCTGGCCATCCGCATCCAGCAGCGCATAAGCGCGGCCATCGTAGCCAGTGTCGTAGATTGGCTTCAGTTGGCTGGGCAGCTTGACGATCCATCGGGCGTTTTCCTCCGCCGACGTCGCTTTCAGGACCGCGGCGGCCTGCGCTACGAGCCCGCGCTCCTGAAAGCGGTCGACGGTACGGCCGAGCAGATCCGCCGTGACCTGCCAAAGCAGGACGCCGGCCAGCAGGATCGTCGCGATCTCGGCAAGAAGGATGCGGGCGATGAGCGAACGGGGCGGCCCCAACCTCATGGGTTCGGCCGCAGGATATAGCCGACGCCCCGGATCGTCTCGATCGCGGCCGACGCGCCGGCTTTCTCGAGCTTCTTGCGCAGGCGATGCACGTAGACCTCGACCGCGTTTGAACCGAGAGTGTCGTCGAGACCAAAGAGCTGATCCTCGACGAACGCCTTGGTCACCACGCGCCCTGCCCGGCGCAGCAGCAATTCCATGATCTCGGCTTCACGGGCGGAGAGGCCGACCGAGATGCCGTCGATGCTGAGCTCGCGCGAGTTCTCGTCGAAGCGCAGGTTGCCGAGCGCCAGGCTGCTCTCGCGCAACCCGCCCCGCCGCAGGAGCGCGCGCAGCCGCGCGACCAGCTCGTCCATGTTGAAGGGCTTGACGAGATAGTCGTCACCGCCCGCGTCCAGCCCTGCCAGGCGATCTTCGACATCGCCGCGCGCGGTGAGGATCAGGACCGGGAGCTCCTGCTGTCGCGATCGTACGCTGTGCAGGAGATCAAGCCCGTCGCCGTCCGAAAGCCCGAGATCGAGCACGAGCGCCGAATAGGCCATCGCCTGGAGCATCTGGTCGGCATCGCCGAGCGAGGATGCATGGTCCGAGGCCAGTCCGCGCCGGTCGAGCCCCGCCCGCACGGCCGCCGCAAGCTCGAGATCATCCTCCACAATCAACAGACGCATGAGGTCCTTCGCGCTTCGACAGCCGTAAGTCTCGTGTAAGCTGCCCCTCCTAATGGACCCCCACCTCGTGCGCGACAAGTTGGGGAACCCGGTCGGTCCATGTCAGATGTGTCTTCGCCGCCCGAGCTGCCACCGGCCACGCCGCGGACGATCGGGGTGCAACTGCGGCTTTTCGCCGTGGGGGCTTCCGCTCTCGGTCTCGTCATTCTCCTGATCGTCGCGGTCCACGCATTGGAGCGTCCGGCCGCGCCGAGGGCCATGCCATTGCCGCCGGGCACGTTCCGTCCGACTCCGCAGCAATTCGCTCAGCTTCACATCGTGCCCGTCAGCACGGGGCCCGATCCGGCCAGCATCGTCGCGACCGGCACGATCTCGGTCGATGAGGATCACAGTACGCCGGTGGTGCTGCCCTATTCGGGCCAGATCGCCGACGTCTACGTGCAGGCGGGGCAGCATGTCGCCAGGGGACAGCCGATCCTGAAGATTGCCTCGTCGGACTTCGTGGACGCGCGCAACGCCCTGTTCGCCGCCAATGCGCAGCGCGCCACCGCCGCAGCCGCGCTCCGGATCGCGACGGACAACGAGAAACGCCAGGCGGCCATCTATCAGACCGCCGGCGGCGCACTGAAGGATTATCGCCAGGCGGAGAGCGACCTTGTCAGCGCCCAGTCCACCATGCGGACGGCCGACGCGGCGCTCGGTGCGGCACGCGACAAGTTGACGCTGCTCGGCAAATCGGTGGGAGAGATCAATCGTCTCGAAAAGGTTGGCGAGGTGGCCGGCATCTATTCGCAGACGACCTTTCACGCGCCCGCATCCGGTGTGATCGCGTCGCGCGACGTCGCGCCGGGGCAATATGTTTCCGCCGGCGGAGACAAGCCGGTCATCACCATCGCCGACCTCACCCATGTCTGGCTGGTCGCCCAGGTCGATCAGTCCGATGCCGCGAAGGTGCGTCTGGGTGACGGCGTCGATGTCACCACGCCTGCTTATCCGGGCCGCGTCTTCCACGCCGTGATCGACAATATCGGCGCGGCGCTCGATCCCAACACCCACCGGCTGCCAGTCCGCGCCACGGTCGCCAATCCGGACGAGTCCCTGAAGCCGGACATGTTCGCGAGCTTCGCGATCCAGCGCCCCTCCACGGGATCGGCCATACTCGTTCCGGCCGAGGCGGTGATCCACGAAGGCGATGCCGCGCGCGTCTGGATCGCGAGCCGCGACGGCCTGCTGCGCGTCCGTGAGGTGACCGTCGCCGACAGCGCGAACGGCATGGTCAAAATCAGCAGCGGCCTCACGCCCGGCGAACGTATCGTCGCCTCGGGCGCGATCTTCGTCAACGAGGCGGGGCTCGGCGCGTGAATCGCGTGATCGAGTTCGCGCTGCGCCAGCGCTATCTGATGATCGTGCTGCTGGTCGGCATGATCCTGGCCGGCGCCTTCGCCTTCGCCAATCTCAACATCGAGGCCTATCCGGATCCCGTGCCGCCGATGGTGGAGGTGGTGACGCAGAGCCCCGGCATTTCGGCGGAAGAGGTCGAACGCAACATCACGACGCCGATCGAGGTGCAGATCGCCGGGCTGCCGCACATCAGCACGGTGCGCTCCATCTCGCTGTTCGGCCTGTCCGACGTGAAGATCCAGTTCAGTTACGACGTGACCTTCGCGGAGGCCGAGCAACTGGTGCTCGGCCGCCTGACGCAGCTCGGCAACCTGCCAGGCGGCGCGCAGGCGCAAATCTCCCCCACCAGCCCGATCGGCGAGATCTATCGCTATCGCATCCAGGCGCCCGCCGGCTATTCGGTGATGGACCTGAAGACGCTTCAGGACTGGGTGCTGCAACGTCGGTTCAAGCGCATCCCGGGCGTGATTGACGTCACCGGCTGGGGCGGCAAGCTGCGCACCTATGAGGTCGTGATCGACAATGGCCGGCTGCTCGCACACGGCGTCTCGATCGGCCAGGTGATCCAGGCGATCGGCAAGTCGGACGGCAATGTCGGCGGCCAGACCGTCAACTTCGGGCCGCAGGCCGCCATCGTCCGCGGAGTCGGCCTCATTCAGGCGCCCAGCCAGATCGAGAACGTGCTGGTCGCCACGAACGGCGGCAACCCGGTTCAGGTCAAGGATGTCGCCACCCTCAGGATCGGCAACGAACCGCGCCTCGGCATCGCTGGCGAGGGCAAGGACGACGACATCGTCATGGGCATCGTCCTGATGCAGCGCGGCGCGCAGTCCCTGGCAACGATCAAGGCGGTGAAGCAGGAAGTCGATACGATCAACGCGACCGGCGTCCTGCCTCCGGGCGTGCAACTCGTGCCGGTCTACGATCGATCGAACCTGATCGGGCTGACCACCCATACGGTGATGCACAACCTGGTCGAGGGCGTGCTGCTGATCTTCCTGCTGCAATGGCTGTTCCTGGGCGACCTGCGCAGCGCGCTGATCGTGGCCGCCACCATTCCCTTCGCCCTCGCCTTCGCGGTGCTGATCCTGATCATCAAGGGCGAGAGCGCCAACCTGCTTTCGGTGGGCGCACTCGATTTCGGGCTGGTCGTCGATGCCAGCGTGATCCTGGTCGAGAATATCTACCGCCACATGGTCGAGCGATCGGAACATATCCAGGCCGGGCGCGGCCACGCGACGCACGCCAGCCGCTTCTCCTCGATCCTTCACGCCAGCCACGAAGTGAGCCGCGGCATCTTCTTCGCCGCCGCGATCATCATCGCCAGCTTCATTCCCCTGTTCACGCTGACCGGCGTCGAGGGCCACATCTTCGGGCCGATGGCGGAGACCTATGCCTATGCCATCGCCGGCGGCCTGATCGCCACCTTCACCGTTTCACCCGTTCTCTCCGCGCTATTGCTGCCGGACAGGCTGAGCGAGGTCGAAACGAAGATCGTCCAGGTCATGCGCCGCTTCTATCGCCCGGCCGTGGCCTTCGCGCTCGCCAACCGGCTCGTGACCTTCTGCAGCGCGATCCTGCTGATCCTGGTCGCGCTGATCGCCATGCGCTCGCTCGGCGTCGAGTTCTTGCCGCATCTTGAGGAGGGCAATCTCTACATCCGCGCGACACTTCCGGCGTCCATCTCGCTCGAGGCCGGGCAGCCCGTGGTGAACGGCATCCGCGACATCATCGCCGACTATCCCGAGGTCGAGCGGGTCATCTCCACCCATGGCAGGCCGGACGACGGCACCGACGCCACCGGCTTCTTCAACGCCGAATTCTACACGCCGCTCAAGCCTTTCGATGAATGGCCGAGAGGAATGGACAAGGAGAAGCTCACCGCCGAGATCCAGCAGCGTCTGCAGGCCCGCTATCCCGGCGTCGACTTCGAATTCTCGCAATATATCGAGGACAATGTCGATGAGGCGGCGTCCGGCGTGAAAGGCGCCAACTCGATCAAGATCTTCGGCCCGGACCTCGCCACGCTCGATCGGCTGGCCGGACAGATCATGGGCGAGATGGGCAAGGTACGCGGGATTGCGGATCTCGGCGCATCCAATTCGCTGGGCCAGCCCACCGTCCGGATCGACATCAACCGGCAGGCCGCCGCACGCTACGGCCTGACGCCGGACGACATCAACACCACGATCGCGGCGGCGATCGGCGGCCAGAGCCCCGGCGATCTCTACGAGCCGGGCACCGACCGGCATTTCCCGATCGTCGTCCGGCTGGCGGCGGCCGAGCGCGACAGCCTGGAAGCCATCCGCCACATCACCGTGGCCGCGCCCTCTGCGGACGGCCAGGGCCAGATCCAGGTGCCATTGTCCGAACTGGCCGACGTCCGCCTGACATCGGGCGCCTCCTTCATCTATCGCGAGCATCAGGAACGCTACGTCCCGATCAAGTTCAGCGTGCGTGATCGCGATCTGGGCGGCACGATCAGCGAGGCGCAGGCGCGGATCGCGCGCAACGTGCCGCTGCCGCCTGGCTATCATCTCGAATGGGCGGGCGAACTCGCCAACCTGACCAGCGCGGTGCACCGGCTGGAGATCGTCGTCCCGATCAGTCTCGGCCTGATCCTGATCCTGCTGTACGCCAATTTCACCTCGCTCACCGACTCGTTGCTCGCCTTCAGCGTCATCCCGATGGCGATCGTCGGCGGCGTGCTGATGCTGGCGATCACCGGCACCCCCTTCTCCATCTCCGCCGCGATCGGCTTCGTCGCGCTGTTCGGCATCTCGGTGATGGATGGCATCCTGATGGTGACGACCTTCAACCAGAGCATCGACGACGGCCATGCGCGCAAGGCGGCGATCGCGGCCACCGTCGAAAAATGCCTGCGCCCCGTCGCGATGACCTGCCTCGCCGCCGCCATCGGCCTGTTGCCCGCCGCGCTTTCCAACGGCATCGGCAGCCAGGTCCAGAAGCCACTGGCGCTGGTGGTGGTCGGCGGCATGACGGTCGCGCCGCTGCTGATCCTGCTGGTGCTGCCGGCACTGATCGAGCGCTTCTCAAGGCATGTCGGCCTGCACGATCGGGGCGCCCATGGCCGCTTCGTCGGGCACGATCCGAGCCATCGGCCGGAGGGAGAATCGGCATGAGGCGCCTGATCCCCCTCGGTTGCCTGGGCGCCCTTGCCGGCTGCACCGTCGGCCCGCAGCATCCGGCCACGCCGATCTCGCTCGCACCGGCCGTGCCTTCCTCCGCCATCGCGCCCGTGTCGGGGCCTGCGCAGCAGCTGCAGGCCGGGGCACAGGCGGCGCCGGACTGGTGGAAACAGTTTGGCAGCCCGGCGCTCGACGCGCTGGTCGAGCGGGCGCTCGCCGCCAACAACGATCTCGCCAATGCCGACGCCGCGCTCCGGCAGGCGCGCGAACTGGGTGCCGCCGCGAGCGGCGCGTCGCTGCCGCAGATCGACGCCAGCTACCAGGCCCAGCGCCTCCGCGCGTCGCGCACGCTCGCCAATCCGCTCCCCGATCCGGACATCTACCTCTACAGCCTGCACACCGCACAGCTCACGGTCGCCTATCCGCTCGATCTGTTCGGGGGGCAGCGCAACAAGGTGAAGTCCGCCCGCGCCGCCGCCGAGGTCGCTGCCGACAAGCGGGATGCGGCGCGCCTGACGCTCATCGCGAATGTCGTCGTTGGCGTGATCCAGCGAGCCTCGCTGAGCGCGCAGATCGACGCGGCGCAGGATGCCATTCGCAACAATCGCGAGATCCTCGCGCTGCTCCAGAAGCGGGAAGCGATCGGCGATATCGGCGCGGCCGACGTCGCCAGCCAGCAGGCCGCCCTCGCCACGGCCGAGGCGGCGCTGCCGCCCCTCCAGAAGCAGCTCGATCACCAGGAGGGGCAGATCGCGATCCTGATCGGTGTTGCGCCCGGCTCGGCGCTCCCCCCGCTGCCCGCTCTCGATGCGCTGACGCTTCCGACCGAGCTGCCGCTGAGCCTGCCTGCCGCCATCGTCGCGAACCGGCCGGATGTCCGCGCGGCCAATGCCCAGATGCGCGGGGCCGGCGCCGACGTCGGCACCGCGATCGCCGCGCGCCTGCCGAACATCACGCTCAGCGCGACGCTGGGCGGGGAAGCCACGGCCTTCGCCGACATGCTCGCCAGCGGCAATCCCTTCTGGTCGCTGATCGGCGGCGTGACCCAGCCCGTCTTCCACGGCGGCCAGCTGCTCCACCAGCAGCATGCCGCGGAGGCCGCGCTCGATGGCGCGAAGGCCCAGTATCGCTCCGCCGTGCTACAGGCGTTCAGCGACGTCGACGACGCGCTTTCCGGCCTCAGGACCGATGCGGCGGCGCTCGACGCGACGACGCGGGCGGTGACGGCGGCGGACCAGAATCTGCTCTTCACGCGTCGCCAGCTCGCACTGGGCGGCGTCGGCACGCTGGCGCTGCTCAACGCATCCGCATCCGATGCGCAAGCGAGCGCGCAGCAGATCCAGGCGAAAGCGTCCCGCCTCAGCGACACGGTGGCGCTCATCCAGGCCATCGGCGGCAGCCCGCCATCAGCCGATCGATAAGGGGGGAAGCATGGGCGCAGTGTGGGGCGTGGTCAGCGGGAAGTTCGTCATCACGGCGGCGGGGCTGCTGATCGCATCGCGGATCGACCAGGGGCGCCTCGAAGCTCTCGTCACCCCGCATGTCGCCATCTCTGCGGTCAGCCGAAATTTTGCCGAGCAGCATCACCTCGCCGTCTCCGGCGCCGCGCAGACCGGCACCCGCCGCCCGCTGACCATCGGCATCGGCGCCGAGGAGATCGATCAGGCGAACCTGGCCGTCGCGGAGCGCATGCCGGCCATGGACGCGGATATGGTCATCGGGCGCGATCTTCTCACCGCGCACGTCTTCGCGCTGGACGTCGATCGACGTGACCTGTCGCTCCTGGGAAAAGGGGATGTCGAGCGCCTCCCCCGCCATTTCGTCGCGGCCCCGCTGACGATCAGCGACGAGGACCAGTTGCGGCTGACGATCACGATCAACGGTGTGCGAACCGAAGCCGCGATCCATCTCGGCCAGACCGATCCGCTCAAGGTCGGCACGAGTTTCTGGCAATCCTCGCCTCCCGCGCAGGGCGAGGCCGCGCATATCGCCATCGGCCGCGCCGAATTGAACGACATCCCCTGGCCGGGCGAAACCATCGTTTCCGATCGCGTGACCCTGGGCCTCGATGCCTTCAAGGGACGCAGGATCGTTCTGGATCTGCCTCATGGAAGGCTCTGGATCAGCGACGCGCCGGCCAACCGATGACGCTCGTATCGTCCCTGCCTGTCCTTGTCGCCGTTGCTGTTTTACCGGCTACGACCACGGTGCCTCCCTTGTGGAACGGCATTGCGGCGGGACAGGATACGGAGCGGGTGACCCGGCGGGTCTTCGTCGATGCTCGCGGCACGTCCCATGCCGTCTCCCGATACGGCATGATCGGCGGCTTCTATCTTCAACGGGACGTTCCGGCGACCGTTCGGATCCTCTCCCGCGGCGACCCCCGGCGCGTATGCGGAGTGGATGTCGAAGGCGCGCGCGCGACGCTGGAGAAGAAGGCGCTTCTGGCCGAGTTTGGCCCGCCCGCCTCGCGCGTAACCGACGAGTTGCTGGGCGCACCGGGGGGAGCGGCCGCCCTGTTGAGCGGAGGCAAGCTCTTCCATGTCTCGACCTGGCATCGCGGGCCGACCGTGATCACCTTCGAGGAACGCGTGCGCCCGGGCTATTTCGCCATCCTCTATCGCGGGATGGATTCAGCGGGCGGCAAGACGGAATGCTGACGACAAATTCGGTTCATGAACGCGGTGACGGGACGAGCGGCGGTTCGTCGAGAATTTCGGACCCCGCCTGTCCGCCCGTATGGAGTCGGAGTCGGAGGCGCCGGCATCAGCTTCGACCTCCTCCCGAAGCCTGACGGGGACGGCGCTCCCTCACGGGATCGCCGGATCGATCCGGAAACCGTCGGGATGGAATCGTCGATGGGATCATGGTTCCGCGCCCCGCCCGGCAGCTCCGATGATCGCTTCCATGAGATGCGGATGCGAGACGCTCACTTCTCTGCTTCCCATCCCGCCTTCGACACGGCGAGCGTCCGTTTCCTTATCTCTTCCCTGACCTGGGAGAGCTGGCCGGGCCGGATCGGCGTCCCGATCACCAGATAATGTGGTCCCTGGCCCGCGGAGACGCCGGGCCAGGATGGATTTCGGCCGCCATTCGGGTCACCCGTCCGAGCGAAATTCACCCAATAGCCCGCCATCGCATCGGAGACGGCACGGTCTGCGGCGTCCCAGGCCGATCCGGCGTCCGGATTGCCGAAGAGATATTCCAATTCGCCGCCATGGGGCGTTCCCGCCGATCCCGGGCGCCGGTTCGCCGGCACCTGATCGAAATAATAAGCGTAAGCCGGCACGCCATTGGCGGCATGCATCGTCGCGATGGACATCGAGGGAAGGATGAAGAGCGCATCCTCGGCGAGAGCGATGCCCGCGCTCTTTCCCGGTTGGGCGTCGGCATAAGCCTTCAGCAGCGCGTCATACCGATCGCCGAGCAGCTTCCGGGTCGCCGCTTCGCCCGTGCCGAAGAGCGTCGCCTCGTTGGAGTTCGAGCCGATCAGCAACGGAACCTTCGCCTCGCGCGCCCGGGCGAACGCCGTGCCGGGGCTGGCGACGACGATGCGGCCATCGATGAAGGGAAAGCTGCGCCCCAGCAGCTTGCCGGCGGGAAGCGCGCGCAGCTGATCGACAGTGGCATCCTTCAGCCCCGCGCTTTCGGCCCAGCGCATCCCGACCGCTTCGGCCGAGGCGGCTGCCCCGCGGATCGGCATCAGCACCGTCCCGCCCGCCCCGGATTCCGAAATCGCTTTCTGGAACAGCCCCGTCGCTTCCGGCGTGCCCATCAGCGTCTGGACGACGCCCGCACCGGCGGACTCCCCGAACACTGTGACGTTGGACGGATCGCCGCCGAATGCCGCGATGTTGCGCCGGACCCATCGCAGCGCGGCGATCTGGTCCATGATGCCGTAATTGCCCAGCGGACCATCGGGATCCTCGCGCGTCAGCGCCGGATGGGCGAAGAATCCGAGCAGCCCGAGCCGGTAATTGAGCGAGACCAGAACGACCCCGCGCCGCGCCAGCTTCTCGCCGTCGTAAAGCGGAACGCCGGCAGATCCGTAGGTGAAGCCGCCGCCATGGAGGAACACCATCACCGGATACCGCCCGGCGCGCGCCGGACGCCAGACGTTCAGGAACAGGCAGTCCTCGCTCGTCGGGCCGACCAGCGCCCAGGCTTCATGGTGATCGGGGGCCTGCGGACAGGCCGCGCCGTAGCGCGAGGCATCCTTGATTCCGGACCATGCGACGGCGGGCGCCGGTGCGCGCCACCGCAGCGACCCCACCGGCGCCGCGGCATAGGGAATGCCCTTGAAGGCTATGGTGGCACCGTCCTCGACCCCGGCCAACCGGCCGCTTTCGACCTGGGCGACCGGGCGTTCGGGCGGGGCCGCCGCAGCCGGACCGGCGACCAGCATGAATGCGGCGAAAGCGAGCTTGATGCGCATGATCGTCCTTCCGGTGGGTGCTTCAGAAAATCCTGTCCGGCGCCGACGATGCGACATCGCTTTTCGTACGGAGAAAGGCGATCAGCGTCTCGGCCTTGGGCAATTCGCATTCGAAGAAGAAGCGGCAGGCGTGCCGCTTGCCGTCGGCTAAGTCCTGGTCTGCTGCGCGGGCGTCGGCCGCGAGCGCCTGCTCCAGCCAGAGCCATCCGACGACCACATGACCGAACGCCTGAAGGAAAGGCGTCGCATGATCGAGAGCCGCGCCTTCCCTGCCCTCTCGCAGCCTATCGACCGCATCGTTCAGGCCTCGCCATATGGCGACCAGCGCCTCGGCATGGTTCGCGAGGGCGGGGCGTGCGCCTGCGGCCGCCGCTGCCGTCCCGATCCGCCGGCCGAGCACGGCCAGCCCGGCGCCGTCACGGAGGATCTTGCGACCCAGCAGATCGATCGCCTGGATTCCGGTCGTCCCCTCGTGGATCGGGTTGAGCCGGTTGTCGCGCCACAATTGCTCGACGTCGAAATCGCGGGTGTAGCCGTAGCCGCCATGGATCTGGATCGCGATGTCGTTCGCGGCCAGCCCATGTTCCGACGGCCAGGTCTTGGCGATCGGCGTGAGCAGCCCGAGCAGTGCCGCGTCGTCGGCATCCTCTTCCGCCCGATCGACCAGCCGGGCACAATAGAGGCAGAGCGCGAGCGCGCCTTCGACATAGCATTTCTGCTGGAGCAGCATCCGCCGCACGTCGGGATGCGCGATGATGGCGACCGGCGGGCCCGAGCGCACGCCCGCCAGCCGCCCCTGCTTCCGTTCGCGCGCATAGGCGACGGACAACAGATGGGCACGATAGCCGAGCGCGGCAGCGCCGGTGCCGACTCCGATCCGCGCCTCGTTCATCATCTGGAACATCTGGCGCAGCCCGTCGCCGGGCCGCCCGACGATCCAGCCCGTCGCCCCGCCCTTCTCTCCGAAATTCAGCAGGCAGTTGGCGGTGCCGCGATAGCCCATCTTATGGTTGAGTCCGGCCACGGCCACGTCGTTGCGCGCGCCGTCGGCCAGGAACTTTGGCACGATGAACAGGGAAATGCCGGCAGTGCCTTCCGGAAGCGCGCCATCCGCGCCCGGAACCTTGGCAAGCACGAGATGGACGATATTCTCGCTCACATCCTGGTCGCCGCCCGAGATCCACATCTTGTTCCCGACCAAGCGATAGCGGTCGCCCATGTCGTCCTCGCCGTCCGGGGTCGCGCGGGTGGCGATATCGGCCAGGCTCGATCCGGCCTGCGGCTCCGACAGGCACATCGTGCCGAACCAGCGCCCTTCCATCTGCGGCCTGGCAAAGGCCTCGAACTGGGCGTGGGTGCCGAAGGCAGCGATCAGCCGCGCATTGGCGACGGTGAGCATCGGGTAGGCCGCCGTCGCAACATTGGCGGCAGCGAAGAACGCGAACGAGGCCACGCAGACGAGCGAAGAGAGACCCAGCCCGCCTTGCGCCTCCGGGAAGCCCGCCGAGAACAGGCCGAGCGCGGCATAATGGCGAAGCGCCTCACCGATCGCGGGGCAGATGCGGACGACGCCATCGCCATCGATCCAGGGCTCCTCCGCATCGCTCCGCTTGTAATGGGACAGGAACTGTTCGGTGGCGAGACGTTGCGACAGGTCTAAAATGGCATCGGCCGTGTCGCGATCGGCCGACGCTCCCCCGCCCAGCCAGTCGTGGACCAGGAAGTCGATGTCGCGGCGATCGAGCAAGGTCTCGGAGACGGACATGCTCAGGCCGACCGCGAGGATCGGATGATCTGCGCGAAATGGCGCGCGCTCGGCTTGAGCGAGCGAACGAAGCTCTGCCGATCGACGGACACCAGCCCGAAATGCTGGCCATAGCCCTGGGTCCATTCAAAATTGTCGAGCAAGGACCAGTAGATATAGCTGCGGACGTCGATCCCTTCGCGCAGGCACTGGGCGACCTGGGCCGTGCAGGCATCGAGCCAGGCGACGCGACGCGTGTCATCGTCGGTGGCGATGCCGGATTCGGTGACGTAGATCGGCTTCTTGGTCTTGCGCGCGGCCAGCCGGATCACCTCGCCGAGGGCTTGCGGATAATATTCATATCCGGCCGCCGTCGTTTCGGCGCCGGCCGGCGGCGGGAGCATGCTCGTGGCGTCGAAGCGCAGCCGGGTATAGACCTGCACGCCGACGAAATCACCGGCGTTCACGGCATCCCACCAGTCGCCATAGAGCGTGCGTTCCATCTCCGGCGCCATGCTGTTCTCGCCAACCGAATGGATCGCCTGGGTCGTGAGGGTCACGCCCACCGGGAAATCGCCCGGGCCCGCCTTGATCGCTTGATAGCCCTTAAGCTGCGCGGCCAGCAGATGGGCATCGATGATGTCCGGCTGCGAGAACAGGATCGAGGAGAAGGCCGGCGCATTGGTCGCGCGCGCGGCGGCCGCCAGCATCGCGCGCCGCTTCGCGAGAGCATCGGGCGAGCTGACCATGTGCAGCAACTGGCCCAGACGATGGATGTTGGCTTCGTTGAAGGGCGAGGCCATGCCGATCTGGTCGCCCAGCGCGCGGGTGGCGCGCTCGCAGAAGTGGGCGAAAAGGTCGGCGCTGTCCGGCGCCTCCCAGCCGCCACGCATCGCGAACCACAGCGGCACGGTGAAATGATTGTAGGTGACGATCGGCAACAGCCCGTGGGCGCGACACGCCGCCAGCACCCGTACGTAATGATCCAGCTCGGCCTGGGAGAAGAGGCCGGGCTCGGGCTCGATCCGCGCCCATTCGATGCCGAACCGGTAGCAGTTCAGCCCGATCGCGCGGGCGATCGCGAAATCGCGTTCGTAGAGATGATAGCTGTCGCACGCATCGCCCGATGGCTCCTTGTAGACGGTCTCCGGAAGATGTTCGAGCAGCCAGCTGTCCGAATGGACGTCGTTGCCCTCGCTCTGGTGAGCGGAAATCGCCGAACCCCAGAGAAAGTCTCTGGGAAAGTCCCCGCGCGGCGCGGCGTTCGCGGATGCCGATGCGGCGGCGATCACCGGGGCCGCGGCGAGACCCACCAGCACGTCACGCCGCGTCGTCCCGTCGTTCCTGTCCATGATCCACTCTCAACCTTACCTTGTCGATCTTTCCCGTTGCCGCGAGCGGCATCGTATCCACGCGGATGACGGCATCGGGCAGCCACCAGTTGGCCACGCGTCCGCGCAAGGCGCCGAGCAGCGCCTCGTCGGTGACGATCGCCCCCTTGAGCGGCTCGACGACGAGCACCGGCCGCTCGCCCCATTTGGCATGGGTCCGGCCGACCACGGCGACCTGCGCGACTCCGGGCAGCGCGCCGACGATCGCCTCGATCTCGCCGGGATTGATCCATTCGCCGCCCGACTTGATCAGATCCTTGGCGCGGCCGGTGATGCAGATCGTGCCGTCCTCGTCGATCACGGCCAGATCCCCGGTATCGAACCAGCCCTCCGCGTTCACGGCCGCCCGGTCTTCCCCGAAATAGCGCTGGACGACGCTCGCGCCGCGCACGTGCAGACGCCCCTGCGATCCGCGCTGTTCCGCCAGCGGCTGGCCCTCGGGGCCCATCAGGGCGAGATCGACCCCGATGGGCGGCCGGCCGGAGCGGGCGGCCGAGCGGAGCGGAGCGGTCGCCGGCGTGGTGGTGCCCAGCGGCGACAGCTCGGTCATCCCCCAGCTGGTCTGGACGACGGCGCCGAGCCGCCTTTCCAGCCGCTCCATCAGCATCTGCGGCACGGCGCTTCCGCCGATCATGACCCGCTGCAACGACGGCACGTCCCCGCCGGCCCGGTCGAGCTCATCCACCAGCCCCAGCCAGACCGTGGGCACGCCCGCTGCGATGGTGACATTCTCCTCGCGGATCAGGCGCGCCAGGCTGGCGCCGTCCTGGTGGCGCCCTGGCAGCACCATCTTCGCCCCCACCGCCGGCGCCGAGAAGGGGAAGCCCCAGCCGTTGGCATGGAACATCGGCACGGCCACCAGCAAGGCATCGCCGGCGCTCAACCCGCTCGAATCGGCCAGCAACTGATGGAGGGTATGAAGATAGTTGGATCGGTGCGTGTAGGTGACGCCCTTGGGCGGCCCGGTGGTGCCGGAGGTGAAGCACAGGCCGGCCGGCGCCTCTTCCTCAATCCCGCCCCAGGGCAGCGGCGCGCCGAGCGTGGCGAGCAGGTCTTCATACCGCCAGGTGCGCACATCGCCGTCAAGCGACGGTGGCGGCGCGCAACCGGGCTCGTCGAGGATCACGATATCGCCGATCGAAGGGCAGAGCGCGGCCAGTTGCGCGGCCAGTCCGGCCAGATCGGGGCTGATCGCCAGCACGTGATTGCCAGCCTGCCGGATCATCTCCGCCAGATGGACGGGCGACAGGCGCGGATTGAGCGTGTGGCAGACGATGCCGATGCCCACCGCGCCATACCAGCATTCCATATGGGCTTGGCTGTTCCAGGCCAGGATACCCAGATTGTCGCCCTTCACGAGACCGAGCGCGGCGAGTGCGCCGGATAGACGGACGCTGCGTTCGCGTAGCCCGGCATAGTCGATCCGGCTGCTCGCGCCGTGCCCGCCCCCCGTCACCACTTCCGCGGCGCCGTGCCACTTCGCCGCGTGATCGATGAAGCGGTTCAGCGTGAGCGCATAGGGTTGCATCGCGCCGGGTCGTGCAGCGGCGCTCATGGGAGCACCGTCGACGGCTTGAGGCGATATGCCAAAGCGAGGTGAAGCGCGATCGCGATCATATAGAAGGGCACCAGGCTGTAGAAGGCGAGTTGCAGCGAATGGGCGGGATGGGCCGGGCGCAACCAGTCACTGACGGCACCAAGCCATGTCGGGCCCAGCCCCAGGCCGATCAGGTTCATGATGAGGAGCAGCGTCGCGCCGGCCAGCGTGCGCTGCCGCGCAGGAACCGCGTTCTGGACCAGAGTGACCGCCGGGGTGAGGTAGAAATAGTTGAAGAAGGTCGGGACCGACAGGAAGGCCAGCGCGAGCGGCCAGCCCGGTGCCCAGACGAAGGCGATGAAAAAGGGCACCGCCGCCATCAGCGCCAGGGCGGGCAGCAAGCCGTAGAGCTGCGGCGAACGTGCCGCCAGCCGATCGATCAGCCGCCCCGACAGGAGGATGCCGGCGCTCACGCAGACCGCGAGCATCACCGCATACCACAGCGCGATCTCGTCGAGCGTCATCGCCTTCTCGCGCATGAGGAACAGCGTGGTGAAGCCAAGGGTGGCGTAGGTGACGAACTGCGTCGCTCCCGCCGCGAGCGACACCAGCGCGAGGATCGGCCGCGTCGCGAACATGCGAAGCGTGTTCCGCAGGCTGACAGTCTCCCCGGCCGGCGGGCCGGCATGAAGAGAGGGAGCGTCGGCAGCGCCGCGTCGTGGTTCGCGGACCAGCGCTCCCACCATGGCCGCCGCCGCCAGCCCCACAGCGCCCAGCAGGACGAAGGCCAGCCGCCAGTCATAGGCGGCGGCGATCCGCGCCCCGAAGGCCACGCCGAGGGCCTGCCCAATCGGCGGGCCGAGGTTGAACAGGCCCAGCGCGATCCCGCGCCGTCCCGTGGGGAAATAGTCCGAGATGATGGCGTAGGAGGGCGGCACGCCCCCGGCCTCACCCACCCCGACGCTCATCCGCGCCGCGATAAGCTGCGGATAGCTCCGCGCCAGCCCGCATCCGATGGTCGCCAGGCTCCAGAGCGCGCAGGCCACCGTCAGCACGCGAACCCGGTTGCCGCGATCGGCGAGCCAGGCGACCGGGATGCCGAGCACGCAATAGAAAGCCGCGAAATAGAGCCCGCCCAGCCGCCCGAGCTGTCCATCGCTGATGCCAAGATCGTCCTGGACCGGCTTGGCGAGGATCGAGAGCAGCTGCCGATCGAGAAAGTTGAGGACGTAGACGAAGGACAGCAGCGCGAGGACGCACCACGCATAGCGGCTCGTCCGCGCCTCGGGCGCCGCGACCGGCGGGGGCGTGGCGTCACTGCGCACGGGCGGACGGATCCTGCGCGGGAAAGGCCGAGAAGCCGATATTGTAGCGCCATTCCCGTCCCTGCCGCAGCCGCTCCGCGACCAGCGCGTCGGCCCAGCCATAAGCGGCCGGCTGGATCCCCAGCCGGGCGACCGGTTGATCGCCGATATCCAGATAGCCGGGCCGCCCGGCGGTGAAACGCGGCCACGCCGGCGCCCCGGGTGCGGCCGGCGCCCCCGTGCGCACGAAAGACGCCCAATATCCCAGCATCGCGTCGGAGAGCCGGGCTTCCCCGGCTGTCAGCGGCGGCTTGGGCCAGTTCGGGCCGAGCGGCGCCGAAGCCCCGACCTGGCCGAACACATAGGGAAGTTCGCTGGCGTGGAACGCCGCCAGATCGCGCTCGCGCTCCGCCGGCGTGCTGTGGCGGAAGAAATAGAGATAGGCGGGTTGCCCCGCCGCGGCTGCGCGCCGCACGGCATATTGCGCCGCCCATCCATAGAGGCCGTCACGAACCGACGCCATCACGTCCGCTTTCGGATCGGCGCCGGGATAGACGGCGAGATAGGCATCCGCCTGCGCGCCGAAGCGGGCTCTCACATCCGCCACATAGGCTGCCTGGGTCGCCGGTGCCCTGGGCATCAGGAACAGCAGCGAGCGGATCTCGCCCTCGTTGAAGCCCGCCAGCACCGGAACCCGCGCCTGCTCGCCGCGTGCGAAGGTGTCGGCGATCTGACGCTTCAGGAAGACGCCGTCGATCACCGGCTCGGGCGCCCATCCGGTGGCGAGGCCGGCCTTGAACAGCGTCGCCAGATCGGCCGAGCGCAGCTCCGCCGCCGTCGACGCCCCCGCCGCCTTGGCGAGCGCCGCCCCCATATCCTCCGAGGAATCCAGCCCGAGCGTCTTGTCGTGCAGCGCGCGATAGGCGGGCATATAGCCGCTCTCGCTGATCGCCTTGTCGAACAGCCCCCGCGCGAGCGGGCTCGCGAGCAGGGCATAGACGCTGAGGCCGCCGGCCGATTCCCCCGCGATCGTCACCCGGGCGGGATCGCCCCCGAACGCCGCGATATTGTCCCGCACCCAGCGCAGCGCCTCGATCTGGTCGAGCAGTCCATAATTGCCCGAGAGATGCCGCGGCGATTCCGCGCTCAGCGCCGGATGCGCCAGGAAACCGAGCAGGCCGAGCCGGTAGTTGATCGACACGACGACGATGCCCTGCCGCGCCAGCCGGGCGCCGTCATAGAGCGGCTCCGAACTGCCGCCCCCCGAAAGGGCGCCGCCATGGATCCAGACCATCACCGGCAAATGCCCGCCCCCGGCCGGTGCCCAGACGTTGAGCGTCAGGCAATCCTCGCTGGGGGAGGCCATGCGATCGTAATAGACGCTGGCCGGCGCCGGGGGCGGTTGCAGGCAGGCGTGACCGAAAGCGGTCGCGTCGCGCACGCCAGCCCAGCCCCGTGCCGGCACGGGCGGCCGCCAGCGCAGGTCGCCGACCGGCGGCTCGGCATAGGGAATGCCCTTGTAGGCGACGATGCGGCCGTCCGCCTCGGCGCTGCCGCCGAGGATGCCCTGCCGGATGCGCAGCTCGGGCGCCCCGGCCCTCGCGGCGCCCCCGGCGAAAGCCGTGACCGCCAGTGAGGCGAGGCAAAGCCCCGCCACGCCCCTCCGGCCCAGCCTCCTCCTCACAGGTTGAATCCGACGCGAACGCCGAACGTGCGCGGCCGCAAAATGGTGTAGCGGCTGTATGTGTACGCCACCGGATAAACGTAGGTCACGGCCCGGCTGTTGGTGACATTCTCCATGTAGAAGGTCACGTCCATGCGCGGGAATTTGATGCCGGACTGGAAATTGAGGTTGGTGTAGCTGTCCGTCTTGTCGAAGGTCGTGCTGGGCACCCCCGGCGAACCGGGCGTATAGGGGAAGCCGACCGGGAACGAGCCGACATGCTCGATCTGGAAGCTGGTGAATCCGGTGGCGTCACCCATCAATTTGTAGCTGTAGGTGCCGAACAGCGATCCCTGGAGGTGCGGCGAAGCGAGGCGGCTGCCGACGGTCGCCCCGGTGACGACGGCCTGCTCGGCGGTCAGGCTGGTGATCTTGGCCTGGTTCAGCGCGCCGTTCAGTCCCAGCTCGATGCCGCGGATCGGGCGCACGCTGATCTCCGCCTCGATCCCCTTGCTGACGGCGCCGCCGATATTGGTGACGAACTGGGTGGAATCGGACGGGCGACTGGCCTGGACCTGGAGGTTGCGCCAATCGATATAATAAGCGCTCAGGTTGGTGGTCAGCTTGCCGCCGAACCAGCGGCCCTTCAGCCCCACTTCGTAATTGGTGAGATTGTCCGATCCGGCGCCGTTGGGAATGGTGAGCCCGGGACAGCCGCCCCCCGAAGGCAGGCAACCGGGGTCCGCGCTGCCGGCGGTCGAATTGTATTGAGGCACGCGATAGCCGGTCGAGACCGTCACGTAGGTTGTCAGATTGTTCGACGGCTTATAGGTGACGCTCGCCTTCCAAGAAGCTTTTCCCGAAGACGGATAGCGGGTCCGCGCCGCTGGAATAGGCGTGACCGCAAACGGCCCCGGATAGATCAAATGATATTGGGCGTAATACGCATACGTATAGAAATTGGTGGTGTAGCCGCCCGGGTCCGTGTTCACCTTGCCGCCATAGCGACCGTAACGGATACCACCGGTAATGGATAGCTTGCGGGTGACATGGTAGGTCAGCTCGCCGAAACCGGCGAGCTCATAAGTACGGGCTTCGCTGGCCAGGTTGTAGACCGGCGCATCGGGTCCAGCCCCGGTGATGCCGTTGGCGGCATAGAAGGCCGGCGTCGAGGTTTGATAGTCGCTCGTATATTCGTTGCGGTGCAAATAATAGCCACCCACCGTCCAATCGAACGGGCCGCCCGGATCGGAGACCAGCCGCGTTTCCTGGACGAACGTCTTCCAGACGCCATTGATATACATGTAATAGGGGGGAGCGTCCTGAATAGGATTGCCCGCCGAGAACGTCCCGCTCAGATCGACGTTGAACTTTCCCGTCTGATACCCGTAGCTCGACGAGCTGGTCAGATGCGCGCCCGCGAACTGGTAGTCGATGGTCGCATTGTAGAGTTGCGTCTTCGACGTGTAGAGATCGGGCATCTTGGTGTAGCGCTCCCGATCCCCCAGCGACGGCGTGATCATGGAGGCATCTTCGGGATGGCTGTCTTCATAGAGGGCCATCAACTTGATGCTCAGCCGGTCGGTCGGCTTGTAGAGCAGGCTCGCACGGCCGCCATAGTCGCGTAACGTGTTGGAATTTTTGACGCCCGTTCCGAGGTTGTCGATATAGCCATCCTCGTGGCGATAGAAGCCGACGACCCGCAGGCCGAGCTTGTCGTCCACCAGCGGGATGTTGACCATGCCGTTGTAACGCTGGCGAACGCCGCCGCCATCCGGCGTGACGCCGATGTCCATCAGGCCGGACGCGCTGTAGCGGGTGAGGTCCGGGCTATGCGTCAGGATGCGCAGCGCACCCGACAGGGAGCCCGATCCGAACAAGGTTCCCTGCGGCCCGCGCAGGAATTCCACGCGTTCGATGTCGAACAGGCTGGGGTCCAGCGTGACCGAATTGCCGATCGTGGTCAGCGGCAGATCGTCGAGATACACGGTGGTCGTGCTCTGCAAGCCGGCTTCGTAGCCGTTGACCGAGATGCCACGCGTGGTGATGCTGAGATTGTTGTCGCTCCGCTCGTCGAGCACGACGCCGGGCGTTTCGCGTGCGACGCCTTCGAACCCGACGATGCCCTTCTGGGTCAGTTCCGCCTGCGAGAAGGCCGTGACGCTGAGCGGAACGTCCTGAAGCCGCTCGCGACGCCGCGTGGCGGTCACGACAATGTCTTCGCCGGACGGCGCGGCCGCCCTCGGCGACCCGCCATCGCCGCTCGGCGCGGCGGTCGGCGAAAGACTCCCGGTCGATGCGGCGTCGCCGCCCGAGGAGCCGATGTCGGTCGTCGTCGGCATGGTTTGGGCTCCGACCGGAGCCGCTGCGGCAAGCAGCGCGATCAGCGAAGCCGAGCAAGCTAGGCGGTTCATCATCCCTCCTTTTCGCTGCCGCGCCTGAATGGCGCTGTCTCGCGATGAGAGGATGCTCGCACGGTTGATCGACCCTAGTCAATACTGACTTACTCATCAGTCAGTATTTTTGCACCCGAACCCTGGCGACGTTGACGCACCTGCTTCAGGGCGTCACCCTTGCCGGCAATGACCATCGAACCAGCCAAGCCAGACGCAGAACGAGCATCGAAACGCTCCCGGGCGCCAAACCACAAGGCCCGTGTCCGGGAGGCGTCGATCGAACGCATCCTCGACGCGGCCGAGCAGCTGTTCGCCGAATTCGGCTATCACGGCGTCACCCTGAAGGACGTCGCCGCCCGCGTCGGGGTCAGTTCGACGCTGATCCACTATCATTTCAGCGGCAAGGAAAGCATCTACGAAGCGGTCTGGGCGCGCAAGGCCCCCCTCTCCGCCCGCAACCGGCTGGAGGCCATGCGCCGCTATGCCGAAGATGCGGGCGACGACATCACCGTGGAGGGCGCGCTGCATGCCTGGATCGACGCCGACCTCGACGTGCAGATCGAAGACGTCGAGCAATGGCGCGCATTCGGCATGATCAGTGCGCAGGCGAACAGCGCAGGCGGCTGGGGCGCGACCAAGATGACCAAATATTTCAACCCTGTCGTGCTGGCATTGCTCGATCTTTTGAAGAAAGCCATGCCCGACTGCGACGATGAGACGATCTTCTGGGGCTATCATTTCCTGTCCGGAGCGATGACCCACAATATGGCCCGCACCGGACGACTCGACGATCTTTCGCACGGCCTCTGCTCGTCCGATGATTTCGTGTCGATCAAGCGGCATATGGCGACATTCATGGCGGCAGGCTTCAAGGCGATCTGCGAGGCCTCCCGCGCGGGTCGATAAGACCAGAGCGCTCGCGTCGGGCGGGGCGGCGGAGAGAGCCGGAGGCGCCCGCCACGGGGGAACGCCCCCCCGTGCACGCCCCTCCCGGATCAAAGTCCGTCAGCGGCTTCGCCGTCGTGCCATAAAATAGAAATGGTACATTCTTTCAAAAAATCATTGACGCCTTTCCGCCGGGGTTGATAGCCCATGGGCGACCGACGCGCCGGGGCGTCGCATGGAATGGACGCTCCCATGTCACTGGATCATCTTTTCTCCCTCGCGGGCCGTACCGCGCTTGTCACCGGCGGCTCCGGCGGCATCGGCCGGATGATCGCCGAGGGTTTCGTGGCGCAAGGGGCGCGGGTCTTCATCTGCTCGCGAAAGTGGGACGCATGTCAGGAGACGGCCGCCGAACTCGGTGAGGGGTGCACACCCATCGCCGTAGACCTGTCGAGCGTCGAGGGGTGCCGATCGCTGGCGCGCGACATCGCCGGCCTCGCGCCGTCGCTCGACATCCTGGTCAACAATGCCGGCATGGCATGGGGTGCCGGGTTCGAGGACTTCCCCGAGAGCGGGTGGGACCGCGTGATGGACCTCAACGTCAAATCGCCCTTCTTCCTGTCGCAGGCGCTCCACCCGATGCTCAAGGCCGCCGCGAGCGCCGACAGGCCGGCCAAGATCATCAATATCGGCTCCATCGACGGGCTTCGGCTCAACGCCTGGGAAACCTACAGCTATCACGCGTCGAAGGCCGCGATCCTGCAACTGACGCGACGCATGGCGGCGCGGCTGGTGCGCGATCACATCCATGTCACCGCGATCGCGCCCGGCGCCTTCCCGTCACGGATGAACCGGGCCGCGCGCGATCATGAGGAAGCCGTCGCACATGCCATTCCCGCCGGCCGGGTCGGCCGGCCCGACGACATGGCGGCGGCGGCGGTGTTCCTGGCGAGCCGGGCCGGCGATTACGTGGTCGGCGAAACGATCACCGTCGATGGCGGCCTGGTCCACGCCGAACTCGGCGCGAGCATCGATGCCTGAATGGATTCGGAAGGGAGACAACGTATGAGTCGTCTGGATGCCCGGGTCGCGATCGTCACCGGAGCGGGCGGCGGCCTGGGCCGCGCCCATGCGCTGCTGCTGGCCGCGCAGGGTGCCCGCGTGGTCGTCAACGATCTCGGCGAGGCGGCGCATGGGGTCGTCGACGAGATCACGGCGCAGGGCGGCGAAGCGATCGCGGGCCTCGGCAGCGTCGCGGAATTCGAAACGGCGGAGGCGATCGTCGCGAACGCGGTGCGGGCATGGGGTCGCGTCGATATCCTGGTCAACAATGCCGGCATCCTGCGCGACAAGTCGTTCCTCAAGATGGATCTGGCGGATTTCCGGCTGGTCCTCGATGTCCACCTGATGGGCGCCGTACATTGCACCAAGGCGGCCTGGGGCATCATGCGCGAGCAGCGTTATGGTCGCATCGTGATGACCACCTCGTCCTCGGGGCTGTGGGGCAATTTCGGCCAGTCCAACTACGGTGCCGCGAAGATGGCCCTCGTCGGCCTGATGCAGACCCTTGCGCTGGAGGGCGCATCCCACGGCATCCGTGTGAACTGCATCGCCCCCACGGCCGCGACGAAGATGATGGACGGCATCCTGCCACCCGGGATGCTCGACCTTCTGCGCCCCGAACTGGTGAGCCCGGCCCTGCTTCCCCTGGTGGCCGAGGATGCGCCGACACGGACGATCCTGTGCGCCGGCGCGGGTGGGTTCGAGACGGCCAACATCACGCTCACGCCCGGCGCCTATATCCCCGACGTCGACCAGGCGCCGGAGCAGGTGATCGCCCGATGGCCGGCCATCGTCGACCGGGCCGGCGACATGACGATCGAGCAGGGCCTGGCCCAGAGCCGGCTGGAACTGACGAAGGCCGGCTATCGGTTCGACGAGATGGAGGATATGCAACGATGACCCGCGAGGCCCTGATCGTTTCCACCGCGCGGACGCCCATCGGGCGCGCCTATCGCGGCGCGTTCAACGCCCTCCCCGCCCCCACGCTCGCGGCCCATGCGATCCGCGCCGCCGTCGAGCGGGCCGGTGTCGATCCGGCCGCGATCGAGGATTGCATCATCGGCGCGGCGCTGCCGCAGGGCACCCAGCACACGATCGGCCGCACGGCGGCACTGCGCGCCGGCCTGCCCGTCACGGTCGCCGGCATGACGATCGATCGGCAATGCTCGTCCGGCCTCATGGCGATCGCCACCGCCGCGAAGCAGGTGATCGTCGACCGGATGGACATGGTCGTCGCCGGGGGCGTCGAGTCGATCTCGCTGGTCCAGACGCCCGGGCTGCGCGTAGACCCCGATCCGTCGCTGGTCGCGCTGCACGACGCGATCTACATGCCGATGCTGGACACCGCCGAGACGGTGGCCCGGCGCTACGGCATCTCGCGCGAACGGCAGGATGCCTATGGGCTCCGCTCGCAACGGCTGACCGCCGCCGCCCAGTCCGCCGGACGGTTCGACGGCGAGATCGTCCCCGTCACCGCGACCATGACGGTGCAGGACAAGGCGACCCGTGAGATCCTCGAACGAGAGGTCACGCTCGAAAAGGACGAAGGCAACCGCCCTGAAACGAGCCTGGAAGGCTTGGCCGGCCTGAAATCCGTGCGCGAAGGGGGCTCGATCACCGCCGGCAATGCAAGCCAGCTGTCCGACGGCGCGTCCGCCTGCATGGTCATGGAGACCGCGACGGCCGCCCGGTGGGGATGCACGCCGATCGGGCGCTATCTCGGCATGGCCGTGGCCGGCACGGAGCCGGACGAGATGGGCATCGGCCCGGTGTTCGCGGTGCCGCGGTTGCTGGCACGTTTCGGCCTGACGATCGAGGATATCGGCCTGTGGGAACTCAACGAGGCTTTCGCGGTGCAGGTGCTGTATTGCCAGGACAGGCTGGGCATTCCCGATGACCGGCTGAACGTCGACGGCGGCGCCATCTCGATCGGCCACCCTTATGGGATGTCCGGCGCGCGGATGGTCGGGCACGCGCTCCTCGAAGGCAGGCGTCGCGGCATCCGCCACGTGGTCGTCACCATGTGCGTCGGCGGCGGGATGGGCGCGGCCGGGCTGTTCGAAGTGCTGTGACGGCGGCATCCGGAAGGGCGATCGAGCGGAGATCGGCCCATCCTTTCGGACCACATCGTCCCGCCCGGTCATTTGCGGCAAGTGTCCGCGTCATTTACGTCATGGCAATCGACGCGATCCCATCCTTTTATCATCGATCCAACGGCGCAACGATCAGGCTGCGGAACATGGCGGGTGCGAACATGAGCTTGTCGAAATTCACCTGCGCCATGCTCGTCGGTCTTTGGGTCTTCCTCGTTGGAATGCCCGCAAGCGCCCATGCCAAGGCGCCCGGCGCCATCGCGCCATCGTCGGCGAAGTGCGGCGATCTCTCGAAGCTGAGTTTGCCGGACACGACGATCATCAGCACCACGCTGGTGGAGGACGCCGCCGCCACCTTCAAGGCCCCCGCGCTTTCGAACCTCCCTTCCTTCTGCCGTGTCGTCGCCAGCGTCCGGTCGGCCCCCGATTCCGACATTCGGGTGGAACTGTGGCTTCCGGTGCGGGGATGGGCGGGCGTGTTCCACGGCAACGGCAATGGCGGATTCGCCGGAACGCTGGAGGCCGGATACGGGAGCATGACCGAAGGCCTGCGGCGGGGCTTCGCGACGGCGACGACGGATACCGGAACCGCCCCCGCGACGTCGCTGAACGGCGACGCCCTGGTCGGGCATCCGCGCAAATGGAAGGATTGGGGCCGCCTTTCGACGCACGTGATGACCCTGACGGGGAAGGCGATCGCGGAGAGCTATTATGATCGCCGGGTGACGCGGTCCTATTATACCGGATGCTCGACCGGCGGGCAGCAGGGGCTCATCGAGGCGCTCTACTATCCGGGCGACTATGACGGCATCCTGGTCGGAGCGCCGGTCATCAACCGCACCTGGGGCCATGCGGCGGTGGCGTGGGACTTCGCGGCCGCCCACCAGACGCCCGGAAGCTTCCTTTCGGATGCCAAATTGCGACTGCTCAACGCCGCGGCCGTCGCAAGCTGCAATGGCCAGGGGCATGGCGTGGCCGGCGATCCCTTCATCACCGACCCGCTGGCCTGCAGCTTCGATCCCGCGCAAGTCGCCTGCCAGGGCGCGCAAACGGACGGGTGCCTCACGGCCGCCGAACTCGCGACCGTTCGCGCTTTCTACAGCGGACCGTCGGCACGCGACGGGCGCGCCCTGTTCTTCGGGTGGCCGGTCGGCAGCGAGGCGCCCGCTCGCTTCGGCTGGTCGTTCCTCGAGACGGCAGCCAACGGCGAACCTCAGTTCGCGGGCCTGTTCAAATGGGTGTTCGGGCCCGATTGGGATTGGCACGCCTTCGATGTAGAACGGGACATGGCGACCGTCGATGCGGCGCTGGCGGCGGATGTCAACGATGCCACGCAGGGTAGCCTCCGCGCATTCGCGGCCCGTGGCGGAAAGCTGATCATCTACCACGGGCTGGCGGATTCATTGGTCCCGCCCGCGCAGTCGGTGGCATTCTACGAACGCCAGGCCCGCAATCTCGGCGGAATGGCGAGGCTCCAGCAAAACGCCCGCTTGTTCATGGCGCCGGGCGTCGAGCATTGTGGCGGCGGAACGGGGCCCGACGTGTTCAATTCCGCGCTCGGTGGCCTGCCGCCGCCACCGGACAAGAATCCGACGGGCGACCTGTTTTCCGCTCTGATCGCCTGGACGGACACGCGGCGTGCGCCCGAGAGAGTGGTCGCGACCAAGTTCGTGGCGGGGCGCCCCGCGCAGGTAGATATCCAGCGACCGCTGTGCGCCTATCCGCGAATCGCGCGGTACAAGCGGACCGGGGCCACTGGATCGGCCGAGAATTTCTCATGCACGGCCAAAGCCGCGCGGCCGGCTTGACCGGCAATGGGCGCCGTGCCGCGTTCCCGAACCGCCTTCAGGCCCGAAAGCTCTCCCCGCTGACGGAACGTGCGATCGCGGCCATCCGCCAAGGTGTCACGATCTTGCGGAGCTTGGCAAAGCACCAGGGACATTATCCCGCCCATCGGACCGCATCGTTCTTCTGAGCTCGCTGATGGTCCCTCCAGTCCAGCGCTTGACGGCACGCCGCAGGTTGGAATTGTCGGTGAATCCCACCTTCAAGGCGATATCGTCCGCCGTCAGGCGGGTGGCGTGGAGATATTCCAGCGTGAGCTTCTTGCGGACATCATCGACGATGTCCGCATAGCGGCTGTTCTCGGCATCCAGCCGGCGGCGCAGCGTTCTCTCGGTCATGCCGAGCTGGACCGCGACCGCCTGCATGGACGAAGATCGAATGGGCGCGCGCATGAGGAGACGATAGACCTCTCCCGCGACGCCCGAACTCATCTTGGCCTGGCCGATGAGCCGATCGCAGGTCTCCTCCAGCATGATGCGGGTCAATCGGTTCGCAAGCTCGGGAGCTTGATCGAGGATGCTTACCGGATAGTGCAGTTCGTGGGCGGCTGCGCCAAAATGGCAGGGGCATCCGAGGATGTTGGCATCTTCGGCGGAGGTTCCCGCATCCGGAAGGTCGAACAAGGCGCGTAGCGGGTGGATCGCCGTTCCCGCGACATCGCGCATGTGCGTCGAGGTCTGCATCATCTGCTGGCGCATCAAGAAATTGCGAAGGTCCGCGCTCATCACCCCGCGATAAACTTCCTTGAATTCCCAGATCGCCAGGTCGTCTTCCCGCCGCCAGCCGAGTTGCAGCGCCGGTGTGGCGAGCGGGTGGTAGCGCACAGCGAAATCGAAGAAGTCGCGAATGGTCGGCGAGCACATCAGGGCGTAGCCGTACATGCCATAAGCGGAGAGGTGGAGACGCGCACCCACCGCGAACGCGACGCTCAGGTCCGCCCCGGCCGCGACGATGTTGTCATAAGCCGTGATATACTGGCTGATCGACGTCAGCGTGTGAGGATCCTGTACCTCACCCCATGTCAGCCCGGTCCGGGCGAGCACGATATCCGCCGGAATGCCATGTGACGCGACCGTGTCGATGAGGATCGCGATCTTGTAAGGCGCGAAGGTCCGCTGGTTCAGCAGCGGAAGCTCGACCGCCCTGGACGGCGGCACCCGGGGCCGGGCCGCCCCCCTTCCCTCTCCCTGCCCTTCCACCATGTCCGTCATTCGCACTTTGTCCGGCAAAGACACACATATGTCCGGTAAAGCACTCACCCATGCCGGGCACAACCCCTATCATCACGGCAACGAAAAGCGGTCGCTCAAGTGATCGCGACAAGGAGGGGATCATGGCGATGAAGCGGACTTCCGGGATTCGGCGATCGACGGGCTGCCGGAAATGACGTTCCCGAGCGGCCGGAATCGCGGATCCATGGTCCGCCTGGCGCTCACATCCATCGGCGCGGCGGGCGTCGAATGGTATGACTTCTTCGTCTACGGCACCGCCGCCGCGCTCATATTCCCGCACATCTTCTTCTCGCCTGAACTCTCGCCGCTGGTGGCGCAGCTCGCGGCCTTCAGCACCTTCGCCGTGGGCTTCATCGCGCGACCGCTGGGCGGCGTCGTTTTCGGCCATTTCGGTGACCTGCATGGGCGCAAGACGGCCCTGGTCGTCGCGCTGATGACGATGGGCGTCTCGACATTGCTGGTCGGCCTGCTGCCAACCTATGCGAGCGTCGGCGCGGCCGCCCCGCTGATGCTGATCCTGCTGCGCTTCCTGCAGGGCTTCGCGGTCGGCGGGCAATGGGGCGCCGCGGCACTGATCGCCATCGAAAATGCCCCGGAAGGGCGGCGCGGCCTGTTCGGCAGCTTCGTCCAGATCGGCGTGCCGTCCGGCGTCATCCTCGCCAACATCGCCTTCTTCCTGTCCGGCGGGCTGATGTCGCCGCAAGCCTTCT
>Ga0105237_10000578_pt1 | contig 51257 bp, 48 predicted proteins | sample KBSC24metaG_FD_81520 | JGI IMG/M metagenome (GOLD analysis project Ga0105237, IMG submission 81520) | Corn rhizosphere microbial communities from Kellogg Biological Station, Michigan, USA - KBS C2-4 metaG | ecosystem: Host-associated > Plants > Roots > Rhizosphere > Soil | place: Michigan, USA... | reverse complement strand
CTCCGCCATTGTACCAGGTTAAAAAAGGTAAAGATTTTGAATATTGCTGGAATGATGTACAGCGCGATGCGGCTGTTCAGCGTTTAAAAGGTGCAGGTAAGGAAGAAAGTGTACATGTTCAACGTTACAAAGGTTTGGGTGAGATGAACGCAGAACAATTATGGGATACGACCTTGAATCCTGCAACCCGTACTTTATTACAGGCAACGATAGAAAATGCTGCGGAGTGCGACCATACTTTCTCTATGTTAATGGGAGATGAAGTAGCACCAAGACGTGATTTTATTGAACGTAATGCAAAATATGCGAAGATCGATGCTTAATTGATCTTTATGGGAAAAGGCCGGTGAATTCACCGGCCTTTTTTTATTTATACAGTTTCAACTGTAATTTCTTGTAATTAATAACAGCTTTATGCTGGAACAGGATATCGCCACCAATAATAGCTGAAATAACCGGATGTCCCATTTGTTGATAGGAGGCATTGACACTGTCGAGATCCAGGCCTACTGCAGTGTATTTCTTTAATTTAAGTCCGTTGAGCTTTAAAACCGGAATGGTTGCCATTAAAGTGCTTGACGTACTGAACAGGGTGGTTGCGTAATTCTCCACTGTATTTTCCCCGGAGATCGCAGGATCATCTGACAGGTGTTTTTCTAATAATGTTTTGTCGAATACGGATCTGGAAGCGCCTGTGTCAAGAACTGCCAGATGGGATTCGCCAAAAACAACAATTTCCATCAAAAGATGGAAACCGTCGTCTTGTAAGTTGATCAATTTCAAAGGAACATGTATCGCCCTCATGTGCTTAGATCAGTTTCATTTCTGCTAAAACATTATTCATATTTCTTACTGCATCTGCGCTTTTGTTAAAAGCAGCCTGTTCAGTTTCGTTGAGTTTATAGTCGATAATGGATTCCCATCCGTTGCGGCCAATCACCACAGGAACGCCAAGACAGATATCTTTCTGGCCATATTCTCCATCTAAGGCAACACAGCAGGTAAATAGTTTCTTTTCATCGCGGACAATACTTTCTACCAAAGCAGCACCCGCAGCACCCGGTGCATACCACGCTGAAGTACCCAATAATCCGGTTAGGGTTGCGCCACCTACCATGGTATCAGCAGCCACTTTATCTAAAACGGCCTGATCCAGTAATTCTGTTACTGGTAAGCTCTGATAGGTTGCAAAACGGGTAAGGGGGATCATTGTAGTATCGCCATGACCACCAATTACGAAGCCCTGAAGATCATTTGCGCTGCAGTTGAGTGCTGTGCTTAGGTAATATTTAAAACGAGCGCTGTCTAAAGCTCCACCCATTCCGATAATCCTATGTTTAGGAATACCCAGGGACTTTAAAGATAAATAGGTCATCGTATCCATTGGGTTACTGATCACAATGATGATGGCCTCAGGAGAATATTTCAAAATGTTTTCGGCTACACCTTTCACAATACCTGCATTAATGCCGATAAGTTCCTCGCGGGTCATCCCGGGTTTACGGGGCAGACCTGAAGTGATGACGGCAACGGCTGATCCGGCAGTTTTACTGTAGTCGGCTGTTACACCTGTAATTTTGGTGTCGAAGCCCAGAAGTGCAGCTGTTTGCATCATATCGATCGCTTTGCCTTCTGCAAAGCCCTCTTTAATATCTAAAAGTACAAGTTCCCGTGCCAGCTCTTTTCTTGCAATGTTATCAGCACAAGTGGCGCCAACGGCTCCTGCTCCTACAACAGTTATCTTCATAGTCGTATACGTTTATATTGGAAATTCCATTAATATGTGAACAAGTTATACAATTACTGCTTTATAAAAAATGCTTTTTAAAACTTTATGATTCCTTGGGGGTTTTATGATAAAGAATTTACATTTGCTTAATACTATAGAAACGAGAACTTGATATGGACAATATACCTGTTGAAAAAGTAGATGTGCTCTCTTACGCTGGAAAGTGGTACTCGCTTTGCTCCATCCCAACGTTCCTGGATAAGCACTGGAGGCAAACAATCGAAACGTATGTGATCCATCCAGACGGGTATTATGCAGTATTTACCACCTACAAAGTTATTGGAGAGCAAAAGCAAAAATACATCCGCTCTAAATTGTTTACGGTGAGGGGTACTGGTAATGCCATTTATAAGGCACAGTTTGTATGGCCTTTTAAAGTAGATTATTGGGTCATTGAACTGGCAGAAGATTATTCCTATGTGGTGATCGGGCATCCTAAGCATAAATATTTGTTTATTATGGCAAGGAAGCCACAGCTTGATGAGCAATTGCTTAATGATATTATTGCCCGCTGCAAAGAGAAAGGGTATGATACCACTAAACTGGTTTCACAGGAACATAAACCTGCGGCAAAACAAAAGTTAGCTGTTCATTAAAAACGGAAAAATCAGCAGCTTAGAAAATTAGGAATTTATTCGGTCATTTAGCATTCGGAACATTTAAAAAATCCGTAATTTTGGTTATTCTTTTTTTTTAAGCGAGAATCCTTAATTACCCCCATATGTATTTGATTTTTGATACCGAGACGACTGGTTTACCAGGTAATTTTAATGCGCCCATTACCAATACCGATAACTGGCCGCGTTGTATACAGATTGCCTGGCAGCTCCATGATGAGTTTGGTGTACTGATAGAAAATCAAGATTACCTGGTTAAGCCAAAGGGATTTAATATTCCTTATGATGCCGAACGTATCCACGGAATTTCTACGGAACTGGCTGAAGAGCAGGGGATAGAACTCGAAGAGGTTCTTGCAAAATTTAATATCGCTCTATCCAAAGCTGAATTTATAGTGGGTCAGAACATTGGTTTTGACGTCAATATTATGGGTTGCGAGTTTTATCGCTATGGCGTTGAAAACCGACTGGCAGATATGCCGGTATTGGATACCTGTACGGAAGTGACCGCCGAACTCCTGAAGCTGCCAGGGGGAAGGGGAGGCAGATTTAAATTGCCCAATCTGACTGAATTGCACCAGTACCTTTTTGGTGAACCCTTTGCCGAAGCACACAATGCAACCGCCGACGTTGAAGCGACAACCAGGTGTTTCCTGCAGTTGTTGAAAATTGATGGATTTAAACCAGAACAACTCCATAGGGATTCGGATTATATAAGGGCTTTTAAAGAACGTAATCCAGGTGTTATTCCAACAACAGGATTAAAACATATCAACCTTAAGGCTGCTTCTGAGGAAATTCGTGAGCGCCTTAAAAAGGCAGAGGGTGGCGGTCTTTCGAAACAAGCCCTGAAGGAAAACCAGGAGGAATTGAAAAATGCCGTATTTGCGCATTTACACAACCACACACAGTTTTCCGTATTACAGTCTACCATCAATATTCCTGATCTGATCAAAGCTGCGGCTGCAGATAAAATGCCCGCAGTGGCCATGACTGATCATGCAAATATGATGGGGGCTTTTCACTTTGTTAATCAGGTTCTGAATTACAATAAAGGTGCGGAGGCCAGGAACCAGGCTGCCATAGAGAAGGGAGAGGAACCGGTAGATGTGGTTCTAAAGCCAATTGTAGGTTGTGAGTTCTTTGTGTGCGAAGACCACCTGGACAAGAGCCGCAAAGACAATGGTTTCCAGATTGTATTAATGGCGAAGAATAAAAAGGGTTATCACAACCTGGCCAAAATGTCTTCTATTGCTTATACCAAAGGCTTTTATTATGTGCCCAGGATAGACAGAAAGGTGATTGAAACTTACAAGGAAGATATTCTGGTTCTTTCGGGAAACTTGTATGGGGAGATTCCGAGTAAACTCTTAAATGTGGGTGAAAAACAGGCGGAAGAAGCTTTGCTCTGGTGGAAAGAACAATTTAAAGATGATTTTTATATAGAGGTTCTGCGCCACAATCAGGATGATGAAAATATTGTAAATAAATCACTGATCAGCCTGGCTAAAAAACACGATGTAAAGCTGATTGCAACAAATAATACGTACTATATCAATAAAAAAGACGCCAATGCCCACGATATTTTATTGTGTGTAAAAGATGGTGAAAAGCAGGCTACGCCAATAGGACGTGGGCGTGGTTACCGTTATGGTCTGCCCAATCAGGAATACTATTTTAAATCTGGCGACGAGATGAAAGCGCTCTTTGCAGATCTTCCTGAAGCGATCCTCAATATTGGGGAGATTGTAGATAAGATAGAAAGTTATAAGCTGGCCAGAGAGGTACTCTTACCCAAGTTTGGTATTCCCGAGCAATTTCTTGTTGCAGAGGATGAAGCGGATGGTGGAAAAAGGGGCGAGAATAAATATCTTGCGCACCTGACTTATGTAGGGGCGAAAAAACGGTACGGAGAAATTACACCGGATATTAAAGAACGTCTGGATTTTGAGTTGCAGACCATTGAGAAAACGGGATATCCAGGGTATTTCCTCATTGTGCAGGATTTTATTGCTGAAGCAAGAAATCTGGACGTGTCTGTTGGACCAGGAAGGGGTTCTGCCGCAGGTTCTGCAGTGGCCTATTGTCTGGGAATTACCAATATTGACCCGATCAAATACGATTTGCTTTTTGAGCGTTTCCTGAACCCGGACAGGGTATCCATGCCCGATATTGATATTGACTTTGATGATGAGGGCCGGGGAAGGGTTATGGACTATGTAATTAAGAAATATGGGGCTAATCAGGTTGCCCAGATTATTACTTACGGAACCATGGCAGCCAAGTCGTCCATCAGGGACACGGCAAGGGTATTGGATTTACCACTTTTTGAAGCAGATAAGATTGCTAAGCTGATCCCAAATATGAAGCTGGCCAAAATCTTTAACCTCGATGAGAAAAACCTGAAAGAAGCGCTTAGAGCGGATGAGTATGAAAAGGTTGTAGAGCTTAAGGCTATGGCCGGATCTAAGGACCTGAGTGCGGAAACCATACAACAAGCGAAAATATTAGAAGGTTCTTTAAGGAATACAGGAATTCATGCCTGCGGGGTGATCATTACACCGGATGACATTACCAATTTCGTGCCGGTTGCTACGGCAAAAGATTCAGATTTGTATGTAACCCAGTTTGATAACTCGGTGGTAGAAAGTGCTGGATTACTGAAAATGGACTTTTTGGGTTTAAAGACCCTGACACTGATCAAGGACACGGTAAAACTGGTGAAACTGAGAAGTGGTATTGAGTTGAATCCGGATGAAATTCCTATTGATGATGTTAAAACCTACGAACTTTTCCAGCGTGGGGAAACCATAGGGATCTTCCAGTACGAGAGTAATGGGATGCAAAAATACATGAAGGAGCTTAAGCCAACGGTATTTGCCGATCTTATTGCCATGAATGCTTTGTATCGCCCGGGACCACTGGAGTATATTCCAAGTTTTGTTCGAAGGAAGAATGGGGAGGAAGAAATCAAATATGATTTGGATGCTTGCGAGGAATATCTGAAAGAGACCTATGGAATTACGGTTTACCAGGAGCAGGTAATGCTTTTATCGCAAAAACTTGCTGGATTTACCAAAGGTGAGGCCGACGTTTTGCGTAAAGCCATGGGTAAGAAACAGAAGGATGTTTTGGACAAGATGAAACCGAAATTTGTAACCCAGGCGGCAGAAAAAGGACATGCACCGCAGGTGCTGGAGAAAATCTGGAAGGACTGGGAAGCTTTTGCTTCTTATGCTTTTAATAAATCGCACTCTACCTGTTATGCCTGGATTGCTTATCAGACCGCTTATTTGAAGGCACATTATCCTGCAGAATATATGGCGGCGGTACTTTCCAACAACATGAGTGATATTAAGCAGGTGGCATTTTTTATGGAAGAATGCCGGCAAATGAACGTTCAGGTACTTGGACCGGATGTAAATGAATCTGATATTAAATTTTCGGTAAACGATCGCGGTGAAGTCCGTTTTGGACTGTCTGGTGTGAAGGGTGTAGGAGAGAAGGCGGTTGAGAGTATCATTGAAGAAAGGGCAGAAAAGGGTCACTTTGTCAGTGTTTATGATTTTGCAAAACGTTCCAACACCAGGACGGTGAATAAGAAGGCTTATGAGAGCTTTGTGTACAGCGGGGCATTTGATAGTTTCGGGTTCCACCGGGCACAGTATTTTCATGTAGGGGTTAATGACAAGTTGAATGGGATAGAGAAACTGATCAAATATGCAAATGATTTTCAGAACAACGGAGCTTCATCGCAATCCTCGCTTTTTGGTGGTTCTATTGCAGATCTGATTATGGAACCTCCGTTGCCGGTTGCTCCGGAATGGGGATTGATTGACCGCCTGAAATATGAAAAGGATGCTATCGGGATCTTTTTAAGTGGGCATCCGCTGGATAATTATAAGTTTGAACTGCAGAATTTTTGTCAGCATTCGGTGAAACATCTGAGTATTATCAATAAAATCAGGACCGGGGATACGAATGAGGAGGTATTAGCAGAATTTGAAGCCCTTAAGAACAGGGAACTGGTGGTTGGTGGTTTGGTGGTTGTAGCCGCCCAGCGAATGACCAAGACTGGTAAACCTTTTGGAACAATTGTTTTTGAGGACTATGATGACAGTTGTGAGCTGGCGCTTTTTGGAGAGGATTTCATTAAGTTCAAACAATTCCTGACCGATGGCTATTTCCTGCAGATCAGGGGAAGGGTTGGAGAACGTTTTAGAAAGGAAGGGGACTGGGAGTTTAAAATTACTTCGATAGCCCTGCTTTCTGACCTGAGAGATAAGCTGGCCAAATCGCTGACCATACAAATTCCAATTGAAGGGATTAATGCAGCTTTTCTAAGTTCTATACATGAAATTATAGAAGATAATAAGGCCAGTACAGATCAGCAAAACTGTAAACTTAATTTTGCCGTATATGATAGGGAACAGAATATTCAACTGGATTTGCCTTCAAAATCGTTAAAAATAAACCCGAATAACCATTTTCTGGAACAGTTAACCGGTTTGAATGTTGTCAATTATAAGTTGAACTAATGTCATTTTGACATTACAAGCGTAATGGCATTAGTATTGATTATATCTTTGTAATCACAAGGGCAACAATAAGTTCAAATGTTTCTACTCATTCTAGCTCTAAATAAGTAAATAAGAATCAATTAAATAAAATAGAAATTATGGCTTTAGAAATCACAGATGCAAACTTCGAGGAAGTTGTATTGAAATCTGATAAACCCGTTTTAGTAGACTTTTGGGCAGAATGGTGTGGTCCGTGTCGTATGGTAGGTCCTGTTGTTGATGAGATCTCCAAAGAATATGAAGGAAAAGCGATCGTGGGTAAAGTGAACGTGGATAACAACCCTCAGATCTCTACACAATTTGGAATTCGTAACATTCCTGCTTTATTGTTCTTCAAAGGTGGAGAAGTAGTAGACAAACAAGTAGGTGCGGTGCCGAAATCTGTACTTGCAGGAAAATTAGATAAACAATTGTAATTACAATCTGATATATTTGAAAGCGTCTGTGTTTGCAGACGCTTTTTTTATGCTCCACGTCATCCTGAATTTATTTCGGGATTCTAATTTAAGCAGATTTTGAATAGCGGGTCCGGGATCCTGAAATAAATTCAGGATGACGACCGCATTAGTGATATAATCTCTTTTTTATGCAGGTATATTTTTATTAGATTTATAGGATGTCATCGCAACTCGACCCTGAGAACTTAAATACCATGGATAACCTGGAACTGCTGGCCAGACAGGTTGTGGAAGGTTTTATTACCGGCTTGCACAAAAGCCCTTTTCATGGTTTTTCTGTTGAGTTTGCAGAACACCGGGCCTATAACCCCGGAGATAATGTTAAAAATATAGACTGGAAGCTTTTTGCGAAGACGGATAAATTGTACAGTAAGCGGTATGAAGAGGAAACCAATTTACGGTGTCAGTTTGTAATAGATGTTTCTTCATCTATGTATTTCCCTGATGCGAAATTGAACAAACTTCGCTTTTCGGTACAGGCAGTTGCAGCGCTGATCTTTCTTTTAAGGCGACAGCGCGATGCTTTTGGTTTGAGTCTGTTTACAGATCAGGTGATCCTGAACACACCTGCGAAGTCTACAGGGATGCACCAGAAATATTTATTTGCTGAACTGGAGGGCATATTGCAGCGTGATAAGGTTAATGTACCAACAGATCTGGCGGTTGCTTTGCACCAGGTGGCTGAGTTGATTCATAAAAGGTCACTTGTGGTTGTGTTCAGTGATATGCTCCAGACCATCAGGCAGGAAGATCAACTGGAGGCCGTATTTGCTTCGTTACAACATTTAAAATTCAATAAACATGAGGTAGTTCTGTTTAATGTAACAGATAAATCTAAAGAGATTTCTTTTGAATTTGAGAATAAACCTTATGAGTTTATTGACATGGAAACGGGAGTATCATTAAAACTACATCCTTCCAAAGTCAGAGCGGGTTATTTGCAGCAGATGCAGGCCTATCGGCAGGAAATTCAATTGAAATGTGCGCAATATAAGATTGACTGGATAGATGCAGATCTGGCAGAGGGTTTTATTCCGGTATTGCAGGCTTACCTGATTAAAAGGCAAAAAATGGGCTAATCCCGCTTTTTGCCGTCACGATAGCGGTTTAGCAATTCCCTTTTAAAGGTTTCCTGGGCTCTATAGTATTTTCCAACTGTTTTTATAGGAAGTACCGATTTTAACTGGTAGTAGTATTTCTTCTCAATGTTCAGTGCTTTTTGTTTAAAGTTGAGTTCATTGGTTAATAAAGATTCTACCTGGTTGTCAGAAAGATCATCGATTTCATTTGTTTTTCTAAAACTGATCATTTTTTCGGCACGCTCTGCCCTTAATGCAGCCTGCTCCTTCTGCCAGTTGTTATAAATTGGCCAGAAAGCTCTGGATTCTTCGGGTGTTAATTCGAGTTTACTGGTCAGATAGGCCACTTTGTAAGACTCAATGTCATTGCTTCTTTCATTTTGACGCTGTGCTGAAGCAAATTGGCCAAGGCAGATTAAAAAAGTCAATACGATGAGGTTTTTCATGTTCTTGTAGTTTTACTCAAATTGTACTTCGGTCTTTTTAAAGATTGGAAGCAATGTCGTTTTGAGAATAGTTATTTAAAATATAATCTTCCAATTCTTTTTCTGAAGCATTGGTGGTTGTTTTCGTGTCTTTGCTGGCTTGAATGTGATCGATAATCATTTGTTCATCAATGTCAAACAAGGTTTGCTCGGTGGCAATATCTGCAGATTTTACCTCAGGCATGTTACGGTGATTGTTCAGGTACAGGCCAAAGGCACTGACCAGAACAAAACAGGCGGCAGATGCATATTTAACGATGTCTGAGCGCCATAAACGGAATAGACCAGCTTTTTTCTTTGGCTTAACCGCTGTGGTCTTTTCTTTGATTCTTGCTTCCAGCTGTTCAAAATAAGAGGTCGGAACAGCAAAGCCTTCTCCACTGGAAAGATCCTTTAACTTTTCCATCGATACCTTCGCCTGAATTCTTTCCGTAAGCTGGTCAAAATAATGCTCAGGTACTGAAAAGCCCGGCTGTTTTACCTTTATTTTCAACTTATCTTCTATTTCATCATTCATAACAGTTATATGGATAGATTAAATGCCAAAAGGTTTAAAATGAAATATCATCATTTAATAAGAAAGTTTCAATTTTCTTTGCTGCGATGTGAAATGAGGCCTTTAAAGCCCCTACACTTGTGCCCAGGATTTCTGATATTTCTTCATATTTCAAATCATCAAAGTACTTCATGTTAAAAACAAGCCGCTGTTTTTCCGGTAAGGTTAATAAAGCTTGCTGCAGTTTGAGTTGCAATTTATCACCGTTGAAATAAGCAGACTCCACCAGGCTGTTTGCAAGTTCTTCGGAAACTTCATCTAATGGAGTATTGTTCCTTTGTTTCTTTTTATTCAGAAACGTAATGGATTCGTTGGTCGCGATTCTGTAGATCCAGGTGTATAGCTGGGAATCGCTTCTAAACTTTTCAAGGTTTCTCCAGACTTTTATAAATACGTCCTGAACCAGGTCGTCGGTGTCTTCATGATCGATCACCAGGCGGCGAATGTGCCAGTATATCTTTTGTTGATATTTAGATAAAAGCAGGTTAAAGGCTTCATTTCGGGTTTTCTCGTTTGAGAACTTCTCCAGTATTTCTGCATCTTCAACCTGCTTCATGTATTATTTCTTTCTTTTGATCACTTTCTGAGCAGCTTCAACAATATTTACAGTGTCTAAACCGTATTTTGTCATGAGCTGGTCTGGTGTACCGCTTTCTCCGAAGCTGTCATTTACAGCAACAAACTCCTGCGGTGTTGGTAATTCTGTAGACAATAAACGCGCCACACTTTCTCCAAGACCACCAAATTTATTGTGCTCTTCTGCGGTAACCACGCAACCTGTTTTCTTAATAGATTTCAGGATCGCCTCTTCGTCGAGCGGCTTAATGGTGTGAATGTTGATGATCTCTGCATCGATGCCCAGTTCAGCCAGTTTCTCTCCAGCTTCAATGGCTTTCCAAACCATATGACCGGTAGCGATAATGGTCACATCTGTGCCTTCATTTACCATCCAGGCTTTACCGATTTCGAATTTTTGATCCGGGTCGGTGAATACAGGGATGACCGGGCGTCCAAAACGTAAATATACCGGACCTTCATGCTCTGCGATGGCAATGGTTGCAGCTTTGGTCTGGTTGTAATCGCAGGTATTGATCACAGTCATTCCCGGCAACATTTTCATCAGACCTATATCTTCCAGGATCTGGTGAGTTGCACCATCTTCTCCTAATGTTAGGCCAGCGTGGGAAGCACAGATCTTTACATTTTTGTTAGAGTAAGCAACCGACTGGCGGATCTGATCATAAACCCGACCGGTAGAGAAGTTTGCAAAGGTTCCGGTAAAAGGAATTTTACCACCAATAGTCAGTCCGGCAGCGATCCCAATCATATTGGCTTCTGCAATACCGATCTGGAAAAAACGTTCAGGAAATTCTTTGATAAAGGCTTCCATTTTTAAAGAGCCTACAAGGTCAGCACATAGTGCAACGACCTCCGGGTTTTTTCTTCCAGCTTCAAGAAGTCCGGCCCCGAATCCGGAACGGGTATCTTTTTTTTCTGTATATGTGTACTTTTTCACGTTCTTAAGTGTTTTTAAAGGTGTCCAAACCTGCTCTGCAGGCTTTCATTCTTAATAATCTTTTAGGGTACTGTGTAATTGGGCAAGGGCAGCGGCCAGTTGCTCGTCATTAGGGGCAACGCCATGCCATTTGTGTGATCCCATCATGAAATCAACACCTGCACCCATTTGAGTACTCATTAAGTTTAAGATTGGTTTGCCTTTTCCTGTTAAGGTTTTAGCATAATGCAAAGCTTTCACGATGGATTCCATATCGTTACCATCAGACTCAATAACATGCCATCCAAAAGCTTCGAATTTGGCTTGAAGGTTTTCCAGGGACAATACTTTTTCTGTTGGCCCATCAATCTGCTGTCCGTTATAATCGATGGAAGCAATTAAATTGTCAACTTTATTGTGTGGGGCATACATAATAGCTTCCCAGTTTTGTCCTTCCTGTAGTTCTCCGTCCCCATGCAAAGTATATACAATAGAGTGGTCCTTATTGAGTTTTTTGGCTTGCGCTGCTCCGATAGCAACAGACATGCCCTGGCCTAATGACCCTGAGGCAATCCGGATTCCAGGAAGATGCTCATGGGTTGTAGGGTGCCCCTGTAACCTGGAGTTTAATTTCCTGAAAGTTGCCAGTTCGCTTACTTCAAAATAACCTGATCTGGCTAATACACTATAAAAAACAGGGGAGATATGACCGTTAGAAAGAAAAAACAGATCTTCACCTTTACCATCCATTGTAAAATCAGTAGAATGATTCATCACTTCAAAATACAGTGCGGTCATGAAATCTGCGCATCCTAATGATCCACCTGGGTGTCCGGATTGACATCCGTGAACCATTCTTACAATATCCCTCCTTACTTGAGAAGCAATATCCTCTAATTCATTGATTGTATGTTTCATTAAATATGGAAATGTGTTAATACGAGCAAATGTAATTATTTACTTGTTTAACACGGTAGTTATGTCAAAAATACATCTTCATTTGAATTTTATACTATAAATTTTGATGAATTTAAATAAATGTCATATTGACGTATAATAGAGGGGGAATTATGTTTTATAAAGTTGCAGAATGCTGTAGTTTAATTATGGGATTTAAAGGATGGAGAGATGTATTGTTTCGGAAAATTCTGTGCAGCTGCTTCAAGACTAACGATATCAGACGGGCTGAAGAAGCCCGCAGAGCTCTGAGGCCTTTCCGCAGCGTAAGAGAATTTTCCGTAGCAAATTGCAGAGGGATGGAGGAGACCAGGTGAGGGGGCAGAGATCTGCGGGACAGGCGGGGTTTCAGAATATATCAGGTTTTGCTCCTTAGGTATTTGCTGAATTGTTCAGGGGAAAGAATCGTCTTAAGGCTTTCGTCAAAGGCATGTTGATTAGCCGCCATTGCATCTTTTTTCTCTTTTTCTGAACCTTTGCCCATACGAATCTCATCCACTGATTTGGCATTACCCATGTAGGCATTAAATACCTTTTTGGTGATGGATTGATCTAAATTTAGTGACTTCTGCAGCTTTTGGGCAAAGGCCCTGGATCGCAATATGGCATCTTTAGGCATCTGCCATTGATTGCCAACTTTAATCGGTTTTTCGCCAGCTGTTTCCGTCTGGGCATTCACATGTGTACTAATAAGCACTAAAAGTGCGAAACTCCATAGAATTGCTTTTTTCATGATTTTTGGTTTTTAAGGATTAAATGATAAATTATTCTTTTCGAAGGGACTGGATAGGGGTTGCACGTGCTGTCTTAACCGCCTGATAGCTTACGGTCAACAAGGCGACAAACATCGTCACTAGTCCTGCTATAGCAAACCGCCACCAGGATAGGTTCACCCTATAAGGGAAATGTTCCAGCCAGTTATGCATGACCAGCCAACTCAGAGGGATGGCCAGCAAAAAGGAGATTAGTATCAGACCGGAAAACGCTCTGCACAGCATCAATGCCAGCGAATTGACGGAAGCACCCAACACTTTACGAATTCCAAATTCCTTTTCCCTTTTTTTTGCTGTCAGCATGGCCAGGCCAAACAAACCGGTAACGGAGATAAAAATGGCGAGTCCGGCTGCAAAGGTCATGATCTGTTTCCACCGCTCTTCCGATCGGTAGCTGTTGTGGTTGTATTCCTGGCGGAACTGGTACTCAAAGGGATGTTCCGGATTCAGGTGATGAAATACTCTTTCCAGCTCCGCTAAAGTCTGTGAAGTGTTTTCCGGGCGAATTCTGATGATCATCTCTCCTAAAGGCAGTGAAGGTTCCCCGGTAAAGATCATCGGCTGAATCCTTTCCTTTAGAGACTCGTTATGATAATCCCTTACTACTCCAATGATGACCATTTTCCGGTTTCCCCATTCGGGCAGGTTCATATAATCAATAGTCTGGCCAATGGGATCTTTCCATCCAGCCTTTCTAACCAGAGTTTGATTGACCAATACTGAAGACAAAGAATCTGCGCCAAATAAGGAAGAGAAGTTTCTGCCACGTATGATTGCTGCACCAAGTACAGAAAGATAATTTTCGTTCACATGTTCATAAGTGGCTGTAAATTCTTTGCCAGCGGCCTGGGTTTTGCCCCCAAAATGTCCGACATTTTTATAGGCAGCTCCGCTTACCCCCGGAATTCTGGAAAATGCTGCTCTGTAGCGCTCCATCAGCGACCGGCTTCTGATACCTTCTGCAATTTTTACGTTCAGGAGGTTTTGATCTGGATAACCAACCGGTGTGTTGGTTAACAGGCTGAACTGCGCATAAATGAACAGGGTAGAAATCATTAGAAAAGTGGCGAGCGCAAATTGAAAGACCACCAGGCTTTTGGTCAGCTCATTCTTTCCAATCAGTCCTGTCTTACCTGCCAGCGCATTCACAGGTGCCAAGGATGAAAGTACCAGTGCCGGATAAACACCGGCGGCGAATCCAGTAGCCAGAAACAAGAGTACAAAAACTGCTACTAACTTCCAGCTCCAGAGATCATGCTGACTGATGTTTTTATCGCATAAACTGTTAAAGACGGGCAAGGCCGTACCGGCTAAAAACAGAGCTAATATAAACGCCAGCAGACAGGTCAGCATGGACTCACTTAAAAACTGGATAGTTAATTGCCTTCGGCTGCTTCCAATAACCTTTCGCATGCCAATTTCTTTGCTTCTTTTCACAGATTGTACAATGGTCAGGTTGATGAAATTGATACAGGCAATGATCAGGGTAAATAAAGCAACTCCTCCCAGAATATAAGAATACACCGGATCGCTGGCAGAAGGTGTCCCTTCGTAATCTGTATTCAGGTGCATACTGGTCAGCGGTTGCAGACCCCAGCTGAAATGGTTTCCATATCCAGCCAAATGGTTTAGATCGATCTCCTCTTTGGCGTTAGAGGTATAAATCTTGTTCATTTTATGTTCCACCTGGGAAATATTTGCGTCTTGAGAAAGCAAAAAATAGGTTGGGAAGGACACCCACATCCATCCGTTATCCGGATACGCAAGCTGAAAGTAGGAGAAAGGAAGGAGCAGGTTGAACTGAATGCTGGAGTTTTGCGGCGCTGGTTTGGCTACTCCAGAGATTCTAAAAAGCTTAAATTTTCCATTAACCTCCACTTCCATAGACTGACCCAGGGCAGCTGCGGCTGATCCAAAGTATTTTTTTGCGATCAGTTCGTTTACGACCATTGAATGCTGATCTTTTAGTACAGTACGGGGATCACCTGTAAGCAAGGGAAAGGTAAAAACTTTAAAAAAGCTTTCATCCACCCAGCTGATTTGTTCAGTGCTGATCTGGTGGTTATTTCTCAGCACTGTCTCTCTGGTGTTTATGCGGGTAAACTCGAGTATTTCAGGAATACTTTGTTTGAAGGCTGGTCCTTGTACCAAGGCTGCAATGGCAAATTTTTTACTTGTTCCGTCCTGCTCACTGCGCAGACAGGTGAGTTGATAAATTTGTGCTTGCAGCCGATGAAAGCGGTCGAAACTCAACTCGTTGGTGATGTACAGTAAGATCAGCATACAGCAGGCCAGGCCAATACTTAAGCCCAATATATTAATCAATGAAAGTGTAAGTTGCTTATGCAGGTTTCGGACTGCGATCTTAAAATAATTCCTAAACATGATTTGACAATTAAAAAAATAATGCAATAGCAGGCCAGGGACACCGGTCTGGTGTGCAGGAGAAACAGATGAAAGTTTAAGGTCAGGGAACTATTTCCCTCTTATTGTCCGTAATGTTGTCATGGACAGCATGCGGCCTCGTTCGGCGTAAGGCATCAGCTTCAGCTTTTTTTTTGTCTTCGTGGGCCTTACGATTGGCTTCCGCGCTAGGTTTTCCGACCGATAGAGGTGTTTTGACCAGGAATTGTACCTGATTTCTTGGGCCAAGCGCCATCACCAGTATACCTATAGTTAGCAGGAGTGCAATGGCCAGAAGATCCAGTTTCCCGGGCGGATTCTTTTTCTCTTTTAGAAGTCTTTCCATTCTGGCCGGCATCCTGGCACTTGCTCCTGAAAAGGCCAAACTCAATTTGTCCTGTTGCCGACGGTATTGCTCAAAATATACCATTGCGCCCATGAGATCGACAGGACTATTTAAATGTTGAACTGTTATATCGTCACAACAATTTTCACGTTCAGACCTGATCAGCGCTGATAACCACCAAACTGCGGGATTAAAAAACAGCAGGGTTTCCATAAGTATCTGAATCAGATTGATCAGGCCATCTTTGCGGCGGATATGTGCCAGCTCATGTAATAGGATGGCTTCTACCTGAGCCTGGTTCAGCGCTGTGATCAATCCAACTGGAATCAGAATTAAAGGCTTAAAATAACCGATCACTACCGGCACTTGCGCAATTCCGGATTCCAGCAAATTTATGGTATGCTGCAGGCCCAGACTCATGCCCAATTCTTGCAGTCGTTGTTGCCAGAATTTACTTACCGGAGCCGTGCGAACCAATTTCATGCGCTGGAGGACATAAAAACCTAGTGATAGCCGGCAAATTTGTATAATAACGGCAAGCATCCAGAACACCGAGACAAGGCCAGCATGTTCATGAATGTATTTTAAGGAAAAGTTCAAACTTTGCCAAAGTAGTGCAGAAAAATCCTTTGAATTTGAAGCATGTAGGTCTGGCAAATTTAAATCAAGGCCAGGAACAGTATAAAGTTCCAGGATAAAAGTTAAAGCGACTACCAACATAAATAACAGTAAAGTCGACGTCAAAAGACGGTAGCGCCATACCGCAGTGCTCCGTTTCGTCAGATGAAGAATCATTGCCACCAGAATCACCAGCACCATTCCCTGCCACAGATTGTGCAGGAGTGTGTGGGTAATTGCCTCTGCTATATTTTCAGACAAGTAACCGCTGATGATCTTTTCCATTTTTGTCGTATTAATGGTTGTTTTTCCGCTCCGCCTCTTCTAGCAGGACTCTCATTTTGGCCAGTTCTTCTTTCGTTGTTTTTTTATTGCCCACCAGCTGTGTCACCAAACTGCTGGCCGATCCTTTATAGAGAGTATCCAGGAATTTATCCAGCAAATGAGCCTTTGTTTTTTTCTCCTCTTCCACTACATGATATACATGCTGCATTTTACGTTCGTCGCGTTTTAAAATTCCCTTGTCCACCATCAATTGCATCAGCTTCAGTGTTGCAGTGTAATTCAGCTCCCGGATCTTATTGATTTCCTGCATCACAACACGTACTGGTAATGGCCCATGCTCCCATAAGATTGTTAAAATTTCAAGCTCCGCTTTGGTCGGTTCTATTTTCTTTGATTTCTCCGGTTGATTGATTTCCATATATAAACCTACAAATAAATTTGTACCTACAAAAATATTTGTAGGTTTATTTTCTAAATTTAACTTTATTTAACACGGCCGCGGAGAATTTGCAGCAAAGAGTATCCGCAACATTCAATCAGGTGTTAGAAACGGGTAGAAGGAGAAAATGAAACAGGCATTGCTGTTCTGCTGCAGAAGAGAGCCGGGTAGATTTTTTACCTAAATGCAGCGGTAAAAAAATGATCAGGAAAGGAATTTAGTTATACAAGAGCGGCCTAAATTCCTTTCCATTATAGATTATTTCAGCAGTTCCAAAACCTGTGCAGTGGCATTTTTGGTGTCTACTTTTTCAATGATGTGCGTAATGATACCTTGTTCGTCGATCAGGAAGGTTTTACGTGCGATACCCATGTATTTCTTTCCATACATATTTTTTTCTACCCAAACGCCATACGCTTCTACGATTTTTTTATCTGTGTCAGCCACGAGGGTAAATGGCAGGCTATGTTTGGTGACGAACTTCTGATGTGACTTTTCATCATCTACACTGACACCAAGAACTACGATTCCTTTAGCAGTCAGGCCCTGGTAGTTGTCTCTGAAATCACAGGCTTCTGCGGTACAACCAGGGGTATCATCTTTCGGGTAGAAATATAAGACTACTTTTTTTCCTGTAAACTGAGACAGGGATACAGCAGCGCCATTTTGGTCTGTTGATGTAAATTCAGGGGCTTTCTGGCCTTCTTTTAATTCGCTCATAGGATTGTTATTTATAATAATCAATAGTTAGGGTTTTAACGTTGTTCTTTACATCGTCAACAACCAGTTTTAAGGTATGTTTTCCGGAACTGCCTGTTTGGTCGTTAAAGCTATGCCATAAGGTAGACGTTTTGGCATCGAACTCCATAAGGGCCCACTTTCCGTCAATATAGCCGTTAAAGCTTTTGATTCCGGAAAGGTTATCTCTTATTTTAAAGGTCATTTTACTAATTCCCTTCATACTTTGCCCATTGGAAACATTGGCGGGAACTATGGTAGGAGCAATAGTATCGATAGAGATGAAAAAGCTTCCAAAACTTCTTGGTTTCGCTTTAATGTAGCCATTCTCAAAATAACCTCCCTGAGAAGATCGGCCAGTATTGACTATTACAGCTTTATCTTTATACTTGCTTAAACTGGAATCGGCCTTGATCCATAATTCAAACCCTGTGTGCAAAGGGGTGAGGCTGTTATGGATTTGATAAACAGCAGAATATGCATTTACCGCAGGTCTTGCATGTTCTGCATAGGTAAAGTTCAGGTCGTTGTACAGGTTTCCCGCAGGAATGATCACCTTAATCTGGTTGTTGTTGAATTCGTTAACTTGATTGTAGGGAAAAAGAGTGCCTGCCGGAAGGGTTTTTGAAGCTATAGTTGCTTTGCTGTCTCCCAGAACATTAAAAGCAAGGACACTTTGATTCCCTTTTGCATCTGTAATGGTGTATTTGAGTGCATAAGTCTTTCCTTCTTCGAATTCAATTCTTCCGTTGTTAACCAGGTTGAAATAGATTCCCATAGGGTTACCAGGATCAACGAAGCTTTTCTGAATGGTACGTTTGGTGTTCAAAAATGCAGGAAAGTCGATATGGGAATTTACGGCCTTGCTATTTTCGAATTTAAAACGTTCCAGGGCGGAAGTGTATACGGATTTCCCATCTACTTCCAGTTCTATAGAATACACGCCATTGGTACCAGATGCCCCATTGTGTCTATCGGTTACCGTAATTCCGAATCCGACCTCGCCACCGAGGTGAATGGTACTGACTTGGTTCAAATGATATTTTCCGGCACCGCCGCTCACCTGGAAATACTGTTTTGGTGTGAACTCATTAAAGGCTTGTTTATTCAGGCGATAAATATACATTGCGTAGATGACCGGCGGAATATTATCCGGAATGTCCAGGCCGAAGAGTTGCGGGTTTATGGTTGCTTCTGTTTTGGTATCTCTTATTTCAAAGTGGAGGTGTGGACCACCCGAACTACCCCGGTTTCCAGACCAGGCAATCAGATCACCTTTACGAACAGGGATCAGACTGGCCGCCGGAAATTCGTCTATTTCAAAAGATTTCTTCTCATATTGTACTTTTTCAACCTGCTGCGCAATTTTAGGATTGAAGCGTTGAAGGTGTCCGTATACAGTGGTGTAGCCATTAGGATGGTTAATATAAAGCGCCTGCCCAAAACCGCTGTTTTGTACACGGATCCTGGAAATATATCCGTCGGCTACTGCGTATACCGGATAACCTTCGCGCTGATTGGTGCGATAATCCATACCGGAATGAAAGTGGTTGGGCCTGATCTCTCCAAATGATCCTGCAAGGGCGGGAGGCGTGATGTCCAGTGGTGGGCGGAAATCAAATTGCGGATATTTGTTGCCGCTAAAGATTTGCTGTCCGTTGGCGAAAAAGGAACTCAGTATAAAGTAAAGGAGTACTGCGTAAGATCTGAACATTAAAATTATTTTATATGGAAATTAAGTAATTGTTCTCCGGCAAGCCAGGCTTCAAGATGATCACCAGCGTGGACTTGTCCAACACCCTCCGGGGTCCCGGTAAAGATCAGGTCTCCTTTTTTTAAAGTAATGTATTGAGAAACGAAGGCTATTATTTTTTCAAACGGGAAGAGCAGATTTTTAGTATCTCCATTTTGACGTGTTTCTTTGTTGATTTGTAGTTCGAACTGCAGATCATACAGATTTTCAAATTTTGATTTGGGTACAAAGCTGCTGATGGCAGCGGAGTTATCAAAAGCTTTGGCAAGTTCCCAGGGTAATCCTTTTTCTTTGTGCTGGCTTTGGATATCGCGTGCGGTAAAGTCTATACCTAAACCCACTTCTTCAAAATAATTGGCTGCGAACTTTTCTTGAATATGTTTGCCTTCTTTGCAGATCTTTAAGACAATTTCCAATTCGTAATGGATGTCTGAAGAGAATTCCGGAAGATAAAAAGGTTTGTTGTCTTTCAGAACAGCCGTATCTGGTTTCATGAAAATAACCGGAACAGAGGGGATGGGATTATTCAATTCTTTAGCGTGAGCGGCATAATTGCGGCCAATAGCAATAACTTTCATACGGAAATGGTGTTGTTAAAGGAAGTAAAAGTAGTAAAGAATAGCCGAAAACTATAAAACGGAGATTCGTTTTACGCTGGTTTCCGCCCCCGCAACAATCCTAAGGAAATAAATTCCACTGTTTAAACGGTTAGGAATGGTAAAGCTTTTGGTAATTTCTCCAGAAGGGGAGCGTTCATTCATGAGTGTAATTACCTCATTGCCCAAAAGGTCCATGACTTTAATAGAAAGATTGGTTTCGCGTTCCAGCTTTAAACTTACATTGATCTGGTCATCCACCGGATTTGGATAAACTTTAAGTACAGTAAGTATTTTATCAGATTTGGAAGCTGCGGTTTTGCTGTTGCTCATCAGCAGGCTGTTGTAAGGAATAAAATCAAAAACAGGTCTGTAAGACTGGATGTTTGCTTTGATTTGAGGGGTTTTATTGACCTTTTTTACCTTGCTGTTGTAATAGATACTGTCTGATTTCTGAGCCATAACATCCATGCTGCACATTATACCAATGCAGGTGATGCAAGAGACGTACACACAGAGCGTTATTTTGGACAGTTTATTCATATCTAGTAGCAGCAAAAATATAAATTATAAAACAAAAAAATCAAATATTTTGTTTAGAAATGAAACATTTAACAATATTTAACAGATTTTAACGTATTTCAAATTTAGTTGTTTGTAACTTATTGATTTTCAGTCATTAAATTATAAACGTGAATATAGCGTTTTATATCTGTTAATTCCGAATCTCATTTATATAAACGTGTCGAATAAAAAAAACTTAAATAATCTGTCCTTTGCTGGATTACTCATCAGTTTAGGGATAGTCTATGGTGATATTGGTACGTCACCTTTATATACGCTTCGTGCTATTTTTAATACTGTTGATGAAGCCGGACAGACCATTACCCCAATGGTGGTATTGGGTGCTTTATCTTGTATCATCTGGACCCTCACCCTTCAAACGACTATTAAATATGTTGTCATTACACTTCGGGCAGACAACAAAGGAGAGGGAGGAATATTTTCATTGTATTCTTTGGTACGCAAGAAGGCAAAATGGCTGGTTATTCCTGCTATGATCGGGGGCTGTGCTTTATTAGCCGATGGGATCATTACTCCAAGTATTACGGTAACTACAGCTATTGAAGGTTTACAGATGAAGTTTCCATGGTTTCAGGTGATTCCGGTGGTCCTGGGCATTATTGTCGTTTTATTTATTATCCAGCAATTTGGAACCAGTACAGTTGGTAAATTATTTGGTCCAATCATGTTCCTCTGGTTCGCTACGCTGGGTCTTTTGGGGATTGTCTTTGTAGTCCAGGACCTTTCGATCATCAGAGCTTTAAATCCTTATTACGCTTATCATTTATTGACTACTAATCCCAAAGCGCTGGTGATTCTTGGGGGTGTATTTCTCTGTACGACGGGAGCGGAAGCGTTATACTCTGATCTTGGACATTGCGGAAAACTGAATATTCACATCAGCTGGATCTTTGTTAAAACCACATTGGTACTGAACTACCTTGGACAAGGGGTTTGGTTACTTCAACACCCAAACTATAATGCGGCACAAAACCCGTTTTATCAGATTGTTCCCGAGTCTTATTTATTACCTATGGTTGCCCTGGCAACTATCGCGGCGGTTATTGCCAGTCAGGCTATGATCACTGGATCCTTTACCCTAATAGCTGAGGCTGTCCGGTTAAATCTCTGGCCAAAAGTGCGGATCAATTATCCAAGTAATCAAAAGGGACAGATTTATGTTCCTTCTATCAACTGGCTGTTGTGTGCGGGTTGTATCATGGTAGTCTTGATTTTTAAGAAATCCATTCATATGGAGGGGGCGTACGGATTGGCCATTAACCTGACTTTCCTGTCTACTACGATTTTAGTGGCTGTTTACATGTGGATGAAGAAAGTTCCTCATTACTTAATCGCCATTTTTGTACTGGTCTATGGTTTACTGGAGCTGGCTTTCCTTGCCGGTAACATGACCAAGTTTCTGCATGGAGGTTTTGTAACCTTGTTTATCGGGGCTGCTATTTTTACCGTGATGTGGAGTTGGTTTATTGCCAGAAAGATCAAGAACAGATTTGTTAAATATGTAGAGATCGAAGATTATTATGAAATTATTGATGAATTGAGCAGGGATGAATCCGTTCCAAAATATTCCTCTCAACTGGTTTACCTCACCAGTGCAAATTTTAAAACGGAGATAGAATCTAAGATCATCTATTCTATTATACAAAAGGAGCCGAAACGGGCAGATATTTACTGGCTGGTGCATGTTGATGTGGTGGATGAACCTTTTACCAGTGATTATAAGGTTGAATTTCTGATCCCTGGGAAATTGATCCGTATTGATTTTAAACTCGGATTTCGCGTGGAACAGAAAGTCAATTTATTATATAGAAAAGTGGTGGAGGAATTGGTGAAAAACGGAGAAGTAGATATTACAAGCCAGTACGCCTCGTTGAAAAAGCATAAAATTGCGGGTGATTTCAGGTTTGTATTACTGGAAAAACATTTGTCTAAATTTACTTCATTGAGTTTTTATGAGCAGTCTGTTCTTTATTACTATTTCATTTTGAAAAGACTGAGTCTGTCGGAAGAACGTGGCTTTGGTTTGGACTCCAGCTACGTTGATGTGGAAAAAGTTCCATTGATCTTTGTCCCAACAGATGATATAGAACTGAACAGATTGTCGGTATAAAAAACACGAGGATGATTTTTCATCCTCGTGTTTTTTATCTACTTATTTTGAAGGCTAAGCTTGCTGTGTTTAAACCCGTACAGGAAGTAAACAACCAATCCAACGACCAGCCAGATACCAAAGCCGATCCAGTTGGAGATGCCCAGTTCACACATCATATACAAGCAGCAGATTAAACCCAATACAGGGATTAACGACAGGTTTTTTGTTATACAATAGTAGCAGATAAAAACACAGATGAAAAAGAAGATCCACATTGGAATTTTGTGTTTAAACAGGCTCCAGCCACTTTCATATTTCTTGTTTGCAGATATAGCAGACTGATCTACAAATTTTTGATAATCATCTGCAGACAGGTTACCGAGATAAGCTTCCGCGTCGATGTCTTTCCCGCTAAGCTGCGAGGCACTTTGTGTAGTTTTGATCTGGTTTTGTACTGATTGTAGTTCTTCTTTGTTTAGAGAGGTAATCAGGCTGATCGGATCATGTACTTTAGGCGTATTGTATAGGAAATCACTGCTTTCTTTTTTGTATTTGGTAAAAGCCAATACAAGCAGAGCAGCAGCGACAACCGGTATGATATATTTGGAATTGGCATAAGGGATTTTAAATTTCCCTCTTTTTACATCGGGTTTGTTTTGTAGCACAAGTACACCGGTACAAACCAGAACAAAGGCAAAAAGAGTACCTATAGAGCAGAGGTCTGTAACAATGGTCAGGTTCATAAACAAAGAAGGAACAGCAACCACAAATCCGACAACGATAGTTGCGAAAGAAGGAGTTTTGTATTTGGGGTGGATTCTTGAAAAGGATTTTGGAAGCAAACCATCGCGGCTCATGCTCATCCAGATTCTTGGCTGACCCATCTGGAACACCAGCAATACACTGGCCATTGCAAATACAGCACTTACGGCAATAATTCCACTCATTAGTTTCAGGTTAATGTGATCAAACACAAAAGCTAAAGGATCTCCAACGGCCAGCTGACTATAATTTACAATGCCTGTTAATACCAGGGCAATGGCTACATATAATATGGTACATATGATGATGGCCCACATCATACCCCTTGGGAGGTCGCGCTGCGGATTCTTACATTCTTCGGCAGTTGTAGAAATGGCATCAAATCCGATATAGGCAAAAAACACAGCAGATACCCCTTTGAGGACACCACTTACCCCATTGGGGGCAAAGGGGTTCCAGTTATTGGTGTCTACATAAAATATACCTACAGACAGAACCAGAAGAATTACAGCCAGTTTGACAATGACCATTGCGTTGCTGGCATTCCTCGATTCTTTCATGCCTCTGTATACCAGCCAGGTAATAAAAATGATAATACCCAATGCCGGAAGGTCTGCAACCACATGGAAATTACCAATTCTCGGCGCAGTGATCCAGGCGTTATTGGCCAGTCTGGTCGCTTCGTCCAGATTGGTATAGCTTTTACCCGCATTGATTAACGCTTCCGCGTGTTTATGCCCGTTAAAAGCAGTTAAATAATCCATGGTCATCCAGTCTGGCAGATGAATCCCTGTAATCCCTAATGCCGGTATATGTATAGACGCAAGTAAACTGGTGAAATAATCTGACCAGGATATGGCAACAGTGATATTCCCAATGGCATATTCCATAATCAGGGACCAGCCGATGATCCAGGCCACCAGTTCTCCAAAAGCTACATAAGAATAGGTATATGCACTCCCTGAAACCGGTACCATAGAGGCAAACTCTGCATACGCAAAGGCCGCAAAGCTACAGGCTACGGCTGTAAATATAAAAAGGAAGATCACAGCCGGGCCGCCATCTGCACTGGCTTTTCCAATGGTACTGAAAATGCCAGCTCCAATAATAGCAGCTATGCCGAAAGCCGTTAAGTCTCTTACACCTAGTGTTTTGTGTAGGTGTGAGCCATGGTCACCATATCCTTTTTCTGCATCTTCCAGTATTTTGGTGATGGATTTTTTTCTAAATAGCTTTTCAAACATAAGTTAGCGGTTAGTCTGGTTGTTTTCTCAAACTTATAAATAAGGATTGAAACTAAGCTAATTTGTCCAGTTCATTTTTCACAAATGTGGCCAGTTCATTAATATATTTTGAACTGAAATCGAATTTGATTCCTGCAGTTTCATAAATCTCGTTCATTGGTTTGGTATAACCCAGTGCCAATGCATCAAGATATTGCTGCAATGCTTTTTCAGGCTGTTCTTTGAAATTTTTCCAGATGGCTATGGCCCCTAATTGTGCAATGGCATATTCTATATAGTAAAACGGTACCTCAAAAAGGTGCAATTGCTTTTGCCAGATATTTTTAAATTCGGCTTCCTGTCCTTCCCAATTAGAGAAACCCGCACCAAAGCGTTTGTAAATTTGCTGGAAAGCTTCCTCTCTGTCGGCCGCATTATGGGTAGGATTGGTATAGATCCAGTGCTGGAACTGATCAATAACAGCCACCCATGGAAGCGTTTTTAATACATCCAGTAATTGCTCTCTTTTTGCTCTTATGAGGTCTTCCTCCTTGTCGAAGTAGACATCCCAATGATCCATTGACATCAGCTCCATACTCATAGAAGCCAGCTCTGCAACTTCTGAAGGACAATGTTTAAAATCGTTCAATTCCAGGTTTGCGGTTAAAAAAGTATGTACAGCATGCCCTCCTTCATGAACCATTGTGGTGAGGTCACGCAGAGAGTTTGCAGAGTTCATAAAGATAAAAGGTGCTCCGGTCTCAGCAAGGGGATAATTGTAACCACCTGGTGCTTTTCCCTTTCTGCTCTCTACGTCAAACAGGTTATTTGCCTTCATAACAGCAAGCATTTGTCCTAGTTTTGGATCTATGGCGTTAAAGCATTCGATGCTTTTGTCGATCAGTTCCTGCCCATTTTTGAAAGGCTTCAGAGCCGGCTTTCCGCTGGTACTTACTTCCTGGTCCCAGGGCTTAAGTACTTCAAGACCCAATAAATGTGCCCGGTTTTCGGCTTGCTCTTTGAGTATTGGAACAATTTCCTTTTCAATGGCTTCATGGAAATCATAACAATCTTTAGGGGTGTAATCAAACCTTCCAAGAGCCTGAAACATGTAATCACGGTAATTTTCGAAGCCCGCATTCAGCGCTACCTGGTTGCGCATCGCGACCAGTTCGTCAAATAAAATATTTAAGGTGTCTTTGTCCAGCAGACGACGTTGTTGAATGGTTTTCCAGGCCTCTTCACGTACAGTTCTGCTGGTGTCTTTCAGGAAATTGGAAGCTTGTTCAAGGGTATATTCCTGGTCATTGATGACAACACTCATCGCACCGGTTACAGACTGGTATTTTTGCTGGGCAACCTGTAACTTAGTAAAAAGTTCAATGTTTTCTTCTCTGTATATTTCCAGGGCTTTTCTCACTGCCCGCAGGTAAACAAAATACTTGTCTCTGTCCAGCTCATCAATATAGGCGCTGGCTACAAGTTTTTGATTCAACTGGTTGGCCAGGGGAGCTATTTTTGGTTCAATTTCGGTAGCAAAGTACTGAAAATCCTTAACCAGATCTTCGTTGGCAGTATCGCAGCTCATTTTAATATATCTCCAGGCGAAATCTTCTTCAAGTGCAGCCTCAAGTTCGCTTTTGTCTTTTAGCCATTGTTCGAGTGCTGCTGCATTGTCTATCTGCCGGGCAAGAAGTTCGGCGAAAACAGGAGATAGGTTGTCCCATTTTATATCCAGTTCCTGCGGAATATAATGTCTGTTTTTTTTAGGTATGGTTAAGTTAATCATAGATTCTAAAATTAAAAATGAGTTCTTATAAAGGTATCCACTAAAAAGCAAAGGGCAAATATCACCGAAGCGAATCCATTGGTGGTTGCAAATGCTTTGTTTACTTTGCTGATGTCATTTGGTTTCACCAGCAGGTGTTGATAGATCAGCATAAAGCAGAAGAATGCAACTCCAATATAGTATACCCAGCTAAAGGGAACGAAAAAGATCGGGAGTATAACGCACAGCGCAGAAAAAACGTGTAGGACCACCGATAAATTCAATGCCCTGCGGATACCTAATGCGGCAGGAATGGAGTGTAGTTTTTCTTCTTTATCAAAATCTTCATCCTGCAGGGCATAGATAATATCAAAACCGCTTACCCAGAACAGCACTGCAAAAGAATAGAGAACAGGAACCAGGCTAAAGTGACCGGTTACTGCAATATAAGCACCAATGGGGGCCAGGGAAAGACCGAGACCAAGGACCAAATGACACAAGGCCGTAATTCTTTTGGTGTAACTATAAAATAATACGACAAATAAAGCAACCGGTGAAAGGTAAAAACAAAGCTTATTAATGAAAGCAGTGGTGATCATGAATAAGATACAATTAACGATCACAAAGATCAGGGCTTCATTAGCCGAAACTTTACCCGCGGGAATATCCCTCATTTTAGTTCGGGGATTTTTAGCGTCGATGTTTCTGTCCAGATATCGGTTAAAGGCCATTGCTGAATTTCTGGCAAAGACCATGCAAAGCAAAACCAATACAAACAGCAGCCAATGAAAGGGCGTGTTTGTTGTGGTGATGCCCAGGAAAAATCCGATCAGTGCAAATGGTAGTGCAAAAACCGAGTGTGCGAAAAGCACGAGTGAAAAATACTTCTTCATAAAGTTTTTATTGTTGGGAGTTCTCTTTTGCGCTCAGGTCCGGCATGACAAAGTCATGATTTACTTGTTCAATAAAATGGAGTACTTCATCTCTTCCCTGTGCTTTTTCTGCTGAGGTGATTACATATGGCGGAATTTCTTCGAACCAACCGCTGAGTGACTTTTTGAACTGGGCTACATTCTGATCTGTTTTTACAGCAGATTGTTTATCCGCTTTGGTAAAGATCAGAGCGAAAGGAATCTGACATTCGCCAAGCCAGCAGCAAAACTCCAGATCAATTTTTTGGGGTTCCAGGCGGCTGTCTATTAAAACAAATACGCACTGAAGGCTTTCTCTTTTAGTGATGTAGTTGCGGATAAATTTCTCCCACTTCTCACGGCTGTTCTTAGATACTTTAGCGTATCCGTAACCAGGTAAATCGACAATATACCACTTCTCATTGATCAGGAAATGATTGATGAGTTGGGTTTTTCCAGGTCTCTGGGAAGTTTTTGCCAGGCCATGCTGGTTGACCAGCATGTTAATTAATGAAGACTTTCCTACGTTTGAGCGCCCAATAAATGCATATTCGGGCATATTTGCAATAGGTAAAGCCGAAACCTTGGTATTACTGCAAATGAATGTTGCTGATTTTATAATCATTTTACAAAGGTAGAAAATTAGTTACTTATCTTTGTTGCACAACCATGAATGAAAAAATAACCCCATACCAGTCAGAATCTGCTACTAAGAAGGAGCAGGTTGCAGACATGTTTAACAATATCTCTAAAACCTATGATTTCCTGAACCATTTTCTTTCCCTTGGAATAGATATTATTTGGCGTAAAAGGGCGATCCGCGAATTGAAATCTGTTCAACCAAAGCTGATGCTTGATGTGGCTACAGGAACAGGCGACTTTGCATTTGAAGCCATTAAGATCCTGAACCCGGAGAGGATCATTGGGGTGGATATTTCTGCAGGTATGCTTGAGGTGGCCCGTAAAAAAATTGAAGAACGTCAGTTGGGTGGCGTATATTCGGTGAAAATCGGTGATTCTGAAAAACTGCAGTTTGAAGACAATCATTTTGATGCAATCACGGTTGCTTATGGCGTTCGAAATTATGAAAATCTGGAAAAAGGAATGGCGGATATGCTCAGGGTATTGAAGCCCGGAGGCAAAATCGTTGTGCTGGAATTCTCGAAACCACAAACATTTCCGGTTAAACAGGGATATAATTTTTACTTTCAGCATATTCTTCCGGTATTTGGCAAGATTTTTTCTAAAGATGCAAGAGCTTATACTTATCTTCCTGAATCAGTAAACGCCTTCCCTGATGGCAAAGCATTTACTGACCTGATGGACAGGCTGGGATTTAAAGAAACAAAACATATTCCGTTAACATTTGGAATAAGTTCAATATATACGGGTATTAAATGATCAGAAAACTATTTTTAATGGCTTCCTGTTTGTTCATCTGCTGCTTCGCCAAAGCCCAGAACTGGGGTGGTGGGGTAGATGACGATGCCATTCATTTTGGTTTTACGTTTCAATATTTGTCATCACAGTACAAAGTATTTAAGAAAGCGGAATGGCGGCAGCCTTTCTATGAAACGCAGGGGCCTGACGATCCTTCTCCCGGAACGAAGACTCAGATCACACCCGGGTTAAAATCCATTACAGCAAAATCTTCACCAGGCTTTGGCGTTGGGTTTGTTGTGAACACCAGGCTGAGCGAACATGCCGATGTCCGTTTTACGCCAATTCTGATTTTTAATGATCGTTTGCTCGATTACGAATATGAGTCACCAGTTGTACCAGTGCCTAATTCTCTGCCGTTTAAAGAGCAGAAAGTGCAGGCTACAATGGTGGAAATCCCACTTGGTATCAAGCTGAAGTCTGATCGTCTTAACAATTTCAGAGCTTATTTATTGGGGGGAGCGAAGTATTCCATGGATATTTCTTCTGCCAAAAAAACAAATGATCAGGGCAATGCGGCCATTGATAAGTTTCTGAAAAACCGCAAGGGATATTTTTCTTATGAGGCGGGGATTGGCTTTGACCTTTATTTTGAATACTTTAAAATGTCTCCGGAAATTAAATATTCCTCCTCCTTCGGAAGTGTCTTGAAACAGGACAACAATGCCTATTCAACACCAATAGACAAGCTGATGTTGCGTCATGTAACATTCAGTTTATTCTTTGAATAGTGTTTAGGCTCATTATATTTATATTTTTGTAGGATAAACTAAAGCGATGAATTCAAAAATTGCATTAATAACAGGCGCAACTTCAGGTATAGGTAAGGCTTGTGCAACCTTGTTTGCCCAGCAAGGCTATAAACTTATCCTATTAGCGAGACGTTCAGAACTTCTGGAAAAACTTTCTTCACATCTTGAGGATAAATATGCGGTAGAAGTACAGGCATTAGTGCTTGATGTGCGGGAAAACGACACCTTGATTAAAGGACTGGAAGCTTTGCCGGAAGCATGGAAAAAAGTGGATGTTTTGATCAATAATGCCGGATTAAGCCAGGGACTTGATCCTATAGATCAGGGTAATACTGATGATTGGGACAGGATGATCGATACCAATGTTAAGGGGCTGCTGTATATGTCGAGGATCGTTTCCAACTGGATGATCGCTGCAGGAAAAGGCCATATCATAAATATTGGTTCTATTGCGGGTAAGGAAGTTTATCCAAATGGAAATGTATACTGTGCGACCAAGCATGCCGTTGACGCATTAAATAAGGGAATGAGAATAGACCTGCTTCCCCATGGCATTAAGGTGACGGCAATAAATCCGGGTATGGTGGAAACAGAATTCTCTCTTGTGCGTTTTAAAGGAGACGAAGAAAGGGCCAAAAATGTGTATAAAGGACTGGAGCCACTAGTTGCCCAGGATATTGCTGATGCCATCTGGTTTGCAGTGAGCCGTCCCGCACATGTTAATATTAATGATATGCTGATCATGCCTACGGCTCAGGCAACAGGAACTATAATTAAGAAAAACTAATTTATGATATCAAATACGATTGATCAGGAAATAAAAAAAGCAATGCTCGCTAAGGATCAGGCACAACTGAGAGGCTTGAGAGCTATAAAAGCAGCGTTATTGCTGGCTAAAACAGAAAAGGGTTCGGCGGAAGAGATAACAGAAGATACTGAAATAAAAATTCTTCAAAAATTAATTAAGCAGCGTAAAGAATCATCGGATATCTATAAGCAGCAAGGCCGTGCAGATCTTGCGCAGGTTGAGGACGAAGAAATTGATGTTATTGGTCAATTCTTGCCTAAACAGCTTGAAAAAGCCGAGGTAGAAGAAATAATTTCTAAAATTATCTCCGCTGCCGGGGCAAGCTCCATGAAAGACATGGGTAGGGTTATCGGGTTAGCAAACAAAGAGTTAGCCGGTAAAGCGGATGGTAAACTGATTGCTGAAATTGTTAAATCACAATTGGCATAAATTGTGTTAAAAACAAGAAGGATTGTTTTAAAAAAAATTAATCCTTGTATTATTGCCTTAAATTAACTTATGTCTACTAACTTAGTAGCACATCCACATAAAAAATATGAAGTACGAAGTAATAGAAGATAATGGGTTTAAATACATAGAGGCAGGAGAGGGCGAAACTCTGGTATTACTTCATGGTTTGATGGGTGAACTGAGCAACTGGGAACAAACGATAGATTATTTTAAAGAAAACTATCGTGTACTGGTACCTATCCTTCCGATTTATGAGCTGCCCATCCTTACGCTGGGTGTAAAAAGTTTATCTAAACATCTCCACCGTTTCTTAAAACACAAAGGTCTGGAACAGACCGTATTGGTAGGGAACTCTCTGGGTGGTCATGTGGGCCTTGTTTTTACGGCCGCCCATCAGGAGCATGTAAAGGCTCTGGTACTTACAGGAAGTTCGGGTCTGTATGAGAATGCGTTTGGAGGATCTTTCCCAAGAAGAGAAAGTTATGATTACATCCGTGAAAAGGTGGAATTTACGTTTTATGATCCTGCGACAGCTACAAAAGAACTGGTTGATGAGGTTTTTAAAACTGTAAACGATCGCTCCAGAGTGATACGGATTCTTGCGCTGGCAAAGTCTGCAATCCGGCATAACATGGCCAAAGAATTGTCTAAGATTACCATACCTGTATCTCTAATCTGGGGCAGGCAGGATAAAGTAACTCCGCCGGATGTCGCAGAAGAGTTTTACGAATTATTGCCTAATTCTGAACTGAACTGGGTAGATAAATGTGGGCATGCCCCAATGATGGAGCAGCCTGAAGTTTTTAACGAATTTTTGAATACTTTTTTAAACCGCATATTGCTGAAGTAATGTTTGCCTCTGAACTCATATCGAATGCGATCCCGCCCTTAAGGACTTCTGATACTGTTCAGAAGGCGCTTGATCGTTTATCTGAGTTCAAGCTGTATCATTTGCCTATTGTAAATGAAACTCAGTTTCTTGGATTGGTGGCTGAGGAAGAACTGATAGAAGTAAGGGATGTTGAACAAGCTATAGGTAGTTTGTCTTTGGCTATCCTTAATCCATTTGTCTATCAGGACTCGCATATATATGATGTGATCCGGCTTTTTGATCAGCTCAAATTATCTGTTTTACCAGTATTGGATTATAATAAGAACTATCTGGGCGTGATTTCAGTGCACAGTCTTATCGGGTATTCGGCAGAGATTTATGCTGTCAAAGAACCTGGGGGCGTTATTGTGCTGGAGATTGGTAACCGCAATAATTCTTTGTCTCATATGGCGCAGATCGTGGAGGCTGATAACGCACAGATCCTGTCTTCCTATGTACAGTCTTTTCCCGATTCTACCAAACTGGAGGTGACCCTCAAAATCAACAAGACCGAGTTATCTGGCATCATTTCCTCCTTTGAAAGGTATAATTACGTCGTTAAGGCAGTTTTTAACAGTACTTCTACTGATCAGGGAACTGAAGACCGCTATAACTCTTTTATGAACTATTTAAACGTATAATGAAAACAGCAGCTTACGCTAAGTTCATTTTTATGATAAAACCGGTACTTTCATGATGAAGATTGCAATCTACGGAAGGGAATTCAACAATACAGTATTGCCTTATGTCCAGGATGTTTTTGACGTTCTTTCCCTGTATAATGTGGATGCCCTGGTCTATGAAAAGTACCATCACTTTATCTCAGATAAAGTGAAATTGAACGCGAAGATTACAACATTTAAGGAAAACGCAGAACTGATTGGTCAGGCAGACGTACTGATCAGCTTAGGCGGTGATGGAACTATGCTGGATACCCTTGCGCTTGTCCGTGATTCGGGAATACCGGTGATCGGTATTAATTTTGGACGTCTTGGTTTTCTGGCGAGTATTAATAAAGACGAGATTAAAAAAGCAATAGAAGCTTTGTTAAACCAGCAGTATGCACTGGACAGCCGGAGTTTACTGAGCCTGGAGTCTAAGCTCCATCTTTTTGGAGAAGAGAATTTTGCATTGAATGACATCACCATTCATCGGAGGGACAATTCTGCGATGATGCTCATCCATGCCTATATGAATGAGGAATTTATCAACTCTTACTGGGCAGACGGGCTGATCATTGCGACTTCTACCGGCTCTACAGCCTATTCTTTGAGTTGTGGGGGGCCAATTATTCTCCCCAGTTCACAAAGCTTTGTGATTACACCTATTGCACCACATAATTTAAATGTACGTCCGCTTATTGTGCCGGATAATGTAACTTTAACTTTTGAAGTAGAGGCCAGAAGTGCAAAGTTCCTGGTATCCTGTGATTCCAGGACCGTAACAGTAGACCGTTCCGTTAAAATCAGCATCAAGAAGGCGAGTTTTGATGTCAATCTGATCAGACTGAACAATGAGAGCTATCTGACCACCTTAAGAAATAAATTGCTTTGGGGAATAGACACCCGGAATTATTAGAATGAAATTTAAATCACTGTTGCTCCATTTAATATTGATCCTGATGTCTGCGTCAGGCGCGAGGGCTCAAGCCTGGGAAGTAGGGCTGGGTGCCGGTGCAGCAGGCTATATGGGTGATCTTAACCCGGATAATCCCTTGAAAATTACGGGTATGTCTGCCGGGGTTTTTGCAAAACTTAATTTTAATTCACATTGGGTCCTTGGGCTTCATTATAACTATGGAAGGATCAGCGGAGATGATTCACAGTCTTCAAACGCAGATTTCAAGGATAGAAATCTGAAATTTTATACTCCTCTTAATGAAGTGAGTGCACAGGTTGATTTTAACTTTTTTGACTATTTCGCTGGTGGAGGAAGAAAGAATTTTACACCATATATCTATGCAGGACTTGGTGGTGTGATTTTTAACCCCAGAATCAGGATAAATGGGGAGACAAGAGATTTGAGGCTGTACAAAACAGAAGGACAGAGTACACCTTATAGAAATTACGCCGTCAGTATTCCTTATGGGGCAGGGGTGAAATTTAATTTTAATTCCAACTGGAGCTTTTTCTCCCAGCTGGGGTATAGAACAGCCTATACCGATTATCTTGATGATGTGAGCGGGGTATATAAATACCCGGTTCAGGGAGATGATGAAATGCATATCTTCCTGGCTGATCCATCAGGACACAGGCCACCAGGCAGTCAAAGAGGAGATTCAAGAAAACGAGATACCTATATGTTTATGCAAATTGGAATCTCGTATACATTTTTATCCGAAAAATGTTTTACCTTTTAGCATGATTTTCATATAAATAGACTAATAATCATAGAAAATTTTACCTTTGTGTCCCAAAAATGTTAGACTTTTGGGGATCATTTTCATATAGTTAGATGGGATTTAAAGAACAAATTGACCTTACGCGTTTACCTGAGCACATTGCAATTATAATGGATGGTAACGGGAGATGGGCAAAAAATCAGGGTAAGTTCAGGGTTTTCGGACATGAAAATGGGGTGTTATCCGTAAAAGATATTGTAGAAGGATGTGCGGATATTGGTGTTAAATATCTGACGATCTATGCCTTTTCCAAGGAAAACTGGAACCGTCCCGCAGAAGAGGTTAATGCACTCATGGAGATTTTCATTTCTACCATTAATCAGGAAACGCCAAGACTTACTGCAAATAATATCAGGCTGAATGCTATAGGTGATACGTCATCATTGCCACAAAAATGTATTGACGATCTGAAGGATGCCATGGAAAAAACAGCACACAATACGCGCTGTACTTTAACTATCGCATTAAGCTATAGTGCAAAATGGGAAATTGTAGATGCTGCGAAAAAATTGGCCCAAAAAGTACTGGACAAAGAGATCGGAATTGAAGATATAACGGAAGAGAATTTTTCTTCTCAGTTAAGTACATACAATATCCCTGATCCGGAACTGATGATCAGGACAAGTGGAGAACATCGGATCAGTAATTTTTTACTGTGGCAAATGGCCTACACCGAATTATATTTTACAGAAACCTTATGGCCCGACTTCAGGCGGGAAGACCTGTTTGAAGCTATTGTAGACTACCAGAAACGCGAAAGACGCTTTGGCAAAATTAGTGAGCAATTGAACTAATTTTACTTTTAACACTTTTTAACATGTGTTTAAATTAACTTAGCGACGATTTTAGATTGTAAATGAAAAGAATATACCAACTTATATTATTGTTATTGTTCGGGTTACCAACAATGGCACAGATCACACGCCCTTCCAATCCAGCAACACCTTCATTGAAAGTCAGTGGATTGGATATGGACTACTTTAATCCAAAAGAGTATGTTATTGGAGGTACAACATTAACCGGAGCGAAATATCTGGATAAGGATGTAATTATCACCTTGTCCAAACTGATCAAAGGAGAGCACATTACACTTCCAGGTGAGGCTACTGGTAACGCGATTAAAAACCTCTGGGCACAGGGCTTGTTTGATGATATTAAATTGGATATTACGAAACTTGATCTGGATACGGTATACTTTGAGATTGAGGTTGTTGAACGTCCGCGTTTAAGTTCTTTTGAGCTTGTTGGCTTAAGCAAATCTCAGAAAACCGACATCATGGAAAAGCTTAATGCCAAAACCGGAAAGACTGTTGTGAATGAAAACCTGTACAATACAACTACAGGTACCATCACCAAATTCTTGTCTGAAAAAGGGTATTTCTTTACCAAAGTGAATTATAAAACCAAGCCCGATCCTACCCAGGAAAATAATGTTATCCTCGTTGTAGATGTGGAAAAGGGCCGTAAGGTAAAGGTGCATGAGATCAACTTTGAAGGTAATAAAGTTTTTAGTGATGCCAAACTGCGTAAGTTTTTAAAGAAAACGAAGCAACAGGCATTTTATAAGATCTTTGGTTCAGGAAAGTTCAACAAGACGAAATACGAGGAAGATAAACTTAAGCTCATTTCTAAAATGCAGGAGCGGGGCTATCGTGATGCAGCTATTATAAAAGACAGCATTTACCAGTACAGCGATAAAGCAGTAGGGATTAAGATAGATATTTTTGAGGGACCTAAGTACTACTTTGGTAATATCACCTGGGTTGGAAATGCCAAATATGAAACCAAACTTTTGGAGAAAGTATTGAGCATTGAAAAAGGTGAAGTATTCAGTGAAGAAAAACTAGAGAAAAGATTAAGAGGAACAGGAAATAGTGATGACGTTTCCAGCATCTATTTGAATGATGGTTATCTGACATTCAATGTTGATCCGGTACAAACTAAAATTCACGGTGACACGGTCGATCTGGAAATGCGTATTTACGAAGGACCTCAGTATACCAATAACCGTATTACGGTAAAAGGGAATACCATTACCAATGACAGGGTTGTGCTTAGAGATGTTAGAACAAGACCAGGAGAGAAATTTTCGAAGGAACAATTGGTGAGAACAGTGAGAGAGATTGGTCAGTTGGGTAATTTTGATGAGTCTAAAACTGTACCTACTCCAAAACCTAACCCGGCAGATGGAACGGTTGATATTGAATATGCAGTAGAAGAAAAACCATCAGATCAGATTGAATTGTCAGGAGGTTTTGGTGGTGGACGTATCATCGGTACACTTGGATTGACTTTCAATAACTTCTCTTTAAGAAACTTGTTTAATCTTAAAGCGTATAAGCCACTTCCAAAAGGAGACGGTCAGAAGTTAAGCTTACGGGGTCAAACCAATGGTAAACAGTACCAGTCGTATAGCTTCTCGTTCACTGAACCATGGTTAGGTGGTAAAAAACCAGTAAGTTTTGGATTAAGTGCCTTTACTTCTCTTTCTTCAAATGGTGGAAGCGGGATCTATGGTGTGGATGAATCCAGCTCACAGTATTCTAAAATTCGCTTAAACGGGGTAACTGTAAGTTTGGGTAGAAGGTTAAACTGGCCGGATAACTATTTCCAGCTGACACACTCTGTTAACATACAACAATATATTCTGCACAATTACCCTGGTTATAAATTTAGCACAGGTACTTCTTACAACTTTAACTTAACGCAGGAGCTGAGCAGGGACTCAAGGGATTCCCCTATATTCCCAACTGCAGGATCTTATTTCCGTTTTACAGTTCAGGCAACGCCTCCGTATTCATTATTAAATAATGTTAACTATGCAACTGCATCAGATAAACAACGTTATAAATTTACAGAATACCACAAATGGAAATTTGAAGGTCAGTGGTTCCAAAGAATTGCAGGTAAACTGATCTTAATGTCTCAGGCACAGTTTGGTTTCCTTGGAGAGTACAATAAGGCGGTTGGACAATCTGCGTTTGAGCGTTTCAAATTAGGTGGTGATGGTATGCAGGGCTTTGACTTCTTACAAGGATCTGAAATTATTAAAATGCGTGGATATGCGAACAATGCTGTAATCCCGGTAGGCTCTGACCCAACTATTGCACAAAATTCAGGTAGCCCAATTTTTACAAAGTATGTACTGGAATTAAGATACCCGGTTATTGCAAGTCAGCAGGCAACTGCTTATATTGTGGGCTTTGCTGAGGGCGGTAACACCTGGAACAAGTTCAGTGACTACAATCCTTTTAATATAAGAAGGTCTGCAGGTATTGGAGCTCGGATATTTTTACCGATATTTGGGATGTTAGGTATTGATTATGGACATGCGTTTGACAAGATCCCTGGGGTACAGGATAACGGTAGACAAAACTTCACTTTCAGTATCGCGCAGCAATTGGGAGGATTTCAATAATAATTTTATGAAGAAATGTGTTTTAATATGCTTCTTGCTTTTCACCGGTGTTGGTGCCTTTGCACAGAAGTTTGCGTATGTGGATACAGAATATATACTCAAGCATTTGCCGGAGTATAAATCGGCCTTAAACCAGCTGAACGTGTTATCTCAGCAATGGCAACAACAGGTGGATAATAATTTCACCCAGATTGATAAAATGTATAAAGCATATCAGGCAGATCAGGTATTACTGACAGATGATATGCGTAAGAGGAGAGAAAACGAGATTATTGAAAAGGAAAAAGCAGCTAAAGATTTCCAGCGCCAGAAGTTTGGTCCGGATGGAGATCTTTTTCAGTCAAGAGCCAAACTTTTAAAACCTATCCAGGAGAAAGTAACTAAAACAGTTGCGGATCTGGCTAAAAGTAAATACATTGATTTTGTTTTTGACAAAAGCAGTGAAGCAACGATGATGATCTATGCCAGCAGCAGTTATGACCTGAGCAATGATATTATTATCAAACTTGGTTATAAGCCAGGAACGGTGATCAAATAACACACAAACATAAAATTTAAAACAATTATTAAGGAAAAATAGAAATGAGAAAGTTAATTAATGTATTCTTTGTAGCGGCGGGATTGTTGTTTACGGCTAATGTAGCAAATGCACAACAAAAGATAGGGCACTTAAATTCAGAAGCAATATTCGCTGTTATGCCTGAAGCAAAAGCTGCGCAAAGTACACTTGAAACTCTTGCTAAAACTAAACAGGATGAGATCACTAAAATGCAGACGGAGTATCAAACAAAGTATGAAGCTGCTATAGCGAAACAAAAAACCTTAAGTGAAGCAAATAAAGATGTTGTAACTAAAGAACTTCAAACTATGGGTGAAGAGTTACAAGGAATGGAAAAACGCATCAACGATGCACGTGCAAAAGCTCAACAGGATGTAGCAACCAAACAAGGTGAATTATTTGTTCCGATTAACCAGAAATTTGAAACTGCAGTTAAATCTGTAGCTAAGGAAAAAGGTTTGGCTTACGTATTCGATATTGCTTCTCAGCAAGGTGCTAACAACTTATTGTATTCTGAAGGTGGTGACGATGTAACTGCTGCAGTTAAAACTAAATTAGGTATTTCTGCTTCAGCTGTTCCAGCTCCAAAGAAATAAACAGACAAATCATCATGAGTGGAAATCCATGATAGCTTCATCACCGATAAAAACACCATTCTCTGATGAAAAATATTTAAATTGGCGGACCTGAGGAATATTCCTCAGGTCCGCTTTTTTTTTGCAAATGAACAAAACAAATTCAATAGGGGTATTTGACTCAGGTTATGGGGGGCTTACGGTTTTTAAATCCATTATAAAGGAGCTCCCTGAATATAACTATATCTATCTTGGAGATAATGCACGAGCACCTTACGGAGATCATTCCTTTGAAACCGTTTATGAATATACGCTTGAATGTGTGGAATGGCTTTTTGCCCAAGGCTGTCCATTGGTCATCCTGGCTTGTAATACGGCCTCTGCCAAAGCCCTCCGTACTATACAACAAAAAGTACTTCCGATAAAATATCCCAACCACAGGGTGCTTGGGGTAATTCGTCCTACAGCAGAAGTAATTGGTCATTATACCAAAAGTAATACGATTGGGGTGATGGGGACCCGGGGCACGGTGAATTCGAATTCTTATCCTATCGAGATCGAAAAATTTTACCCTCAATTAAAGGTGGTACAGCAAAGCTGTCCTATGCTGGTTCCTCTTATAGAAAATAATGAACACCTCACCTCCGGGGCTGATCATTTTATCCGTAAATATCTGGAGGAATTGCTTGGCAATGCACCAGATCTGGATTGTATTCTGTTGGCATGTACGCATTATCCCTTACTGATTCCAAAACTTGAGCGATTGCTTCCTAAGAAGATCTCCTTGATTTCTCAGGGGGAGATCGTTTCCGCGAGCCTGGCAAAATACCTGCGCAACCATCCTGAAATTGCCGATAAAATCGGGCAACAAGGGCGGCGGTTATTCTATACCTCGGGGGATACTACTGTTTTTGATACGAATGCATCTTTATTTTTCGAACAAAAAGTGCAGTCCAAACAGGTGCATCTTCTGCGTTAGGGCTTGCTTTGTGTGCTGTATTGCGCTGTTAGTCAGAGAATAGTAAATCCGGCGAAAGATTCCACTTCTTTCTAGGTTCTGAGTTTTATAAACGGTAAATTTGCGGCTCAAAACACACATCAATGAGTGACCAGATAAAACACGAGTGCGGAATTGCTTTTATCCGTCTTTTGAAACCCCTATCTTATTATCAGGAAAAGTATGGAACAGCCTTATACGGTTTAAATAAGCTGTACCTGCTGATGGAAAAACAACACAACCGTGGTCAGGACGGTGCAGGTATTGCCACCATCAAACTGGATGTAAAACCAGGTCATCGGTACATCAGCCGTTATCGTTCCATGGCACAGAATGCAGTTGCAGACATCTTTGGATATGTGCAAAGTAAATTTGTGGACATTCAGAACGAAACACCGGAACTGATGAAAGACACAGAGTGGCTGAAGGCAAATGTCAGCTTTATCGGGGAGGTGCTGATGGGACACCTTCGCTATGGTACACACGGACAAAACAGCATAGAAAATTGCCACCCGTTCTTGCGCCAGAACAACTGGATGACAAGAAACCTGGTAATTGCCGGTAACTTCAATATGACCAATGTAGATGAATTATTGGAGCAACTGTACGAGCTTGGACAACATCCAAAGGAAAAAGCAGATACAGTTACAGTACTGGAAAAGATCGGACACTTTTTAGATGATGAAAACCAGGAATTATTTGATGCGTATAAAAAAGAGGGATTTGATAACGTAGAGATCACGCACAAAATATCTGACGGGTTAAATATAGCCAATATACTTCGCCGCTCTGCAAAAACCTGGGATGGCGGATATGCCATTTCAGGGATAGTTGGAAACGGAGATGCTTTCTTTATGCGTGATCCGGCCGGTATCCGTCCTGCATTTTACTATGTTGACGATGAGATTGTGGTTGCGGCTTCAGAGCGTCCGGCAATTCAAACGGCTTTTAATATTGCACTGAAAGATGTTAAAGAAATTGAACCTGGGCATGCACTGATCGTTAAAAAAGACGGAACAGTAACCCAGGAAATGTTCAGGGAACCCCTGGAAAAAAGAGCCTGTTCTTTTGAAAGGATTTACTTTTCAAGAGGATCGGATGCAGATATCTATAAAGAGAGAAAACACCTTGGAAGCCTGCTTTGCAAACAAATCTTAAAAGCGGTAGATGGGGACCTTAAAAATACCGTATTCTCTTTTATCCCTAATACAGCCGAAGTTTCCTTTTATGGAATGGTGGAGGGAATTCATGGACATATTCGTCAGCTGCAGAAAGATGCTTTGCTTGGACGGAAGGAACCGATGAGCGACCAGGAACTGGATGAACTGTTGTCTTTGAGTCCAAGGGTAGAAAAACTGGCCATTAAAGATGTTAAGTTAAGAACATTTATCACACAGGATGCCGACCGCCAGGATATGGTGGCACACGTATATGATACCACTTACGGGGTGATTAAAAATCATACGGACACATTGGTAGCCGTAGATGATTCTATTGTAAGAGGAACTACCCTTAAACAAAGTATCATTAAGATCATCGACAGGCTTCACCCTAAAAAGATCATTATTGTTTCTTCAGCGCCACAAATCCGTTATCCGGATTGCTATGGTATCGATATGTCCAAGATGGGACAGTTCGTTGCTTTTGAAGCGGCCATACAGCTGTTACATCAGAGAGGCTTAAAACATATCATCGATGAAGTTTATGAGAAATGTAAAGCTTCATTATTGTTGCCTAAAGAAGAGATTGTAAATCACGTGAAGGATATCTATCGTCCTTTTACACAGGAGGAGATCTCAGCACAGATCACAAAGATCATTACACCAAAGGATACAGTTGCCCAGGTAGAGGTAATTTATCAAACCCTGGACAACTTACATGTCGCTTGTCCAAACCATACAGGTGACTGGTACTTCTCGGGGAACTATCCAACTCCGGGAGGAAACAAGGTAGTAAACAAAGCATTTGTAAACTGGAAAGAAGGAAGTAACCAGAGAGCTTACTAAGCCAGCTAATAGAATAAAATTAAAGCCCTTGCCTGATTTCAGGCAAGGGCTTTTTTTATCTGTAATATTTCAGGATCACTTCAACAAACAACCTGATGGCAAAGATAATGATCACCCCTCCGGCTATGCGGTTTAGGGTTTGGATAGACTTTTCTTTGATCTTATACCTTAGTTTTGCAGCATAATAGGTTTTAATGGAATCCATGGAAAGTTGTGTAGCCATAGCAATGATAAAGAATACTATCTTCTCATCCATATCATAATGCAGTTGTACGGAAACAATTCCGCCAACCATGATCCAGAACATTAGGGTGGTTGGCGATAGCAGGCACATCAGGAAACCTTTGATAATATAACCCCGTTTCCGGATTTTGATCTTCTCATCAATTTCATAATTGACCTTTACTTTTTTAATCAGATAATACAGGCCAATACCCAATAGGAAGAGCCCACCAATAATACCTATATATTGATTGTATTTCGAATTGTAGTCTACAAATTGTGAACTGAAAATGGTGGCGCTGATGAATACGATGTCACTTAGTATAACGCCAATGGCTAAAGAAAATCCCGCTTTAAATCCCTTCTCAATACTCGTTTTAATCATGGAGAAGAATACAGGCCCCGTTAAAAACGAAAACAAAATCCCTGCACCTATCCCTTGTAATATTGCTTCAAACATCTAACCTAAACGTATTTTTATGCAATATGCAATTTTATACCTTAAATACTCCTATTTTTTTTACTAGTTTTAGCGTGTAAACAATACACTTTGGTATACAACAATTTTTATTTAAGTTTAGCGCTTAAAACTTTTCACTAACCATAAACATGGAACAACAAACACAGACCAAATGGGGGCAGTTCATACCCCTCGTCACGGTATTCTTTTTTTGGGGCTTTGTAGCCGCCAGTAATGACATCTTAATTCCCGTTTTCAAAAAAGCCTTTGACCTTACCCAAAGCCAAAGTCAATGGGTGTCATTAGCCTTTTACATTGCGTATACCGTGGGCTCATTAATCTATAATGCAGTTTCGGTTCTTATGAAACAAGATCTTGTCAATAAGATCGGTTACAAAAATTCACTGGCATTAGGTCTGGTTATTTCAGCAGTAGGAACATTATTGTTCTATCCTGCTGCGAACTTAGGCTCATTTCCGCTGATGTTGTCTGGTCTGTTCATTGTTGCCCTTGGGTTCTCCCTGCAGCAAACAGTTGCCAATCCACTTGCTATCGCCTTAGGTCCAATTACAACAGGTTCACAGCGTTTAACGCTTGCCGGAGGGATCAACAACTTTGGTACAACCATAGGCCCACTGATTGTGAGTTTTGCTATTTTTGGTTCCCTTTCCAGCGCAAGCGAAAACGTAAGCATAGAAAGCGTTAAGGTTCCTTATCTGATTTTAGGTGTTGCTTTCATTGTAGTAGCCATATTCCTGAAATTATCTTCTTTACCAGACAGGCCAACTTTGGTTGAGGCTAAGGTAGAGGATCCAAGCATGAAAGGCTCAGCCTTGAAATACCCTCAACTGGTATTGGGGATGGTTGCAATCTTCGTTTATGTAGGTGTTGAAGTATCAACAGCCAGTAATCTTCCTGCTTATATGGAAAGAGATCTTGGATTTGCGATTAAAGACATTGCACCCTATGTGTCCTTGTATTGGGCAAGTATGATGATCGGCAGATGGACCGGTGCGGTTGAGGCCTTTACAGATAATGTAGGAACCCAGAAAATATTGAGATTCATTGCGCCTTATTTAGCTTTTGCGATCTTCTTAGGTGTGAATGCGATGTTTCATCATGACCTTGCACCGTTCTATGTGTACGGACTAATCATTCTGGTATTGATCATTGCAGATATGGCCAGTAAAGGAAATCCGGCCAGGATGCTTCTTATATTCTCTTTTATTGGCATTACGGCCCTGTTGATTGGTATGTTTACCAAAGGTATGGTCAGTGTATATGCATTTACCAGTGTAGGATTGTTCTGTAGTACCTTATGGCCTTGTATCTTTACTTTAGCCGTAAGCGGACTGGGCAAAAATACCAGCCAGGGCAGTAGCTTCCTGATCATGATGATCATGGGTGGAGGTATCATCAGCTGGGTTCAGGGTTATGTATCCGAATTCACCGGCATCCAATATAGTTATATTGTAGGTATTATATGTTTTTCTTACCTGGCATTTTATGCCTGGAGGGTAAGCGGGATTCTGAGATCGCAGGGCATCAGTTTCGATAAGAAACTTTCCGGCGGACATTAGAGGAATAAAACAATAAAGAAATCCCTCCCCGAATAAATAAGGGAGGGATTTCTTTTTTCGCCTATATTTGCTCCGTTTTAATTGAAATGCAGCCCATGAAGAAAGGATTTAAAGATATATTTATGCACCTGGCCACAGATTTGTCTGCCCGTTCACATTGTGTCAGAGCTCAGGTAGGCGCTGTCTTAACCAAAGATACCCGGATCATCTCTATAGGCTATAATGGCCCTCCTTCCGGCACACATAATTGTGATGAGGAATGGCCGGAAACCGGTTGTGACAGAGATTCCAGAGGCAGTTGCTCCCTGGCATTGCATGCAGAAGAAAATGCCATCCTGTTTGCCACGAAGAATGGTTCCAATATTGAAGGCGGAACATTATACACCACATTATCCCCCTGCATAGCCTGCGCACGTTTAATTCTCTCTTCAGGCATTAAAGTAGTGGTCTATAAAGACTCCTATGCAGAGTATAAAGGACTTCCGAGCGATGAGGGGGTTGATTTCTTAAAAAGATTCGGTGTAGAAGTGAATAAATACTAACTTTGTGTCCATGCTAGAAAAAATCATAATTCTCGATTTTGGATCCCAATATACACAGTTAATTGCACGCAGAGTTCGCGAATTAAACGTTTATTGCGAAATATATCCTTTCAATAACATTCCAGAGTTTTCATCAGACGTAAAAGGTGTTATCTTTTCCGGTAGTCCATATTCGGTACGCCAGGAAGATGCACCTCAAATCGACCTGTCCAGATTCCATAAAAACTACCCTGTGCTGGCGGTTTGTTACGGAGCCCAATATATTGCTCAGCAATCCGGAGGGGAAGTTCAGGCTTCTTCTACAAGGGAATACGGAAGGGCAAATCTGAATTATGTAGCTAAAGGAAATCCACTGTTCAAAAACATTTCCTCAGATTCTCAGGTGTGGATGTCCCATGGAGATACCATCACGATTGTTCCAGAAGATTTTGAACTGATTGCCAGTACAGATAGTGTAAGGGTTGCTGCCTTCCAGGTTAAAAATACCGAAACTTATGCAATTCAGTTCCACCCGGAAGTAACACACAGTTTAGATGGCAAACAATTGCTTCAAAACTTCCTGGTTGATATCTGTGGATGTCATCAGCAATGGACACCGGATGCTTTCGTGGAAACGACTATAGCTGACCTTCAGGCAAAATTAGGAAATGATAAGGTCGTACTTGCCCTTTCCGGAGGTGTAGATTCCAGTGTTGCTGCGATCCTGTTGCACAAGGCCATAGGGAAAAACCTGCACTGTATTTTTGTTGATAATGGTTTGCTTCGTAAAGGAGAATATGATGCCGTTCTGGAACAATACAAACATTTAGGGCTGAACATTAAAGGTGTAGATGCCAAAGATCGTTTTTTAAGCCAGCTGGCAGGTGTTAAAGACCCTGAATTGAAACGGAAAGCTATTGGACGCGTATTTATAGAGGTTTTTGACGATGAAGCGCATTTGGTACAGGATGTAAAATGGCTGGCACAAGGGACAATTTATCCCGATGTGATCGAATCCGTTTCTGTTAAAGGTCCTTCAGCAACTATAAAATCACACCATAATGTTGGCGGACTACCAGACTTTATGAAATTAAAGGTGGTAGAACCATTGAATACACTCTTTAAAGATGAAGTAAGAAGAGTAGGACGTTCATTAGGTCTGGAAGATTTCATTATCGGCCGTCACCCTTTCCCTGGTCCGGGGCTTGCCATCAGGATCCTTGGAGAAGTAACAGCCGACAAAGTAGCTATCCTTCAGGAAGCCGACGCTATCTATATCAATAACCTTAAGGAAGCCGGCCTTTACGATAAAGTTTGGCAGGCCGGAGCCATCTTCTTACCTGTACAGTCTGTAGGGGTAATGGGAGATGAGCGTACCTATGAGAATGTAATTTGTCTCAGGGCTGTAGAATCTGTTGATGGAATGACCGCCGACTGGTGTCATCTTCCATACAATATACTCGCTAAAATTTCTAATGAAATCATTAACAAAGTAAAAGGAATAAATAGGGTAGTATATGATATTAGTTCAAAACCACCGGCTACGATTGAGTGGGAGTAAATATTTCCTATTGATCCTTCTTGGGCTGTACCTTTCTTCCTGTTCGAAAAAGGTACGGCCCAATAAGAATAAAGTCACTGCCGAAGTCAAAAAAGAAGAAGAGAAACCCGCTAAGAAATTTACACAGGCGAGCATCTCCTTGCTCGTGCCGTTTAAACTGAACGAGTTCAAGCCAAAAACGGAAAGTAAAGCCGATATAGAGCGGTATGCAATGGCCATTGATTTCTACCAGGGCTTTAAAATGGGAATTGATTCTGCGGCAGCGGGAGGCTTAAATTTCAAGGTGAATGTCTATGATACCCGGGATGACAATGAGCAGCTGAACCGTTTGTTCAATACCGGAAGTTTACTGGAAAACAACTTGATTATTGGCCCCGTCTTTCCGAATGGACTTAAAGCGATGGCAGCCTATTCTGTTGCGCACCAGTTACCTGTTGTTTCTCCATTGGCAGCTACACAACCCTCAGAGTTTGGAAACCCGAACCTCATTTCCATCGTCAATAATATTGACCTTCATGCCAAGAAAATGGGCAACTTTATTGTCAGGAAATATGACCCTGCAAATACGGTTGTGATACTGATCAATACCAGAAAGAATGGAGATGAAACCCTGGGAGAACCCCTGCGGGAATACTTTGTTTCACAAAAAGCCAGCAAGTTTAAATTCCAAGAATATGCTTCCGTCTTTACCATGGAAACAAAAGCTGTAAAGACTAAGAAATATGTGGTCATGCTGAGTTCATCTGATCGAAAGTTCGTAGCAGCAAGTATAGATAAACTGGCGAAAATGAAGAAAGCTGGGTTTGATATTGATCTTTTTGGCCATCCCGACTGGGTGAAACAAAATTATACAACAGAAAAACTGCAACTGCTCAATACCGTAATCAGTTCTTCTTATAAAGTGAATTACAAGAGCCCGGCAGTTATTGATTTTGTGAAAAAGTACCGTAAGGCATTTAGTTTTGAGCCGAGTGAATATTCCTTTAAAGGTTTTGATATTGGTTATTTCTTTGGAAAACAGTTATCAGAACATGGTGAGAATTACTTGAAATATTTAACCAGAGAAAGATATAAGGGCCTGCACAATTCCTTTAATTTTATCCATGACCCTCAATATGGGTATATCAATACCAGCCTGATGCTTTTAAAGTATAAGGACTACGATTTAAACATAATAGAATGAGATTAGAGCACCAGATCAAGGCTTTTGAGCTGATCTTGAAAAGCTATGACGGCGCTTTGCCGCTGCACAGGTTTTTAGTGGCATATTTTAAAAAATATAAACAAATGGGCTCTTCTGACAGGCGTTGGGCCAGCCGGTACCTGTATAGTTTTTATCGCCTGGGTAAAGCTTTACCTGCAGAAAATACATTACAGCGTCTTGCTGTTGCCGATTTTCTTTGCAACAATACCAGCAGTTTGATGATTGAAGCCCATTTGCCGCAACTTGCCGAGCAGGTGGAACTTCCTGTTCCGGCCAAACTCGCACTGGTTAGTGATGTCTATCCTGCCTTCCGGCTCGAAGAGGTATTTCCTTTTTCCGTATTGCTTTCTGAGGAGATTGATAAAGAAGCCTTTTTTCAGTCTTTCTTTATCCAGCCGGACTTGTTCATCAGGGTACAGCAAAATCATTCTCTGGGGATTCTAAATGCCCTGAAAGCAGCGAATGTAGTGGTGCATGATATCGATGAAAAGACATTTGGACTTCCGAACGGCACCAAACTGGAACAGGTATTGCCCAACCAGGGCACCTACCAGGTACAAGATCTGTCTTCTCAGAAAACAGGCGCCTTTTTCCAGCCTCAAAAATATGACTATTGGTGGGACTGCTGTGCGGCTTCGGGCGGAAAATCTCTTTTGTTACATGATCTGGAACCAAAGATTGAATTGTTGGTGAGCGATGTACGGGAAAACAGCCTGCGCAACCTGGAGGAACGTTTTCAAATGGCCGGGTTGAAAAAATATCAGAAAAAAGTACTTGACCTGCTGCAGAACAATGACCAGGAATTACATCATTATGCTTTTGACGGGATCATTCTGGATGCGCCATGTTCTGGTTCCGGTACCTGGGGACGGACACCGGAAATGCTTACGACATTCGAAGAGCATAAAATAGCTTACTTTAACAAACTGCAAAAAAGTATTGCTGCCGGTGTAATCAAATACCTAAAAGAGGGAAAACCCCTAATTTACATTACTTGTTCTGTTTTTAAACAGGAAAACGAAGACGTGGTGGATTACCTGCAAAAAGAACTGGGTCTGAGCCTGGAACGTATGGAGGTCATCAAAGGTTATCAGGATAAGGCCGATACCATGTTTGCTGCCAGGCTGATCAAGAATTAATCCCTTTTATTGTGGTGCTGAGGATGCAGCCAGTGCCGCAGGCTTTCCTTCAGATGCCTCAAAGCCTCAATACAGATGGCCAGAAGGCCAATAATCAACGTATATTGTTCAAAGCTGTTCATATCCTTATTGCTTAACTATAAGACGCAATCCTGCAGGAAAAGTTACAGATGGGTGTTACTTCTGAACAATTTAATAGCAATGGCCAGTAAGATAATTCCAAAGGCTTTTCTTAAGACATTCAGCCCGGATTTACCGAATAGCTTTTCCAGTCTTTCTGTGTTTTTCAATACAAAATAAACGAAGAGCATATTGATCATAATCCCAACAATAATATTTTGGGTGGCGTATTCTGTTTTTAAGGAAAGCAAGGTCGTCATCGTTCCTGCGCCGGCAATTAAAGGAAAGGCCAGCGGCACAATCGATACGGTTTCAGGAGCATCTCCTTCTTTAAAGATCGTCAGGCCAAGAACCATTTCCATAGCAATAAAGAAGATGACAAAGGAACCTGCAATGGCAAAGGACTCCACGTCCAGTCCAATGACTTTCAGTAAAGTTTCTCCGGCAAACAAGAAAATGATCATCAATACTGTGGCAACAATGGTTGCCTTTTCAGACTGGATATGTCCGGCCTTTCTGCGGAGTTCAATTACTACAGGAATAGCACCTAAAATGTCAATGATGGCAAACAGGACCATAGAGGTGGAGAGGATTTGGCGTAGGTTGAATTCCATAGCAGCGAATTTAGATTACAAAGCTAAGCAATAAATGTTGATAAAATAAAAGAGGCCCCTGGTTACAGGGGCCTCTTTTATTTTATCAGGTGAACGCAATTCTATTTCAGTAGCTTTTGATTCTTACGTACTATAGAGTGTTTTACACTGTAAGCAAAGTAAATGATAAAGCCTAAAACCATCCAGATCATCAGGCGCTCCCAGTTGTGCCTGCCCAAACCAATCATCATCAGTATACAAACTGCTGCTCCAAGGATGGGAACAACTGGCATAAAAGGAGTTTTAAATGGTCTTTCTCTGTTGGGATCTGTTTTACGAAGAACAATTACTCCAATACATACCAGCGTAAATGCAAATAAAGTTCCAATACTGGTCATGTCTCCAACAACATCGCCCGGTACAAATGCTGCAAATAATCCCACAAAAACAAGGAAAATAAGATTTGATTTGTAAGGAGTCTTGAATTTAGGGTGAACTGCAGAGAACATTTTCGGAACCAAACCATCTTTAGACATAGAGAAAAACACTCTTGACTGCCCTAAAAGCATCACCAGGATTACAGAAGAAAATCCAGCGAGGATAGCTACAGTGACCAAAGTAGACAGCCAGTGATAGTTGTGCATATATTTTTCAATAGCGTAAGCTACGGAAGCCTCTTTACCGGCCCCGGCGAACTCTGTATAGTTAGCAACACCAGTGATCACATGACCAAATAATACATATAGAACGGTACAAATTGCAAGTGAAATCAGAATTCCCGCAGGCATGTCTTTTTTTGGATTTTTAGCTTCCTGAGCAGCAGTAGATACAGCATCAAAGCCAATAAAAGCAAAGAAGACTACACCTGCACCTGCAATAATCCCCGACCATCCGAATTTTCCAAAACTATGCGTAAAGAAGTCAAAGAAACCCTCCTGTCCTTTTATGAATTTCACTTCGCCTTCATTCACAGGAATATAAGGTGTATGATTCGCAGGATTCATAAAGCCCCAGCCAATGGCTATAAAAGCAATTACAATGGCCACTTTTAAAATGACAATAATTCCGTTAAGGGTAGCCGATTCTTGTGTCCCCCTGATGAGAACAAAGGTCAATAGACACACAATAAACAGGGCTGGAAGATTGATGATTCCACTAATTCCATCAGGTGAGGTTTGAAAAGGAGAATGGCATAATGCATAAGGCACAGAAAAACCAAAATTCTCAAGTAATTTGTTAAGATATTCGGACCAGGCGATAGATACCGTGGCTGCGCCAAGTGCATATTCCAGAACTAAATCCCAACCTATAATCCAGGCCACCACTTCTCCCATTGTAGCGTAGGAATAGGTATAAGCACTTCCTGCTATGGGGATCATTGAAGCAAATTCTGCATAGCATAAACCAGCAAGTGCGCAACCTACAGCTGCAAGAATAAAGGATAAAGTTACCGCCGGACCTGCATGGTCAGCCGCTGCGGCAGCTGTTCTTACAAATAGCCCCGCACCAATAATGGCACCAATACCCAGAGCAACGAGATTACCGACACCGAGCGTCCGCTTCAGAGTGCCTTCACCGCTCTCATTAGATTCCTTAATCAGGGAGTCTATAGATTTTTTAAATAACATAGTTTGAGGTTTAGTTTAAGTGTTTTTTATGAATGTAGCTTGAATGTAAAATTATATCCGCTCCAAACCTAGTTAAAAAACTCTAAAAAGAAAAGGGATTTTCAGATGAAAATCCCTTTTTAACAGTAACAATGATAGTGATTTAAATGCCACTATGGTTTTATATGGATTGTTTTTACAGTCTCCGTTTTCTTCATCAGTTTAGCCTGGGCATTGCTTCCTGTGCTTACAGCGATATGTGGGGCAATGATCAGCGATACAATAGACATCAGCTTGATCAGAATATTCATAGAAGGACCGGAAGTATCCTTAAAAGGATCTCCAACAGTATCCCCGGTTACAGAAGCTTTATGTGCATCTGAGCCTTTATATTGCATGGTGCCATTGATCATCGCTCCTTTTTCAAAAGATTTTTTAGCATTGTCCCAGGCACCTCCGGCATTGGATTGGAAAATACCCATGAGCACACCAGATACGGTAACACCTGCCAGCAGTCCACCTAAAACTTCAGGTCCAAAAATGAAACCTACAATTAAAGGAACAACGATAGCAATGGCACCCGGCAGCATCATTTCTCGTATAGAAGCATTGGTAGAAATGGCTACACATTTTTCATATTCAGGTTTAGCTTTGTATTCCATAAT
>Ga0105237_10000577_pt1 | contig 51264 bp, 49 predicted proteins | sample KBSC24metaG_FD_81520 | JGI IMG/M metagenome (GOLD analysis project Ga0105237, IMG submission 81520) | Corn rhizosphere microbial communities from Kellogg Biological Station, Michigan, USA - KBS C2-4 metaG | ecosystem: Host-associated > Plants > Roots > Rhizosphere > Soil | place: Michigan, USA... | reverse complement strand
CTGGCGGGAAAGGGAATGTCCGTATCCACCGGCATCATCGGCAATACCTGGAAGCATACGACGCTGCCTGCTTATAACCTGTTCGATCAGCTGGACCAGCTGCGAAAAAAGGAAGGGGAGGCCGGATATGCCATCAATGCCCACCTGGTGATCAGGGACCTGCTGCGCAAGGGCGAGGTCGTGGATAAGGTGATGATCTTTACGGATTGCACGCTTTGGAATCACCGGAGTTTCAACCAGGGTGTGGAGGCTGATCTGGGAAGGATCTGGAGACAGTACCGGCAGATAGCGCCCCAGGCAAAGCTTTATCTTTTCGACCTGGCAGGATACGGTAAAAAACCGCTGGAATGCCTGGAGGATGGAGTATACCTGATAGCAGGATGGAATGAAAAGATATTCGGGGTCCTGAAAGCTCTCGACAACAGGACCATTGGAATGGAGGCCATGGAAGAGATCAGTTTGTGATGGTATATTTCAATTTGTGCAGGGATGTGTCTCCCAGTATGATGGTATTGAGATTTTTGTATCGTGCAATGTAGCCAGATCCTAACAACCAGGAGGGATCAAAAGACCCTTTACCCATCGGCTGGTAGAGGTAAAAGTCTGCCCCTCCCAGCAGGGTCTTGCGAGCGCGCTGCAGCGTAGGGAGGTCGTATGCGCTGTGCATTTCAATACGGGGGTACCCGTTGACAACCGTGTAGTCGTTAAAAGATCTGCCGGTGTTGTTGGCGCTGGAGAAGCGAATGGTTCTTGCCGAAGGGTCGACGGCTGTCACATAGGTCCCGGATGGCAGCATCGGCATATCCGGCCGGTCGTCTACCCCCGGGAACATGCCCTGTACATTTGTCAACGTATTGCTGCCGGCGGCCAGGTCGCCTGTAAAGGGGGCGTTCTGATATACATAATAGTCCATCACCAGGGACAATTTCATTCCTTCCTGGATGCCATAGGCAAGGTTGCGGAGATGTACAATGTCATGATCGATGCTTTCGATATACCCTACCGGATAAGCATTGACAATTAGTTTGGTGAACTGGTCCTGGCAATGCATGCCCGGCGTCAGAATGAAATCGCCTGGTCTGAGCAGACTGGCCTCTGTGCTGTTGTTGAGCTTGAACCAGGCGGTCCATTTTGATTTATCGACGTGGAGAGCAGGCGTTCCCGACAATTCAACTGTTCTCTCATATGTATTGTCGTAGGTGAACTTATACAACAGGTCTAATGAATAAGGGTCACGGAACAAGTAGCTGTTCCCGTAATATACCGGGTCGGGTCCGTTGCCATTTGCCTGGTAGAACAATTTACCGGATGTTGTGATAATTGACCTGTTGCCGCTGCCCAGGATCCCGCCTGAATAGTACATGACGACGTTGTTGAAATGAGGTGCGACGCAATCCCCGCAATTGCCCATGGCGGCAGTCACCGGAGGCTCGTTCATAATACCGTTGTCGAAACGATCGTCGGTGCCTGAAAGGACCAGCCTCATTCCTTTGGCGCCTGTATAATATCTCAGCATGCAGCTATGAAAGGAAGCGGCATTGCCCAGGAGCGTGAAGTCAGGATAGGGCAGGCCTGGATTGTTGGGGGTGAAGTTCAGCTGGCAATCTTCGAATGAGACCGTGGCCAGGCCGCCGACAAATCCCACTTTAAACAGCCCTTCCGCATAGACATTCCGGAACACGCCATTGAATGAGGCGGCATTAATGGCGCATAGCTGCTTGATATATCCTGCTATGTTGACACCGTCGACCATGGGAACTGCCGCGCCGTCCCCATGGCGGATCCCGTAGGTGATATTGTCGAACAGGGTATGTGTATTGCCCCAGCATTTTAGCCTATCCACATGGCATTCCTTGGACTGTGCCTGTCCCATGGCATAGCCGACTTTATTGTTGCTGATATCGCAGTCGATGACATTGATAAGATCCCCATTCTGCTGATTGGAGGGTGTGATCATGACCCCGACGATGAAATTACTGATCGAGCATTCTTCTACACGGACGTCGGTGGAGCCGCTCCTGTTCATACCTGCCGGGTAATAGGCATGTAAGCCCGGATAGAGGTCCGAGCTGGAAGGGTATGCGGTGGAGTCTGAGAAGGGATCGATAACGACACCTGCATAAGGGGACAGGAAATTATTCCTTGCCGAGCCATCATTCCATTCGGAGAAGGCCAGGGTGTCCACCTGTATAACATTTAATTTATTTGGAAGGATGAACTTTCCCCGGAAGATCAGGTCTTTTATCAGCACGCCTTTTCCCAGCTGCACGCCCAGGGCGAAGCTGTTGTCAAAGGAGGGGACGATGCTGGCCGACCCGATGGCCAGGTCTTTTGAGCCTGCCGGTCCTTCGAGGGTTATGCTGGTCTGTCGATAGGTTTTCCCGTTGAACCTGACCACCAGCAACGGGTGGTCGATGCGGTAAAGGCCGGGAGGGAAGTAAAGCGTTCTGGGGGCATGATCGTTACGAAGGATATAGTCGATGCCTTTTTGAATGGCGGGGGCGTCATCCGAAGACCCTCTGCCAAGGGCGCCAAACCACTGGACATTCAGCATTTTCCCTTCCACTACTCTTTTCAGGCGAATGCCATTGGCTGTGACCAGCGTCATGGCGCTGTCATCCAGGCTGGTCTTATCATACGGGTCGACGGTAAATACCCCCTGCTGGCCTGACTCTGTGAGATAGTAGAGGGTTCCCGGCACCCCGGCCGGAGTACTTTTCCGGAGGCCGGACATTGTCTGGGCGGCCAGCGGTACACCATAATGGAGGGCTATGAGGATCAGGAGTAAGCGAAAAGTTCTCATAATGCGCATTTCAATGATAGTGTTTTATAAATCAATGTGTTATATTGATGTCATTTAACTTATGTATATTTCAGGCGGCATTAGGCAGCAAACCATCACTTTTTTGCTAACTTACACCTAAATCAGTTGGTGCTCATATGACTGCTTCCTCGTGGCCCGCTAAATTTTATCGTCTCAGGCGATGGTTTTGGCTGTTGTCTTTGGTTACCGTCGGCTATATGATCTGGGTCAGGAATTACCTGTCCCCGCTGAGTTCAGGCGAGATCGTGCAATTCGAGATCGCCAAGACCGTTGCAAAAGCCAGCGCTATCATCCAGGACTGGAAGAGTTCGGGCAAGTACGAGCAAGGGCTCAAAAGCACTTCGCTGGCCTATCTTTTTATCGCCCTATATACCCTTGCCATTGGGTTGGGCTGCCGGTTCATTTCAGTGTGCACCGGGAATGAAATTCTGATTAAAGGGGGCAGGGGTTTCAGCTGGTTGATATTAATTGCCACAATTTGTGATATCTTTGAAAATATCGCCTTGTCCAGAACATTATCCGGTACCATTTCGCAGATGAATGTTTCGATCGCCTACAACCTGGCCCGCATTAAATTCTCCATAGTGATCGTATGCATTTTATTCATCATCGCCTCGACCCTTTATTGGGTTATTGGCCAGTTTTCAAAGGACAGAGGATGAATAACGCAATTTATTGAAGATAATTTTGTGCCGCATGCGAGTGTTTTTGAAAAAATAAAGTGGTTATGATCAAAAGCTTTTTAGTAAACAATTTCCCGTCACTGGGCAGGTTCAAACGTCTCGGCAAGTCATGGTATCACAGTGTACAACGGACTAAAAGCTCCTATTCCCAGCATGGGGAGGACGCTATTATCCTGGAGATACTCAGCCAGTATGATCTGAAGAATTCCGTTTACATCGACGTAGGGGCCAATCATCCGTCCGACATTTCCAATTCTTATCTTTTATACAGAAAGGGATACCGTGGTATTGTTATAGAGCCTAATCAGGAGCTCATCGGTCTTTTCAGAAAGTTCAGACCCGGGGATATTGCCCTGCCCATCGGATGTGGCAATACCAATACCGTCCTGCCTTTTCACATTTCCAAGACCCCGGTGCTCAGCTCTTTTATGGAGACGAGGGAGAACAACGTATACAAGACCATGTATATACCGGTGATGCGGCTGGACGATGCCGTCCGGGATATCCAATTCGATTTTGTCAGCCTGCTGAGCATCGATGTGGAGGGGCTGAATTACGAGGTGATGGAAGGAGGCTGGGAAACCATCAACAAATCGCTGCTGCTCTGTCTTGAATACGACACCGATGATGATCGCCAGCGATTCAGCGATTTTCTGGGCAAGAACTTTGAATTATGCCAGGACATAGGGTGTAATCTTATTTTTGTCAACAAGGTGTTAAGCCGCCGGCGTCGGATCATCCGCAGCCCTCAAAGCATGCTGGCCACCGTCTAAACCTTGATATATATCTTTTTTTTATCCAGGAGATAGCAGAGCGCCCATAGCAGGAGGATGTTGAAAATGGCATAGGCCAGACTGCCGTTCATATTTCCGAAGGCGGGAGCGAACCAATGGTCGTACATCCACCCGTTGATACGGAGCAGCCCATAGATCCTGGGCAATATTCCGCTGACCATAAAGATAAAAAGGGCGTTCTTCCCAAAGACGTCAAAAAACCTGCTCCAGACGCCCTTGTGGCCTTTCATTTCGATGGCATACATCAACACGCACAGTACCAGTATGGCCACGCCCGTCGTATACACTACGAACGAACTGGTCCAGATCTTTTTATTGATGGGAAAGACCATATCCCAGCAAAATCCCGTAAACACCAGGAGGCATCCGACGACAAAAAGCCCGGCGATCATCTCAAAGGTCTTACCCTTTATCAAAATATAATTCCCCACGAGATAGCCAAAGATGACCTGGGCAATGGCGGGCAGTGTGCTGGCGAGTCCTTCCGGGTCGAAGGGGACGCCTTCCCCTTTGTACATATGCGCTATGCCTAGTATGGATCTGTCGATGGCCGTGCCAAAATAGCCCTGAAGACTATAGGGATCGCCCGGCTGACCAGCCAGGGAGCACCAAACCCAATACCCCAACAGCAGTGTAGCGCCTGCGACAAAGGCGCCTTTTACCTTTCCATAGTAGATAATAAGGGATGCGAACACATAGGCCATTGCGATGCGCTGCAATACTCCCAGGATACGAATTCCGCTGGGAACCGCGTCGTCATTCACCGGGTCTGCCCAGGCCTTACCTACGAGGTGCCCGTGTGACCATTTTACAAAAGGGAACCAATTGAGGAACAGGCCAATGGCAAATATCAGCAGGCCTCTTGTCAGGACTTTTTTCAGGAATGTTGCTCCTCGGGGGTATTTAGGAAATGTACCCCCCGGAGCAACGGGTCTAATGATGGGCCTTCGGCCGGCCAACCTGTGGTTGTCCTCGGCATTGCCGGCCTGTTCCATCCGGGGCATGACGAAGGCAAGGGCATTACCGACCGCAAAAAGGAAAAAAGGGAATACCAGATCTGTCGGAGTGCAGCCATGCCAGGGGGCATGCTCCAATGGGGCATAAATATAGCTCCAGCTGCCTGGATTATTCACAAGGATCATCAGAGCTACCGTCGCTCCGCGAAAAACATCGAGGGAATAGAAACGTTGTTTCAACAGCAAGAGATTTATGGGGGAAGTTAAGCAATTATGAATTCCCATCTCCGGCTTAATGGGCTGTTTTTCAACTGGCAATTAAAGTTATTGAATATTAAAATCTCCTATATTTGCAGCAATTGGATTAAGGATGGATTAATATGGTGCATCGGTAAGAAATTGTACAATCGCTGACGCAATAAATCCTGACTATAATCTGTTTTTGTGCCTGAATCCCGGGAACCCTTTAAATTTTATGAATCCTGTGAAGAATAAGTTGAGCGACCTATTAATATAAAGCTATTATGGACAGGGTATAAGGAGTATTTCTCAGAAAACTCGCTTGTACCCTTTTCTGTTATTGCAATCCCCAACCCTTTAGAATAATAATAATTGATCATCAATCAGTTAAAAAGCTACATGTGACTGAGGTGGCGAAGCTATGCCTGGAGAAGAAAAGAACTGGTACGTAGTGTATACTAAGCCCAGATGGGAGAAAAAGGTATATCAACTTCTTATCGAAAAGGGGATGGAGGCTTATTGTCCTCTGAACAGGGTAAGAAAAAAATGGAGCGATCGCTATAAATGGGTGGAAGAGCCGTTGTTCAGGTCCTATGTATTTGTGAGGATCGGGGAGGAGGAAAAGACAGGTATCCGACTGGTCAATGGGATCGTGAATTTTGTATACTGGCTGGGTAAGCCTGCCATAGTAAGGGAACATGAGATTGAGACTATCCGTAAGTTCATGAACGATTATGTGGAGGTTTGGGCAGAGCCGTTGGTATTGCAGAAGGATGACAAGGTCACCATACTGAAAGGGGCTTTTATGGATAAGGAGGGGATCGTTGTTATGGCGACCCGCAACAGAGTACGAGTGCTCATCGAAAGTATAGGCTATTCGCTGGTAGCTGTTATCGACCGGCAGAATGTATCGGCAGCGGTGGAGAAACAGCAAGGCTAAAATTATTTTATAAATATGCAGGCGCTAACATTTATCAGAAAGACTTTTTTTGTGAACATAGCGGGTATGGTCTTGCTGTCCATGGTTTTTTGCTCTTGCGGCGATACCAGGCATCTGACGTATATGCAGGGGAAGTTCGATACTGCTAAGCTCAGTCAGATACAGATCAGCGAACCCGTCTTTAGGAAGGGGGACCTCGTCAGTATCATCGTATACAGCGATAACCCGGCTGCAACGGCCTTGTATAATCAATCTCTGATCGTTGTCAACTCCGGTGCATCCAGCTCTGGCAGCAGCGGTGGTAATGGCGGCGGAACGGGCTCGATGGCTGGTGCAGCAGGCGCCAGCTCGCCTACAACACCCGGATACCTGGTAGATGAGAGAGGGAATATCCAATTCCAGGGATTGGGCGAGCTGCATATAGAAGGACTGACAAAGCAACAGTTGAGGGACCTGCTGGATGCGCGATTGAAAGACTATCTGAAGAATCCTTATTACTCTATACGATTTATGAACTATCGGTTTACCGTACTGGGAGAGGTCGAGCATCCGGGGATCTTCAGTATCCCGGGGGAGCATATCAGTCTGCTGGAGGCCATCGGCATGGCGGGGGATCTGACCTTTTACGGCCGGAGGGACAATGTGCTGATCATGCGGGATTCTTCCGGTGTGCGACAATGGGCCCGGCTGGACCTTACCAAGCCGGATGTACTGGCCTCGCCTTATTTTTACCTGCAACAGAATGATGTCGTCTATATAGAAGCTATGAAGAGAAAGGTGGCGGCGACCGACCAGGTCACTGCCCGCAATATCACGATTGCCGCCAGTATCGTCTCAACGCTGGCTATTATTTACAGTATATTCAGAAAATAATCTAACTATCCATGCCTGAAAATTCAAATGGGTTGAATGATGTGGAGTCCAATATCAGGATAAACAAATCCTGGGTGACAGGCCCCAAGGAGTTCATCTTTAAATATCTCCGGTACCTTCCCCTGGTAATTCTGAGCGCCAGTCTTTTCCTGTTCCTGGCGTATATAAAGATCCGTTACACTACGCCCATATTCAGAGTGCAATCTTCACTTTTGATCAAGAGTGACGCCAACGCCAATCCTTCTTTATCCAAGGACGAGCGTTTCCAGGAATTGTTCATGGCTTCGGATGGCTTGAACCTGAGCAATGAGATAGAGGTGCTTCGGTCAAGACTTGTACTGCAACGGGTGGCGAAGGACCTGGACCTGCAGACCAGCTACTATGGCAAAGGCAATGTACGCTCCAGTCTGCTTTATCCTAGTTCCCCCATTATTTTAAAGATGATCCTGATGGAAGATCCCAACAAGGGGTTCGGCTGCAAGGTCACGCTGCAGGAGGGGGATAAATATCTGCTCAATGAAGGTAAGACGCCGTTGAGATTCGGGGACACGATCGAGAACGGGGGTAACAGGTTCCTGCTGCTGAAGAGCAAAGACGTCAGTCAGTATGGATCTCCCGGCAATGTGCTGGAGGTGAGCTGGATGCCATTGGCCACCGTTGCGGAGGTACTCCAGGGATCGCTGAAGATCGCCCAGCCCAATGACCAGGCTACTATACTTGGCCTCAGCTATGAAGGAGAGAACCCCGCGCTGGGCATGAATGTGATAAATACGCTGATGTCGGTGTACGATACGCTGGTGGTGGAAGATAAGAACCGGATTGCCGCCAACACGCTCCGCTTCATCAACGACAGGCTCTTTGAGCTGAGCGACACTATCAAAGGGGTGCAGGGAGTGCTGACCAATTTCATGGTACAGAACAAGGTCTTTGATATAGAGAACCAATCGAAGGATTACCTGGAGAAGATGGGTGAAAGCGCCCGGCTCAAGGCTGAGCAGGATGTAAAGCTCCATATCGTAGATTATTTGCTGGAATACATATCCAACAAAAAGAATACCTATGAACTGGTCCCAACGAATCTCGGTATCGAAGAACCCGCGCTGTTACAACTGGTGAGTGAATACAACCGGGTGCAGCTGGAAAGAGATAAGAATGTCAAGACCAGTACTCCTACCAACCCGCTGATCGTAGGTATGGATCAAACCCTTGACAAGATCAGGAGGGATATTTACCAGGCCCTTTTGAATGTGAAACAGGCTTATGTCATCGCATCGGGCAATCTGGACAAAGTGGATCAGCAGCTGCAATCCCATATCACTTCCATGCCCGGCAAATCTTTGGGATTGTTGAATATTGAAAGGCGGCAAAGGATACTGGAAGAGCTGTATTCCTTGCTCTTGCAGAAGAAGCTGGAAATTTCCCTTTCTTCCGCATCGACCATTTCCAATTCCAGGGTGGTGGAACCTGCCAGTTCGACCAATGCGCCTGTCAGCCCGGATAAGAAAAAGATATACATGCTGTATTTCTTTATGGGTGTGCTTATCCCTGTAGGATTTGTAGCTATACGCGAGATGTTACAGGATAAGGTCAGCAGCAAGGCGGATGTTGAAAAGTATACCACTGCCCCCATTCTTGGAGAGATAGGTCACTCGGATAGTAAACAGGCGCTGGTAGTAAAGCATAACAGCCGCCGCCTGATCTCCGAGCAGTTCCGTATCGTCCGGACCAACCTGAAATACCTGATCTCAAAGGTGGATAAACCTGTGATCATGGTGACCTCTTCCTTCAGCGGAGAAGGTAAGTCCTTTATCAGCACCAATATGGGCGCGGTGATGGCGTTGTCAGGCCGAAAGACCGTGATCATGGAGTTCGATATCCGCAAGCCCAAGATCGTTTCGGGTCTGGACCTGAAACGCAAAATGGGTATCACCAACTATATCATCGGAAGGGCCAGCTTCGAGGAACTGCTGGTGAAAGTGGAAGGAGTGGATGACCTGTATGTCATTCCCTGCGGACCCATTCCTCCGAATCCTTCCGAACTGCTGCTGGACAAGCGACTGGACGAACTGATGAAAGAGGTGAAAGATCATTTTGATGTAGTTATCATGGATACCGCCCCCATCGGGCTTGTCAGCGATGCCGTCAACCTGGGCAGATTTGCCGACTGTACGATGTATATCACACGACAGGGGTACACGTTCAGAAAGCAATTAGGACCTGTAGAAGACCTCTATGTCAATAAAAAGCTTCCCAGGTTATGTCTGTTGTTGAACGATGTAAAGGTCGAGGGCGGCTACTATGGAGGCTACTATGGCGGTGGGTATGGCTATTATGGCGCATACGGCTATGGAAAGAGCAGCGGGTATTTTGAAGAAGATCCGATCGATCAGAGAAGATCCATAGCAGGCGTGATAAAAAGCTGGCTGGGCATTAAAACCAAGAAACAATAAGCAATTTCCAATATCTATGAACAAATCCGGATTGGCGGCGGGATCTGAAAACTGGGACCTGGTCCTTAAGCCGCAGACTTCTTTATTCCGACTGAATTTTCGCGACGTCTGGGCGTATAGAGACCTCCTCTGGCTCCTTGTACGGAGAGATTTTGTATCCTTTTATAAGCAGACGGTCCTTGGCCCGGTCTGGTTCTTTATCCAGCCTCTTTTCACCACCATTATCTATACGTTCATTTTCGGGGGACTTGCAAAAATAAAGACAGGCGAGGTACCGGGACCGTTGTTCTATATGGCGGGGATCACCTGCTGGAATTATTTCGCGGACTGTATCACCAAGACTTCTACTGTGTTCAAGGATAATGCCAATATTTTCGGGAAGGTATATTTCCCGAGGCTGATCATGCCGTTGAGCCTGGTGCTGTCGAATCTCGTACGATTTGCCGTACAAATGATCCTTTTTTTGCTGGCCATGGCCTGGTATTACTGGGGCAAGGGGGCGCATGGGTTTCATGTCACGCCTTATATTACCTTGTTCCCCCTCATGGTGGCATTGATGGCTTTGCAGGGACTGGGACTTGGGATGATCGTCACCGCCCTTACTACGCGGTATCGCGATCTGGCGTTATTGGTCGTATTTGGCGTGCAGCTGATGATGTATGCTACCACCGTGGTCTATCCGTTGACGACGGTGATAGAGAAATTCCCGCAGATCAGCTGGCTGGTTACATATAATCCGATGACAGAGGTCATCGAGACGTTCAGGCTCGGCTTTTTAGGTGAAGGGACATTCAGCTGGGGTTTGCTGGGTTATGGTATTGCCGTGACGATCGTCATTTTATTCGCCGGCATTTTCACATTCAATAAAATCGAACGGAACTTCGTTGATACCGTATAGAACGTTCGTAGAACGGGCCGGAGGTCCGTTATAAAACGAAATAAGGAATTTAATTATGTCTGTCGCAATTAAGGTTGAGGAGCTGTCAAAGGCGTATCAATTGGGAGAGTTCGGAACGGGAACTATATCCCGGGACATCGAAAGATGGTTTGCAAAGCTGAGAGGAAAAGAAGATCCTTTTTTGAAGGTCGGCGAGGTCAATGACCGGAGTGTAAAAGGAGATAGTGATATTGTATGGAGTCTTCGTGACATCGATTTCGAGATAGCGCAGGGGGAGTCGGTGGGTATCATCGGGCGCAATGGCGCGGGCAAGAGCACGCTGCTAAAACTGCTGAGCAGGGTGACATCGCCGACCCAGGGTGTTATCAAAGTAAAAGGCCGTATTGCCAGCCTGCTGGAAGTAGGCACCGGCTTTCATCCCGAGCTCACCGGCAGGGAGAATATATTTCTGAATGGGGCCATCCTGGGTATGCGAAAGAAAGAGATCACGCGGAAATTTGACGAGATCGTCGATTTCTCCGGCGTGGCGCGGTACATCGATACCCCTGTGAAGAGATATAGCAGCGGGATGTATGTCCGGCTGGCGTTTGCTGTGGCCGCCTATCTTGAGAGCGAGATATTGATCGTGGATGAAGTGCTGGCTGTGGGGGATGCGGAATTCCAGCAAAAATGTCTGGGAAAGATGAAGGATGTGAGCACGAACCAGGGCAGGACCGTGCTTTTTGTAAGTCACAATATGAGCGCCGTCATGAACCTCTGCACCAAGGCGATGGTGCTGAAGAACGGTGAGATGGAATATGTGGGAGAGCTCACGGAAGGGATCCAGCAATATCAAAGCAGCAGTATCAAGCGGAGCAGCGAGTGGATTGCGGACAAGCCTGCAGCGGGACCCCAGATACGACATGCCAGCCTGTCCATCATTGAAGATCAACCTGATATCACCCTGAAAATAAAATTGCGGGTGGGTTCGGTTTCGAATAATACGGCCGCCTTTGTTGCGTTTGATATCAAGAACGGTTTTGGTACCACGATCATGCAGGCAATTCCACGGATAACTCCTTTTCTCGAATTCGACGGCACCGACAGGGAATATCTTTTCCAGGTGGACCTGGTAGGATTGATCCCCGATTCGTATTTTGTGTCGGTGTGGATCGGTCCGCATAATACGGAAACCTACGACTGGCAGAAAGATATCTTATCCTTCGAAATACATCAATCCCCTACGGAAGGAAGGACATTCCCGCACCATTATGACAACGGCTTTATCGTTCCAAATTCCAAAATTATCGAGTCATGAAAAAAGTTATAAAGAAGGTCATCGAGCGATCGGGCTATGCGATCCAGAAAGTAAGCGAGGATTCGGAATATGATCGGATCTATAATGAATTCAGCGATTTTACGATGATCGAGCCGAAGACATACGCGGAAAATCTTCGTATCGCACAGCTATATGGCAGCTCCATCAAAGGTGATGTCGTCGAGTGCGGCGTATGGAGGGGTGGTATGAGCGCCGGCCTTGCCAGGCTGCTGGGCTCCGGAAGAAAATATTATTTGTTCGACAGTTTCGAAGGGCTGCCTCCTGCCAAGGAGATAGATGGCGTCGAGGCGATCAAGTGGCAGGAAGACGCAGGCAGCGCCACCTATTTCGATAACTGCAAGGCGGAGATGGAATTTGCTCAAAAGGCCATGCAGGCCACCGGGGCGGAATTCGAGCTGGTGAAGGGCTGGTTCTCCGATACGCTACCTGGATTCAAGCCCCGCGGCGAGATCGCCGTGCTGCGGTTTGACGGGGACTGGTATGAGTCGACAATGGATTGTTTCCAGAACCTATACCCGAAACTGAACAAAGGCGGGCTGATCCTCATCGATGATTATTATACCTGGGATGGGTGCAGCAAGGCGGTACATGATTATTTATCTTCCATAAAGTCGTCCAGCAGGATCTGTAGCTCTGCCGGGGGAGTATGTTATATTATAAAAAATGACTAACACTATGCAGGCAAATAAGCCGAGCGTCCGTTATGTGCACGAGGCGGATACGCATAATCTGGCGTCGCCGAATATCGTTGTTCCTTACCTCGTAGAGCAGTTCAGGCCATCCTCCGTCGTCGATGTGGGCTGCGGGATCGGGACCTTTTTGCATGTTTTCAAGCAGCAGGGGGTGGGACAGGTATTGGGTGTGGATGGAAAATGGGTAGACAGGAGCAAATTATATATCGGCGAAAATGAATTTTTAGAGACCAACCTGGAAGAACCTATCCGTCTGGGCAGGGAATTTGACATGGTGATCTGTCTCGAGGTGGCCGAGCATTTGGCGCCTTCGTCTGCGGACATCATCGTGGACAGCCTGACCAGCCTGGGAAAGACTATCGTCTTTTCTGCCGCGACGGCAAAACAGGGCGGTCAGAACCATCTTAACGAACAGCCTTTTGCATACTGGAAGGAAAAGTTCGAAAAGAAGGGATACAGGGTGCTGGATGTATTCCGTCCCGTGTTCTGGAACGAGCCGAAGGTCCAGTGGTGGTACAAGCAGAACATGTTCCTTATCGTACATCCCTCGGTGGACACGACGGAAATAGAACGCCGGGCGAATTGTATGTCCAGCGATCAGCTGCTGATACATCCCGAGCTGTATTACGAGCGTATACTTGAATTTGAAAAGAAGTCTCTTGACTTCCAGCGGCTCAGCGCCGGAGAAGGGGGGAATTTCAACCTCTATCTCAAGCTGTTGTTCAGGAGCTTTAAAAAGAGCCTGGGGCGATAGGCATGGTCACGATCATCATTCCCGTGTACAATGGAGCAGCTTTTATAGCCGAGACCGTCGCGTCTGTCAAAGGGCAGACCTATCCTGAATGGGAGTGTATCATAGTGGATGACGGGTCGACGGATGATACTGCCGCCGTTGTACAGCAATGTATAGGCAACGATGAGCGGTTCAGGTATATCCGGCAGCAGAATAAGGGTCTGTCGGGAGCGAGGAACACCGGCCTTGAACATGCTTCCGGGGATCTTATCCAGTTCCTCGATGGGGATGATGTGCTATTGCCAGAGAAGCTGGAGAAGCAGGTACGGGTTATGCAGGATGGAAAGGCGGTACTGTCCTATACGGATTATATGTCAGGGTGTACAGACGATGTCTACAAGCAGGGGAATTTTTACAAGTCACCTGCGTTTACAACCGACCACTTCCTGGAAGAATTGATAGAGCGATGGGAGTCTTTACAGGTGATCCCGCCTCATTGTTTTATGTTCACTGCATCCTTTTTCCGGGAGCAGGGCATCCGGTTTGACACTTCGCTGCCGAATCATGAGGATTTCGATTGTTGGGTAAATATACTTCGCCTGCACCCGGATGTACGGTATGTGAATGAAAAGCTTTGTATTTACAGGATCACCGATAATTCCATGTCGAAGAAGATGCGGGTGATGGGTGAAGGTTTCCTGCAGGTGATCGACAAACAGCGCCGGGTGGCGGGACAGCCCGCCCAACTGCGAAGCCTGCTGGATAAGAAGAGGAGGGATACATTGAAGCGATACAATCGCATCGACCTTATGACGCCCAAGGATAAACTGTTGTTGATCGGATTCTTATTTACGCATTATCGAAAACGGATCCTAAACTAAAAGCCTGATGATCGAAACGACCCTTACCTCCCCTCCCGCAGCAGCCACGCGAAAAGATAAACTTCAGCATTTACCAGAGCTGGATTCATTGAGGACGGTGGCTGTATTTATGACCATGCTGGCGCATTTCGCTCCTGTGGAGATACCATATATGTGGTATGGAGTGCCTATCTTCTTTACCATTTCGGGCTTTCTGATCACGACGATACTTTTAAAAAGTTTGAAGAAGCAGGAGGGCCTTGGCCGTCCGGGGATCGTCAAAAACTTCATGATCCGAAGGGTCCTGCGGCTTTTCCCCATTTATTACCTTTTTATCATCTTCTTCTGGCTGGCCAAGAGATACCTGGGCCTGTTACTGTGGAAAGACGAATTCACGCCTTACTTTTTTACTTACACGCCCAATTTTCTTATTTATAAGATAGGCTATGGGCCGGCTGCCTGTTTTTCCCATTTGTGGTCGCTGGGCGTGGAAGAGCAATTCTATCTTTTCTGGCCCTGGATCGTGCTTTTTTTGCCGGCGCGGCCCAGGATGATAGTGACCATCGCAATGGTCGTTTTTGCGCTGGCATATCGTACTGTTTTCTTTAATAACCCTACCGTGGGGACACTCCCATTCACCAATTTCCACACGTTGGGTGTGGGGGCTATACTTGCCTATTTATATGAGCAGCACGGATCTCCAATACGCTGGCTGAAGGAGCACAGACATCTGATCTTTACCATCAGCTTTATCCATCTTGTCCTGGTGCTGATCTTCTTCAAAGAGGCTTACCGGGGCTGGCATCTTTACCGGGAATTCAGCCTTTGTATCTGCACGTTCGCTATCGTGCTGGTCAGCATCTTTGGCTGGAAGGGATTCGTAGGTTATTTTACCAGGAACAAGGCTGTGCAATATATAGGGACCATCAGCTATGGGGTCTACCTTTATCACATGCCTGTGCCTTTTGTATACAGGGCAATGCAGGCCAAATTCTTCCCGTCGGTGCATATGTCGGATGGCGTATTCCTCGTATTCTGTCTGGCTGCTACGATTGGTCTGGCGGCCGTGTCCTATAAATTCATAGAAATGCCTTTCCTCAGGCTTAAAAAATCTTTTGCTTAAGGAGTCGATGCAAATGAAGGATGATATACTGATCTCTATTGTTATTCCGGTGAAGAATGGTGACCTGTGGCTGGAGACGTTGTTCAGGAAGCTGGTGACCCAGACACTTTATCCCCGGACGGAAATAATAGTCCTCGATTCGGGAAGCACGGACAGATCGCTTGAAATAATTGAACAATACCCTGTGAAGCTGATCCATATACCGCCTGGGGAATTCAATCATGGCGAGACAAGAAATATAGGTGCGAGGGCAGCCAGGGGGAAATATGTCGTGATGACCGTGCAGGATGCGACGCCAACGTCGGATGAGTGGCTACAGCATCTTATCGACGGTTTTAAGGATGAGACCGTGGCCGGGGTGTGCGGCAGGCAAATAGCTCCTCACGATCCTGACAAGAATCCCGTGCAGTGGTACAGGTTCTTCTCCCCGCCGCAGCTGACCTATGTACATTTCAGCCAGCCGGAAGACCTGCTGAACCTGAGTCCGGCGGAGCAGCGTACGAAGTGTGGATGGGATAATGTTACGGCGGCCTACAGGCGGGACCTCCTGCTGCAGCATCCATTCCAAAGGACTGAATTTGCCGAAGATATAATCTGGGCCAGGGAGATGCTGACAAAAGGATTTACGCTGGCATATAATGACCATGCCATGGTCTTCCATTACCATCATCCCATTGCCGCATTTGTGCTGCCAAGATATTTTTCAGTATACTATTTCGAATACCAGCTATTCGGGCTGGTGCCTATTCCGAACAAGTCGCTGTTGTGGCATGCCCTCTTTACGACGAAGATATTGTTGAAGGAGTCATCCGTGTCGTGGCGTGACAAGTATAAGTGGTTACTGTTTAACATACGGTATCGACTGATGATGGCAAAGACCATCCGCATCTTTCGCCATGCTCTTCGCGAGGGAGAAGAAGTATTGACCGGAAAATACAGGCAAATCTGTAAAACAGTACCCCAGGCCCCTAAAATTACCAGATCATGAGCAGTCCTTTAGTCAGCGTTCTAATAACATCCTATAACAGGGAGAAATATATCGGAGCCGCCATCGAAAGCGTGCTTGCCTCTTCTTATACCAACCTGGAGCTGATCATCACTGATGACGGGTCGAAGGATGCTACGGTAAGTATTGCCAGAAGCTACGCCGCGAAGGACCCCAGGGTGAAGGTGTATGTCAATGAAAAGAACCTGGGTGATTATTTCAACAGGAATAAGGCGGCGAGCTATGCAACGGGTAAATACCTGAAGTATGTCGATGCCGATGATTATATATACCCCTGGGGGCTTCAGCTGCTGGTCCAGATGATGGAGCAATTCCCCGAGGCGGGATATGGCCTTTGTTCCATGTTGCCGGCTGATAGCAAATGGTATCCGATCAAGCTGTCGCCTGCGGAAGCCTATAGATATAATTATTTCGATTCTTCCATATTTCACAAAGCCCCTTTATCGGCTATCATAAAGCGGGATGTATTCGAATCCTTAGGCGGATTCTCCGGGAAACGATATTACGGAGACTATGAAATGTGGCACCTGTTATCCCTAAAGCATGACGTAGTTTTGATGCCGGACGGCATCGTCTGGCACCGGCTGCATGAGGAGCAGGAGTCTACAGATATCAGGAATAGCGCCAGTGTACAATTTTCTTATGATACGGCCATTGTAAGTTTCTTTAAAAAGGAAAAAGATATCCCTTTGACGGAGGAGGAAAAAGCTACTATAATTGCGCGTTATGAAAAGAAAATGATGTCGCTGATCACCGTAAAAGCGCTGAAGCTGAATTGGAAAGTGGCGCTTGATCTTTGGCGTATGAAAAGGAAGCTTCAGTAAATTCTAAAGACCTACGATAACCATGTTAGAACAGTTAAGGCGATCCATAGGGACGCATGCATCAAAGAACGCTTTTTGCATCGAGGACCAATTCTACACCTATCAGTTCCTTCAGGAAAAGACCTGTGCCATCATCGACGCCATAAATGCCCTGGGTGGCAGCAGGAGCGGAAGGGTCGGGATCGTCACTACCAATTCCATTTCCACCTATGCCTCCATCCTGGCCTGCTGGTATACGGGCAATGCCTATGTCCCGCTGAGTCCTACCTTTCCCCCGCAGCGTAACGCTTTTGCTGTAGAGCAGGCGGACATCGATGTAGTTTTAGGGCCGGAGAATGCACCGGAGATCGCGGGCGCGCCGGGGGGAAAGCTGCGTTTTATAGATACTGTTCCTTTGCTCGCGTCCGGGGGCACCCTGCCGGATGGAGCCGGGCGGGGTGATGATGCCCTGCTATATATTCTTTTTACATCAGGCAGCACGGGAACTCCTAAAGGGGTGCCTATCAACTATGAAAATGTGGTTTCGTTCTTAGATTCTTATGAGCACCTGGGTTTTGGATCCACATCTGAGGATAGATTCCTCCAGATGTTCGATCTGACCTTTGATGTTTCGGTGGCTTCCTATCTTGTACCCCTGCTGAAAGGGGCATGTATATATACCGTCTCTTCGGAAGGGATCAAATATATGAATGTGGTAAAGGTCCTGCGGAAGCACCGGATAACATTCGCAAGCATCGTCCCCTCCATTATCAACTATCTTAAACCTTATTTCAAAGAGATCAACCTTCCTGATCTGAAGTTCTGCATCCTGACCGCCGAGGCTTCAGGGCTGACCAATGTAAAGCTATGGGCCGGCTGTATGCCCAATGGAAAGATTGTAAATCTGTATGGGCCCACAGAAGCTACCGTCTGGTGTACGGGATATTTTTTTGATGCCGCGGCTTCCAAAAGCTATAATGAAATGCTGGGTATCGGACAGGCGTTCAAAAATGTCCGGGCTTTTATCCTGGACGAGTCGGGCAAACCCGTGAAGGATGGAGAAAAGGGAGAATTGTGTATTGAAAGCACACAATTGACACCAGGCTATCTGAACAATAAGGAAAAGAATCAGCAGGCCTTTTTTCAAATGGAGGGGAAAAGGCTATATAAGACCGGTGATCTTTGCTATCGTGACGGTGATGGGGATATACTGTATTGCGGAAGGATCGATCACCAGGTAAAGATCCAGGGGTTCCGGATCGAGCTGAGCGAGATAGAGGTAGCGTCCCGGGAGTTTACGGGCGGCAACTGTATCGCGGTAGTATACAAGAATAAATTCAGTGTGGACAATATATGTCTCTTCCTGGAAAAATATTCCGGAGAGATAACTGCGCTTAAAAAGCAGCTGGAGGGAAGATTGCCTTATTATATGATCCCCACACAGCTGACGACCATCGAGGAGCTGCCGCACAATACCAGCGGCAAGGTGGACAGGGTGACCCTTTCAAAAATGGCTTCCGGGAATGAGAACTGATATTGTAGAGCATAATTTATATGAGCTTTATGGGATGATTGCGCAGATGGGTCCTTATCCCATGAAGGAGTCGCTTTTGTTCCGGAGCTTTTCACAGCCTGCCATGATCTGGCCGGATATGTCCTTTGTGGCGGAAGAAGTGAATGAGCTCAGTCCCGGGGCCTTTGGAGAGCTGGCTCAGCTGATAAGGGAGGGGGGGTGGTCCAGGACGCTGGTCCTGGGGCAGCGATGGTTGAGCAATGAAGTGCAGGCGGACCTGCGGGCAAATGGGTTTCTTCCTGTGACACAATGGACCAATATGGTCTTTTCCCTTGAAGACGGGGAGCTCTTTGAAGGCCGTCCCCCGGGGGCGGACAGATCCATGGAGGTCCGTGAAAGCCCCATCGAGATCCGTGAAGTAAAGGACCGGGTCCAGCTTTCGGACTGGCTGCGGGTGGTTGAAAAAGTGCTGTTCAATAACAAGGCGCTGCCTGAAGATATTTTTTTAAAAGGCCTGGAAAGCAATATTTTTAGATTGCTTTCCGTCTATTATGGGGGGAAAACCGCAGCCACCGCCCTGATCTTTTTGGGGGACGTTCCGGGAGCTTACATGGTGGCCACCGATCCTGAATATAGAAGAAAAGGACTTGCCAGCGCTTTAATGGATCATGCCCGTGCAATGGTCTTTGCCAAAGGGTACAAGGAGCTGGCGCTCCATTCCACTAAAGAAGGTCTGGAGTTCTATCTTTCCCTTGGATTCAAGGCCCAGGACAAAATGACACTGTATTATTCGAGAAATAAGTAATGCAATATGACAAGTGAACAGATCTTGGACGAAGTAACGGCTATCTGCCGGCAGACATTTGGAGACCCGCAGCTGGTCGTAGGACCTGAGACAAAAGCGAAGGACGTAGAAAATTGGGATTCAATGACCAATCTTATCCTGATCGATGAGCTAGAGAAAAAATTCGGGGTTACCTTTTCCCTTGACGATATCATGAATGCCGCCAATATCGGGGACCTCTGCAAGATCATTTCAAAAGGACAGCAGTAGGAATGAGAAAAATTTTCTACCCTCTGACCTGGGTGGCCGTCAAGATAAAGAAGGCCCTGGGCGCTACCTATCGGTTTATATTCTCGGGCCCTGTCTATCAGGCATTTATAAGAGCTGTCCCTTTCCTCCGGCCCATTTATTATACGAAAGGAAATGAGAGCGCCGTATCGTTCAATATGTGGTTCTTTCAAAAGATATTGGGGTTCAACAGGTATTGTTATTGGCCTGTACATTTCACCTCTACCGTAAGATTTCCCCGGAATATCTATGTGGGTATCGATGCGGCGCCGGGAATATCTCCGGGATGTTATATACAGGCTGTTGGAAAGATCTATATAGGAGACTATACCCAGATAGCTCCCAATGTCGGGCTTATAAGTTCCAATCATTTTATGCTGGATATAAGACAACATATAAAGGATGAGATCAAGCTGGGTAAATATTGCCGGATAGGGATGGGTTCGATCATCCTTCCTGGTGTAACCTTAGGAGACTTCACGACTGTGTCCGCCGGAACGGTAGTGACAAAAAGCTTTCCACAGGGCTATTGCGTTCTTGCCGGCAATCCTGCCCAGGTGGTGATGGATTATAGTGCGAATGAAGCCATTAAAAAGAAATTTATCATGTATCAAAACAAGCATGAGTATAATGGCTATATTCCACATGATAAATTTGAAGAATACCGCAAAAGAAAATTAAATGTTTAACACATCTGATCCGTCATACAGGCAGTGCGTCCTATCCGTGATGGATACCGTCGCAGACCCGGACATAAAATTCGACGAGAAGGGCATTTGCAATTACTATTACGAGTATAAGAAAGCCGAGGCTGGCTTGCACAAGGGAAAGGAGGGATGGGCCATGCTGGAGAAAATAGCAGATGAGATCCGTGAGGAAGGGAAGAACAAGCCATACGACTGTATCATGGGTCTTAGCGGCGGCGTGGACAGCACCTATGTAGCCTATTTAGCCAAGCAGCTGGGACTTCGTCCGCTGGCTGTTCATTTTGACAATGGCTGGAATTCCGAGCTGGCCGTTATGAACATAGAAAATATCATTACGAAGCTGGGTTTCGACCTCTTCACCTATGTCATCGACTGGAATGAATTCAAGGACATCCAGATAGCGTATCTGAAAGCATCTGTTGTAGACATTGAAGCCATCACGGATCACGCCATATTCGCCACCTTGTACAGGCTGGCGGGTGAGAAAAAGATCAAATACATTCTCAGCGGTACCAATGTCCAGACGGAGAACACCCTGCCCAAGAGCTGGATATTCAACAAGCACGATCATATCAATATCCAATCCATCCATAAGGCATATGGCACCTTGCCGTTGAAGACCTTCCCCTTTTCCAATGCGAAAGTGAAAAGGTACTATCAGCAGGTGATGGGTGTAAGGTCCGTGAGTGTGATAAATTATGTAGACTATAATAAGAAAAAAATAAAGGAGCTGATACAGCGGGAGCTGGGATGGCGGGATTATGGCGGCAAGCACTATGAGAGTGTTTGGACCCGTTTTTACCAGGGATATATCCTGCCCGTCAAATTCAAGATAGACAAGAGAAAGGCCCATTTATCGGACCTTATCTTCGGCGGCCAGATCACAAAGGAAGAGGCGCTGGAAGAGTTGAAAAAGCCTATCTATGACCCGGCCCAGTTCAAAATAGATTATGATTTCGTATTGAAAAAGCTTGGTCTTACGGAGGGGGAGTTCAACGCGATCATGCAGGCGCCTCCCCGGAGCCATTACGATTTCGACTATGAAAAGCCCATCGACGTACGTTATCCCGCGTTGAAACCTTTTAAAACCATCTATCGCACCTTCTTTCCTGTAAAATAATGCTGGCAATCATCAATTATGGGTTAGGCAATCTCACTTCTATCCAGAACATGTGCAGGCGCATTGGCGTCGAGGCCATGATCACGGATGACCCTGTCCAGATCGGCAAGGCTGAAAGATTGATCCTGCCGGGCGTTGGTCATTTTAAAAAGGGGATGGAGAACCTTCATGCTTCCGGATTGAAACAATTCTTAGACAAGCTGGTGCTGGAGGAGAAGCGTCCTATCCTGGGTATCTGTCTGGGCGCTCAGCTGATGACAAAGCACAGCGAAGAAGGTGATGTGGAGGGTTTGGGATGAGTGGATGCTGACACGATCCGATTCAGGGATGATAAATTACAGGGGCTGAAAGTGCCGCATATGGGCTGGAGGGAGATCATCCCGGCGGGCAGCAATCCCCTGTGGGAGAATTTACCTGCTGAACCCCGGTTTTATTTTGTCCATTCCTATCATTTCGACTTCCAGCGGAAGGATGAGGTGGCTGCGACTGCCGTGTATGGCGCTGAGTTTGTCTGCGCCTTCCGGAAAGGGAATGTATACGGCACTCAGTTCCATCCTGAGAAAAGCCACAAGTTTGGGATGAAAGTATTGGAAAATTTTTCGAAGATCAAAGCTGAACCATGAGCCAGGTGCGTATCATACCCGTGCTGCTGCTAAAGAATGGGGGTCTGTACAAGACTGTCCGTTTCAAGAATGCCCGCTATGTGGGAGACCCGATCAATTCGGTGAAGATCTTCAATGAGAAGGAGGCGGACGAGCTGGTATTGCTGGATTACAATGCATCCCTTGAAAAGAGGGGGCCGGATTTTAAAAAGATCTCCGAGATTGCGGGAGAGGCATTTATGCCCATGGGTTATGGAGGAGGTATCCGGACGCTGGATGATGCCAAAAAGGTCTTTGATGGCGGATTCGAGAAGGTGGTGCTGAACTCGATATTGTTTGAAGATCTTTCAATTATAGAGAAGATAGGAAATATTTATGGCGCTCAGGCCGTTGTTGCAAGCGTCGATGTAAAAAAGAGCCTGTTTGGCAAACAGAAGGTCTATGGTCAGTCGGGTACGCGTGGATCGGGTCTTGGTCCTGTGGAATGGGCCCGGCAGCTGGAAAGTGCGGGTGCGGGAGAGATCTTTTTGAATTCCATCGACCAGGACGGTACCTGGGAAGGATATGACATCGACCTGGTCCGTGAGGTCAGCAAAGCTGTCAGCCTGCCGGTGATCGCCTGTGGCGGGGCCGGGAATATACAGGACCTTAAAAAAGCCATCCATGAAGGAGGGGCATCTGCCGTGGCTGCGGGGAGTATGTTCGTCTATCAAAAAAAGGGAATGGGGGTGCTGATCAGCTTCCCCGCGGAGAAGTTGAAAATATAACTATAAAGAAATGAATCCATTGAAATTCGGTATTATCGGCTGTGGCAGGATCGCGCAAAGACATGCAGAACATATTCAAAATACGGGCAGCCTTGTAGCTGTATGTGACATCGATGAGAGTAAGGCGACGGCGTTGGCAGGCAAATACAAGGCAAAGGCATATAAAAATGTGGACGATATGCTGAAGGCGCATAAGGAGATAGACGTAGTAGCCGTCTGCTCGCCCAATGGTCTTCATGCGGAACATTCGATAAAGGCACTGAAGGCGGGCTTTCACGTCCTTTGCGAGAAGCCGATGGCCCTCAGTGTACAGGATTGCGGGGATATGATCAATGCGGCAGAGAAGTCCAACAGGAGACTGTTCATCGTGAAGCAAAACCGGTTCAATCCTCCTGTTGCAGCCGTAAAACAGCTGATAGAGGAGGACCGGCTGGGCAGGATCTACAGTGTTCAGCTGAACTGTTTCTGGAATCGTAATGAGCAGTATTATCAGAATTCCTGGAAAGGGACCAAGGCGCTCGATGGCGGTACCCTGTTTACGCAGTTCAGCCATTTTATCGATCTGTTATACTGGCTGGTTGGGGACGTAAAGGATGTTCATGCTTTTGCTGGCAATTATCATCACCAGGGTACTATTGAATTTGAAGACACCGGCTGTATCAGCCTGAAATTTTACAGCGGCGCCATCGGGACGATCAATTATACTGTCAACAGCTTTGAGAAGAATATGGAAGGTTCACTTACCATTTTTGGAGAAAAGGGGACGATCAAGATCGGCGGCCAGTACCTGAATGAAATGGAGTACCAAAAGATAGACGGCTATGAGATCAAGGACCTTCCTCCCGGCAATCCGCCCAATAATTATGGCCAGTATCTTGGCTCCATGAGCAATCACGACAAGGTTTACAAAAATGTTGCGGAAGTGCTCACCAGCGGCGGCATCATTGCCACCAATGGGTTCGAGGGATTGAAGACCGTTGAGATCATCGATAAGATATATTCAGCTGCAAACCGTTAATTATATGGCGAAGCCTATTATCCTGGAATCCCGGATCAAAGAAGATGTTGTGTTTGGAGAGTATGTAAAGGTGGTACAGCCCGTGAATCTGTATGGATGCACCATTGGGGATGGTACTTTTGTCGGTCCGTTCGTAGAGATCCAAAAGGACGTTACAATAGGCCGTAACTGCAAGATCCAATCCCATGCTTTTATATGTGAGCTGGTGACCATCGGCGACGGATGTTTTATAGGACATGGGGTTATGTTCATCAATGATCTTTTTTCCGAGGGAGGGCCCGCGGCAGGAGACAAAACGAAGTGGAAAAGCACCTCTATAGGCAGGAAGGTTTCCATCGGAAGCAATGCGACGATCCTTCCCGTATCCATTTGTGACAATGTCGTCATTGGCGCGGGAGCGGTTGTTACCAAAGATATTACCCTGCCCGGGATTTATGCGGGCAATCCCGCGCGGCTGATGCGCAAGCTGGACGGCAAATAAAAAGACATCAACTTGTAATGAAAATACCATTTGTAGACCTGTACGCACAGTACCTGAGCATTAAGAATGAGATAGATGAGGCCATCGGAACCACCATTCGCAATTCGTCTTATATAGGCGGGCAGGCCATAAAGGATCTTGAACAGGCTTTTGCCGCCTATATCGGCGTTGGGCATGTAATAGCCTGCGCCAATGGCACCGACTCGATCGAAATACTGCTGCAAAGCTATGGTATAAAAGAGGGTGATGAGGTTATTGTACCGGCCATATCCTGGATATCCACTTCGGAAGCTGTAAGCTCCGTGGGAGCGACTCCTGTCTTTGTCGACATCGACAGGGATCATTTTACGCTCGACCCTCTCCTTATAGAAAAGGCCATTACTCCAAAGACAAAGGCCATCATACCCGTGCATCTGTATGGGCAGCCTGCGGATATGCCCGCCATCATGAGCATTGCCGGAAAACATGGATTGATCGTGATAGAGGATTGTGCACAATCTCATGGAGCTAAGATCGGGGGACGCACCATCGGCGCCATTGGTCATGCGGCCAGCTTTAGTTTCTATCCTGGGAAGAACCTGGGAGCATATGGAGATGCCGGCGCCATGGCCACCAATGACCCCGCCATTGCCGAAAAGGCAAGGATGATCGCCCAGCATGGTCAGAAAGGCAAGCACAACCATCTCATCGAAGGACGCAACAGCCGCCTGGACGGTCTGCAGGCTGCGATCCTGCTGGCCAAGCTGCCTCACCTGGAAAAATGGACCGAGGCAAGGATTGCTCTTGCGGGACTATACAGCCAACTCCTCAAAGATAAAGGCGTCGCCACCCCTCTTATAAGAAAGGACGCCCGTCACGTATTCCATCTATACGTCATTCGCACGGACCATCGGGATCAGCTCCAGCAAAAGCTGAGCGCGGCCGGTGTGGAGACGGCTATTCACTACCCTACCGCACTTCCTTTCCTTCCCTGCTACAGACAGCGTCAATTCCGCTGTGAGGACTTTCCCGTAGCCTACGCCTATCAGTCCACCATCCTTTCCCTTCCTTTATTCCCTGAACTACAGGAGGAATCTGTCAGGTACGTAACTTCTTTAATTAAATAGCATACTGTCGTGACCACCCTGCCGTCTTCGAAAAATATCGTTATTCTTTCCACCGAGCCATGGGGAAAAATGCTGCTCTCCAAGATGCATTATGCCATCGAGCTGGCGGAAAAAGGTCACAGGGTCTTTTTTGTCAATCCACCGGCAGAGGGTGATGGGCCGCTGGTCAGCCAGGGGGAGACGCTGCAGGATGGGAAGCTGACAATTATCCATACGCGGATGATCAAGGGGGCTCTTTTTTTCAGGCATAAATTTTTCCCTGCCTATAAGCTGTTGACCCGCCGGTATGTGAATGGTATACGCAGCATCGTCGGTGAAGCCATCGATGAGGTATGGAGCTTCAATCCACATGTCTATGTAGATCTTCGCGCTTTCAAAGCAAAGAAGAGCATCCTGCTGATATATGATTTTTATAAAGGCGACCATATTTTCAAGGCCGCCGAGAGTGCAGACGGTATCATTACCATCAGCTCTTTGATACTGGATTATTACCGTCAGGCCTCCCCGGCGAAACTTCTTTTACAGCATGGGCTGGGCAAGCATTTTGAAGCCAGGAGCCTGGACAAGATGAAAAGAAAGGAGTTCAATCCCCAGCTGAATGGCGGGATCAAGGTAGGCTATGTAGGCAACCTATTGAGGGTGGGCATGAATACGGAGATAGCCCGGCAGATCATTGTAAAGCATCCCGAGGTCGAGTTTCATTTTTGGGGGCCCAGTTCCCTGAAGGATAATAATGTGAATGGCACCGGGGCTGGCGTTCCGGAAGAGCTGGTCACCTTCATAAAATTCCTGGAGAGCAAGAAGAATGTGGTCCTGCATGGTGTGGCGGGACAGGAGGCGTTGTCAAAAGGGCTCTCGGAAATGGATGTATTCCTGTTCCTGTACTCGCCCAGGACGGAAATGAATTCCGCCAGCAACGCTCATAAGCTGCTGGAGTATCTCAGCACCGGTAAAGTCACCGTTTCCACACATGTATCGAACTATGCGGGGACAGACCTGCTCGTCATGTGTGAAAAAGAAGAGGAAGAATCCCTTCCTTTATTGTTTGACCAGGTGGTGGGGAATCTCCCGCTGTACAATGCCGAGGAGCAGCAGCGCAAACGGATCGACTTTGCGCTGGACAATACATACAGCCGGCAGATAGACAGGATCAGGCAATTTATTCACCAGTAGCAATCACCGGTGGGCATGAGGAAGATCTGTATAATAACCACGCGACACATCAGCTACAATCCCCGTGTATTGAAGGAAGCGGATACTTTGTCTGCGTATGGGTATGATGTCACCGTAGTGACCGTGAATTACCATGCAGGGCAGCGTCGTTTTGATGAGGAGCTGATGAAGACGAGGAGCTGGCGCTTGCGGACGGTGAATTTCCGGAGGAAGGAGGAAAGATGGAGATGGCTTTTTTTTGCTATCCGCCAGCGGATATTTCTTCTGGTGTCCCGGATGACCTACCGGTGTGGCGTTGCGGAGCGGGCGGCCGAAAGGGCCTTTGACGGACTTGTGGATCTGGCGTGCAGGGAGAAGGCAGACCTTTATATTGTACATCATGCGGAAGCGCTGGGCGCCGGCTATAAGGCGGCCCGCAGGAACAAGGCCGTGCTCGGGTTTGACGCGGAGGACTTTCACACCGGGATGAATGCTTCTTCATCTCCTGCGGATGATATCATTTACTTTCTCGAGAAAAAATATCTTCTTTGTTGCCGTCACCTTACGGCCGCATCGAAGCTGATAGCAGAAGCATACAAGGAGCAATATGGCGTCTCTCTCCCGGAGACTATATTGAATGTATTCCCGCTGGTGCCCTTACCTGTGAAGGAGGTGCACGATCCTGTACGATTTTACTGGTATTCGCAGGTGATAGGACCCAACAGGGGGATCGAGATGCTGCTGGAGGCGGCGGGAATGATAAAGCTGCCGTTCGAGATACATTTGAGAGGGACCATGTACAGTGCAGCCTACAGGGACACATTGAACGATATGTGCGGCCGTGCGGGCATTGATGGACAGGTATTCTTTCACGAGCCGCTGCTGGCTGCGGAACTTATTCCCGAGGGAAACAATTACGATATAGGACTTGCCCTGGAGACGGGTTTTTCGAAAAACAATAATCTGGCCGCTGCCAACAAGATATTTTCTTACCTAATGTCCCGGCTGGCCGTGATCGGTACGGATACGGAAGGACAAAAGGAGATCTTTTCGCATTTCCCCGAGGCCGTGCTGGTGTGCAGGATGAATGATGCGAAAGATCTGGCGAGGGCCATGACCATTTATATCGAGGACAGGGAAAAGCTGATGGCGGCGAAAAAGGCGGCGGAGAGAGCGGTCTGCGAGCGATTTAACTGGGAAATGGAGTCGAAAAAACTATTACGTTGTATTCAATATAATCTTTAATGCCTGGGAAGATACTTATCATAGCGCCTCATTTTCCGCCGTCCAACCTGGCAGCCGTACACCGTTCGAGGTTATTTGCGCAGCATCTGCCCTCTTTTGGATGGCAGCCGCTGATCCTGGCGGTGGATGAGAAGCATTATGAGGAGAAGCTGGATCATCATCTTACCCGTCTGCTGCCGGAGGGGTTGCGGATCGAGAGGGTGAGCGCTTTTCCCGTCACCCGTCCCCGGCTTATAGGGGATCTGGGGCTTCGGGCCTTCTGGCAATTGTATAAGAGGGCAAAACGCCTTATCAGGGAGGAAAAGATCGACTTTTTGTATATACCCATTCCATCTTTTTATATCGCGCTACTGGGCAGATGGCTTCATGCTTCCACGGGTGTCAAATATGGCATCGACTATATCGATCCGTGGGTCCATCGATTCCCCGGGAGCGACCGGCTGTTCTCCCGGCATTGGTTCAGCTGGAAGCTGGCCAGCATCCTCGAGCCGATGGCGATAAAGAAGGCGACGCTGATCACGGGTGTGGCGGAAGGTTATTATAAGGGTGTGCAGGAAAGGAATCCGTCGCTGGCGAAAAAGGCTTTATTCGGGGCTATGCCTTATGGCGGCGAGGCAAAGGATCATGAGAAGATAGAAGAGCTGGGGACAAAGCCATATTTGTTCCAACGCAAGCCCGGAAAAATGCAGCTCGTCTATGCGGGCGCGATGCTGCCAAAAGCCTATGGGCCGCTGGAATCCATCATGGAGGCCATGACCCGGCAGCCCGAGCTGTTCAGTCAGCTGGAGATACATTTTATCGGGACAGGCAAGACGCCCAATGATCCGCAGGGATATAATATCAGACCCCTGGCGGAAAGATATGGGTTGTGGGAGAAGGTCATTTTTGAATATCCTGCCAGGATCCCTTACCTGGATGTGCTGATCCACCTGGAGGCCGCCACCGGCGTCTTTATCCTGGGCAGCACAGAGGTACACTATACGCCTTCGAAGGTTTACCAGGGGGTGTTGAGCAGGAAGCCGATAATGGCCGTGCTGCATAGGAAAAGCTCTGCCTGCGAGGTCATACGTTCCACCGGTGCGGGCATCGTGCTGGCTTTTGAGGGTGAGGAGGGGGTGCCGCAGATAGCAGGGGAGTTTGCGTCCGTCTTTACCGAGTATATAAGATTTGTGGAAGCGTTCTCGCCCGCCCGGGTTGATTATACCCAGTTCGACAAGTTCTCTGCAAGGGCTGTTACACAGCAACTGGCGGAGCTGCTTGATAAAATCGTTGCAGCATGAGTGAAGGAAAAAAGAACAAGGTTTATGTAAAATTCCCACCCACCGGCCTGGGCAATATGCTGCTGACCTGGTCGAGGGGATACCTTTTTGCCCGGCTGAATGGTTTGGAGATGGTCACTTCCGGCTGGGGCGGCATCCATTGGGGAGCATGGCTGCGTTGGGAGAGAAAGAAGAGGATGTATGGCGGATATTTCAGGGAGGATGGTTTTTGGAAGAAGAGAGAAATGGCCCGCAGGAGCAGGACGGCGCAGCTGGTCGTCGAACCTGCGGTAGAAAAATTTCAGGGGGCTGCCGGCGATGATATCATCTTTCTTTTTAATGAGGTGTCTCCCGGGAAGGACTTATTTGCTCCTATGCGCCCGCATCGGGAGGCTGTAAGACAGGGAATTACGAATATGCTTTCTCCCCGTCTGGCGCGGCAGCTGGAGGGATATGAAGCTCCGGCTATTGCGGTTCATATCCGGCGCGGGGATTTTAAAATAGGCAATCACATTACGCCTTTGGCGTTCTTTATCCAGGCGATAGCGCTGGCGAGGGAGACCTCCGGCCGGAGTCTTCCCGTCATGGTATTTACGGATGCGCCCCCTTCCGAGATAAAGGAGGTGCTGGAACTGCCTGATGTGAGCATGGCGACTGAAAAGGCGGATATACTGGATATCCTGCTGATGAGCCGCAGCAAGATGATCGTTCTGTCACAGAGCAGCACGTTCAGCTATTGGGGCGCTTTTCTTTCGGATGCCATTGTGATACGGCCTGCCGGGGACTGGCAGGACGATATCCGGCCTTCGGACGTGAATGCGAGTGTGTTCGAGGGAAAGGTAGATTTTGATGATGAAAATTCCGTAATGCAGCTAAAAAAGGCGTTGACCACGCACGTCTGGTAAAAGTTATCTTTGCAGCTAAGAAATTGTCGATAGAGCATGACCAAGAACAGGTTCATATTTCTGATAATAAGCCTGGCAGTATTTGCATACTTCTATAACGCTACTACGCAGGGCGGGTATGAGTCATTTTCCATTGCCCTGCTGGCATTTGTCTTTTTGGATTTCCTGGACAACCTGGGTAAAAAAGTGGTGGTGCTGGACATTGCCGTGATCCTTGCTGTATTCACCTGGCTGGTGATGCCAGTGATCTTTTATACCTACTATACGAAGGCGGATCATATGGCCAGGATCTTTTTTAAGTACATGCCTATTCCTGCCGATGATTATTTTTCTTTTGCAGTGCCCGGGACGTTGATGATGATCATTGGGTTTAAGATCAGGCTAAGGAAAGCCGAGATAGATGAAAAGCCGCTGGCTTTCAGAGCCAAATTGGATAATTTCTTTAGAGGGAAGGCAAAGCTGGGGTTTTATCTTATCGGGATCAGCATTGTTGCGGGTTTTTTTATCAAGATGGTCCCTGCTTCGCTGGGTCGTGTAGTGGGTCTGATGATGCACCTGGGTCATGTGGGCGTGTTCTATATATTCTTTTCCGGTCACCAGCACCGTATCAAGATCCTCATAGGCATATTGGCTCTTTTGTTCATCCAGTCCATTGCCTCTGGCATGTTTGGGGAGCTGGTGTACCTGATGGCCATTTTCTATATTCTTATCGCCTTATACAGCAAGCAACAGTCCCTGCGGAGAAAACTGGTTATTACCCTGGCTGGGCTGCTTGTCATAAGCCTGATACAGACCGTGAAAAAGGACTACAGGAAGGTGGCCTGGGTTTCCGGGGGTGATGCGGGGTTGTTCGTGGAGCTGATAGCCAATGCCGCCACCCATCCGGGCAGCATACTCCAAAAGGATATATTGTATAACCAGGCCGTTCGTCTGAACCAGGGTTGGCTTATTGCCGTGACCATGGACAGAGTTCCCCGAAAATTTGATTATGCCTATGGGGAGACGATCTGGGTATCGCTTGCGGCTGCGGTGATTCCCCGCCTGTTCTGGCCCGACAAGCCTGAGGCGGGAGGAAAATATAATCTAAAACGATTTTGGGGTTATAACATGGTCGGGTATAGTATGAATATTGGACCTATCGGGGAAGCATATGCCAATTTCGGCAGAACGGGCGGTATCATATTCATGCTTTTTTATGGACTCTTTTTTAATCTGATACTTACCTTATTGCTCCGATGGAGCGAGAAAAGGCCCTCGGTGCTATGTTGGATACCCTTCCTTTTCTTTTACGCCGTGGTAGTGGAGACGGATATCTTTACTTCTGTGGGATCCATTATGACCAGTCTCATGTTCATGGTCATCTTTATCCGTCTGTTCAAGTATTTTACAAAGATCAGCTTATGACCGTCGCGCTTGTTTTCCGGAAGAAGAATCCTCTTTTTTTCAGCATCGAGAGAGTTTTTGACAGGATAGAAAAAGAGCTGTGGACCAGCGTGTCCGTTATCCGGATGGTGGCGCCTGAAAATGGGATATCGTTAAAAAACATAAAGGCAATACGGGCCATGCGTAAGGCTGGTAAAGCTGATATATATCATATCACCGGGGATATCCATTATGCGACGTTCTCACTTCCCCGGCGTCGTACGCTGCTGACCATCCATGATTGTGTATTTCTCTATCAAACCTCGGGCTTGAAGCGTATGGTATTGAAGAAGCTGCTGCTCGACTGGCCTGTGCGGCGTTGTGCGTTGGTAACTACCATTTCCGAAGCCACACGGCAGGATATTTTAAAGGGTACGGGCTGCCCTCCTGAGAAGGTGGTGGTTATTCCCAATCCCCTGAATGACCGGATCTCATTCAGCCCTTCTATATTTCGCCGGGAGTCGCCGGTGATATTGTTTATCGGGTCGACCCCTAATAAGAACCTGCTGCGGGTGATACCGGCGCTGGAGGGTGTCGGCTGTATGCTGCATATCGTTGGGGAAGTTGGGAAGGAAGCTATGGGGCTGATGGGCAAGCATGGGGTGCGCTATCGCAAGGAGACTGGTCTCAGCGATGCGGAGCTTGCCGCGGCCTACGCGGCGTGCGACGTTGTATTATTCCCTTCTACTTTTGAAGGTTTTGGATTGCCAATACTCGAAGCGCAGCAGGCCGGAAGGCCGGTGATCACCAGTCGTCTCAGTCCGATGCAGGAGGTGGCCGGTGAGGGCGCCTGTCTGGTGGATCCTTACTCTATCGAGAGCATACGGGAAGGAGTGCTGAAAGTGATACAGGACGAAGCGTATAGAAGGCAATTGATAGATGCAGGTCTGCGCAACCTTTTCAGATTTGATATAAAGACGATTGCCCAACAATATATCGACTGTTATCAGACGTTATTAGCCTGATCGTTCACCCATAGAAATATTGCTCATGTGTGGTATTGCAGGTATTTTGAATTTTTCTCATAACCAGCCCGAAACGGAAGCCGTCCGCAGGATGACGGATGCCATGGCTCATCGCGGTCCCGATGCAGTGGGAACCTATGCTGACGGCCCTCTGACGTTCGGGCATTTGCGTCTTTCCATTATCGATCTTTCATCCGCGGCCAATCAGCCTTTTGCGGACAATTCGGGCCGGTATATCATCGCATTTAATGGAGAGATATATAATTATAATGAGGTCAAGCAGCTGTTGAAGGAATATGCTTTCCGTACCACCAGCGATACGGAAATGATCGTAGCAGCCTATGCCAAATGGGGTCCCGGCTGTCTCACTTATTTCAGGGGCATGTATGCTTTTGCCATATGGGACAGACAGGAGCGGGAGCTGTTCATCGTCCGGGACAGGCTGGGTGTAAAGCCGCTGTATTATTTCTCAGACGGCGAACGGTTGATATTCGCCTCCGAGCAGCGGGCTATCCTGGCAACGGGATGGGTGGAGAAAAAGGCTGATCCCGAGGCGCTGCTGGATTATTTCAGCTATCAATCCGTGAGCTATCCTTATTCGATGGTGAAAGGGATACGCCAGCTGGAGGCGGGAGCGTGGATGAAGATAAGGAATGGGAAGATCGAGACGAAGGTTTACTGGGATGTAACCAGCACGGGTGTCGACTTTGATTTTTCGGATGCTGGGGCAGTTAAAAAGAGGGTACGCGAGCTGATGCTGCAATCTGTCCAAAGACGGCTGGTCAGTGATGTGCCTGTAGGCGCCTTTCTTTCCGGCGGCATCGATAGCAGCGCTGTGGTAGGTTTGATGGCGGAGGCCAGCGATGCGAGGCCCAACACGTTCAATATATGTTTTGAGGAGGAGGAGTTCGACGAGTCCGCCTATGCCGAGATCATAGCCCGTAAATTCAATACGCATCATACCCGGATACTGCTCAAGCCGACTGTATTTCTTGACGAGCTGAAGAATGGGCTGGATGCGCTGGATATTCCCAGCGGCGATGGCATCAATACGTATGTCGTGTCCAAGGCCATACGGCAGAGTGGAATGACCGTGGCGCTGTCCGGCGCCGGCGGGGATGAGCTGTTTGCGGGTTATCCCTTCTTCGATCAATATCTCCGGCTGAGAAGCATGGGCGGCTTGTGGAAGATGCCTGCCGCCCTGCGTAGGGTTCTCTCAAACGTCCTGTCAGGGGGGCAGAGCTATGGAAAGAAGGCCAGGATGGGGCAGATGCTGCGAGGCCCCGGTAATGGTATCGACCAGTTGTATCCTGTGTTCCGTCAGATCATCAGTACGCGGACGCTGGGAGAGCTTACTACGTTGGATGTATGCGGCAGGAAGGGGACTGCGGTGGGGAGGGAATTAATGGGTAAGAAAGCTTCGTTGGACAGATTGCCTTTATTAAGCCAGGTCTCCGCTGCCGAGTACATGGGATATACGCAGCATACGCTGCTGAAGGACACCGACCAGATGAGCATGGCCGTATCGCTGGAAGTGCGGGAACCTTATTTCGACCAGGACCTGGTGGAATTTGTGCTGGCCATACCGGATGCGATCAAAAAGCCTGTATATCCCAAAAGCCTGCTGGTAGAATCTCTAAAGCCCCTGTTGCCGGATGAGATCGTCCATAGAAAGAAGAAAGGATTTTTATTTCCCTGGGAGCTCTGGCTGCGCAATGAGCTGCGTGCATTCGGGGATACGCATATCAAACGGATGGCTCAACGTTCGTTTATAAGACCTGATCAGCTATTGGGGCATTGGAAGCGTTTTCTGGCGGGCGACAAGGATATCCGCTGGGTGGAGCTTTGGCTGTTCATTGTCCTGGATTACTGGCTGGAAAAAAATGGGGTGGAAATTTAAGGTTCCCGGCCGCCTCAGGCCGGAAAGGAACAAGCAAGTATGGGTGGCAACAATAAGATATTGGTGTTTGCAGATTGGTATGAGCCGGGGTTTAAAGCCGGCGGCCCTATCCGGAGCTGTGTGAATTTTGTCCGTTATATGCGGGATTCGCATTCGTTGTATGTCTTTACCACGGACAGGGATCTGGGTTCGACCGAGCCGTATAAGAATGTGGTGAGGGATGAGTGGGTTGTTTCCGGACATCCCGATGTTCATATATATTACTGTTCGCCTGGCAATCTCACCTGGAGCAATATAAAACGCCAGCTAAAGGAGGTGAGTCCGGATTTTATTTATCTCAACAGCATGTTCTCTACACCTTTTACGATCATGCCGCTGCTGATCACCCGGCTGTATGGCATTGGCGGGAATATTGTTCTTTCCCCCAGGGGGATGTTGAGAAGCAGCGCGCTTCAGTTCAAGCCGCTGAAGAAGAAATTGTACTTACAATTATTCCGTTGGCTGGGTATGCACAAACGCATAACCTTTCATGCATCCGATGTGACGGAAACGCAGGATGTGCAGCGGCATTTTGGTCTGTCTGCGAGTGTGACCATGATATCCAACTTTCCGGCTGCGCTGCCCGAGACGTTGACATCTATTGAAAAGCGTCAGGGAGAATTGTCGCTGGTCTTTATCGGGCGAATCCATCCTATAAAGAACCTGGATTATATATTGAAAGTGTTGAAGCAGCTGCAGGCTCGTATAAATTTTACCATCGTAGGCAGCCTGGAGGACAAGGCATATTGGGATACGTGCAGCAGGATGATAAAGGAGCTGCCCGGGAATATTTCCGTGCATTATGCCGGAGAGGTGCCTCATCATGGATTGCCGGAGATCAGTGTGCGGCATCACATTTTTGTTCTGCCTACGCGGGGCGAGAATTTCGGACATGCAATTTTCGAGTCGCTGGCGCTTGGCAGGCCTGTGCTTATCAGCGATCAGACGCCATGGAGGGGGCTTGCGGAGGTTCGTGCCGGATGGGATCTTTCCCTGGAGAGGCCCGAACTGTTCCGTCAGGCGATGGAGGAGGCGGCCGGATTTGACCAGGAAGAGTACAACAGATGGAGTCAAAGCACGTTTAGGTACGTGCAGGATTTTGTGGCGGGATCGACATTGAGAAAAGATTATTTAAATCTATTTAACCGGCGGACGGAAGGCTGATGAAAAAGCTAGCTATCGTTACTTCTCACCCTGTTCAATATAATGCGCCCTTATTTCAGCTGCTGGCGGCCAGTAATAAGATCCGTATAAAGGTCTTTTATACCTGGGAGCAGTCGGGCCAGGGAGCTAAATATGATCCTGATTTCGGTAAGCACATCGAATGGGATATTCCTTTGCTGGAAGGGTACGAATACAGCTTTGTAAAAAATACGGCAAAAGATCCGGGAAGCCATCATTTTGGCGGATTGGTCAACCCCAGTCTGAATCTGGAGATAAAGGAATGGGGGCCTGACGCTGTGCTGGTGTTTGGCTGGAGCTATCATAGTCATCTCCGGTGTATCCGGTACTGGCATGGCAGGGCGCCTGTGTTTTTCAGGGGAGATTCCACCCTATTGGATGAGCGTCCCGGTGTCAGGCAATGGATGCGGAGGCTGTTCCTTCGATGGATATATAGTAATGTGGATCGTGCTTTGTATGTGGGAACGAACAATAAGGAGTATTTCCTCCGGCATGGATTGCGTGGCAGACAACTGGTGTTCGCTCCTCACGCCATTGATAACCATAGATTTGCCAATCCGGATGATCTCTATAGTCCGCAGGCGATGGAGCAGCGTGCCCGGCTTGGGATAAAGGAAGACGATCTGGTGCTGCTATTTGCCGGCAAACTGGAGGGTAAAAAGAACCCGTTTTTTCTTTTGGAGCTGGCCCGCCGGGTGAATGACCCCCGGCTAAAGGTGTTGATCGTCGGCAATGGGGCTTTGGAAGAGCGTCTCAAGCAGGAGGCTGCCGGTGACGAAAGGGTCAAATTTCTTCCATTTTTCAATCAGCAGCAAATGCCTGTGGTCTACCGAATGGGCGATATCTTTGTATTACCATCCCGTGGGCCTGGCGAGACCTGGGGGTTGGGTGCGAATGAAGCTATGGCCAGTGGCTGCGCCGTCCTATTATCCGATAAGGTAGGGGGTGCGGTGGACCTGGTGGATGAAGGTGTCAATGGGATCATATTGAAGCCGGAGGACTGGGAAAAGGGAGCAAACTGGGTGAGACAGCTCCTGGATGACAGGGAAAAGCTGGATAGGATGAAGGCAGCTTCCAGACAGAGGGTGAATCTTTTCTCTTATCAGACGATTGTCGGGGCCGTAGAAAGCATCATGATATGAAAGAAAGCAAGCAGGTGAACCTGGCCATTTACAAGACCACGATCAGTATCGGCGCTTCCGGAGGGAAGCAGGTGGCCTGGTATTTTGTCAATATTCTTTTTTTCAAGAACCCTTTGATCGTCTTTTCGTCTTTTAAGAGGGGGTTGTTGAGGGTGTTTGGCGCGAAGGTTGGGAAAGGGGTAGTGATCAAGCCAGCTGTCAACATAAAATTCCCCTGGAAGCTTTGCATCGGGGATCATTCGTGGATTGGAGAAGGTGTCTGGATCGACAATCTGGATAAGATTGACATTGGAAGTAATGTGGTGTTGTCCCAGGGATGTCTTTTATTGTCGGGGAGTCATGATCATCGTAAGGAGACATTCGACTTCCTCTCCGCCCCTATTGTTCTCGAGGATGGAGTATGGATCTGTGCAAGGGCTACTGTGCTGGGGGGGACCGTCTGCAGGAGTCATAGTATGCTAACAGCAAATTCGGTATCAAATGGGGACCTGGAACCTTACACCATCTATAAGGGGAATCCGGCCATTGCTATCAAAACCAGGACTATATCGTGAAGATCTCTATTATCACAGCCACTTATAACAGCGCCGCCACGGTGAGGGATACGCTTGTCAGCGTGTCTGCACAGCGACATTCCGATATTGAGCATGTCGTGGTGGATGGAAGGTCTTCCGACAAGACGCTGGACATCGTTTCGGGCTTTCCACATGTGGCCAAGATCATCTCCGAGAAGGATAAGGGTATCTATGATGCCATGAATAAAGGCATCGGCATGACCACCGGCGAGGTGATAGGTATCCTGAATTCCGACGATATGTATACGGATGAGCAGGTGCTTGCCGAAGTGGCAAAGGCCTTTGAGGACCCCCGGGTGATGACCGTATATGCAGACCTTCAGTACGTACATCCGGACAATCCTCAAAAGGTCATCCGGACCTGGCATTCGGGTCTTTACCAAAAAAGAAATTTTTATTATGGCTGGATGCCTCCTCATCCAACATTTTTTGTAAGAAAATCCGTTTATGACCGGGCCGGGGTGTTTGACCTCAGCCTCCGGAGCGCGGCAGATTATGAGCTGATGCTCAGGATACTACTCAAACATGGTCTGACGGCGCACTATATTCCCCGGGTGATCGTGAAAATGCGGGCGGGCGGAATGAGCAATGCTTCCCTGTGGAACAGGCTTCGGGCGAATAAGGAAGATAGATTGGCCTGGAAATTGAATGGTTTAGAACCATATTTTTTTACCCTATATATTAAGCCGTTAAGAAAAATTCATCAATTTATAATCAAGTAAGTGTATGGCAAAAGTCGCGTTAATCACCGGTGTCACAGGGCAGGATGGCGCTTATTTAAGTGAATTGCTCCTAAAGAAGGGATATATTGTGCATGGCATTAAAAGGAGGTCGTCCCTTTTCAATACGGACAGGATCGATCATCTTTACCAGGATCCGCACGAAAAAAATGTGCAATATCATCTACACTATGGTGATCTCACGGACAGCACCAACCTGATCCGTATCATCCAGGAGACTCAGCCGGATGAGATCTATAATCTGGCGGCTATGAGCCATGTACATGTCAGCTTCGAGACCCCGGAATATACCGCCAATGCAGATGGTATCGGGACCCTCCGTATCCTGGAGGCGGTGCGGCTGCTGGGGCTTACAAAAAAGACCAAGGTCTACCAGGCCTCGACGTCGGAATTGTATGGCCTGGTGCAGGCTGTACCGCAATCGGAAACTACTCCTTTCTATCCCCGCAGCCCGTATGCGGTGGCTAAGATGTATGCCTACTGGATCACCGTCAACTACCGGGAAGCCTATAAAATGTACGCTTGTAATGGTATCCTGTTCAATCACGAATCGCCTCTTCGGGGCGAGACTTTTGTGACCCGCAAGATCACCCGTGCGGTGGCTAAGATCGGTCTGGGGCTGCAGGATAAAGTTTATTTGGGCAATCTGGATGCACGGCGTGACTGGGGACATGCCAAGGATTATGTAGAGGCCATGTGGCGGATATTGCAGCAACCCGAGCCGGAAGATTTCGTCATCGCCACAGGCGTTACGACACCCGTACGGGAGTTTGTCCGGATGGCTTTTGCTGAATTAGGAATAGAAGTAGAGTTCAAGGGTAAGAATGAAAAGGAAGTTGGTATCGTCACCGCCAGCACCAATCCTGATTTTATTGTGGAAGTGGGCAAGGAGGTAGTTGCCGTGGATGCGCGGTATTATCGTCCGACGGAGGTAGACCTGCTGATAGGCGATCCCACGAAGGCGCAGCAGAAGCTGGGATGGAAGCCGAAATACGATCTTCCCATGCTGGTAAAGGAAATGGTGAATGCGGACGTACAGCTTTTCAGAAAAGAAAAGATCCTGAAGGAATCCGGCTTCTATATCAAGAATCAATACGAATAAAAGGATGAATCAGAACGATAAGATCTATGTTGCCGGTCACCGCGGAATGGTGGGCTCGGCTATCACAAGGAAGTTGACAAAGGAAGGATTTAGCAAGCTGGTGCAAAGGACATCCAAAGAGCTGGATCTGCGCGATCAGGCGGCAGTGCATGCATTTTTTGAGAAGGAAAGGCCGGATCATGTCTTTCTGGCGGCCGCTAAAGTGGGTGGCATCCTGGCCAACAATACCTTTCGCGCGGAGTTCCTTTACGACAATCTCATGATCCAAAATAATGTCATCGAAGCCGCCTATCGTAATGGCGTTAAAAAGCTGATGTTTCTCGGATCATCCTGTATATATCCAAAAATGGCTCCTCAGCCGTTGAAGGAGGATGCGTTGCTCACCGGCGAGCTGGAGCCGACCAATGAACCGTATGCTATTGCCAAGATCGCTGGTATAAAGATGGCGGATGCCTATCGTTCCCAGTATGGATGTAATTTCATATCCGTCATGCCGACCAACCTGTATGGTCCCAATGATAACTATGACCTGAACAATTCCCATGTTCTTCCGGCCCTTATTCGTAAATTTCACGAGGCCAAAAAGAAGGGGGAGCCCTCCGTCATGTTATGGGGCACCGGTAAACCCCGCCGGGAATTCCTCCATGCAGACGATCTGGCGGATGCCTGTTTCTTTCTTATGCAGCAATATGATGAGCCCGGCTTTGTGAATATTGGCACCGGAGAGGACCTGGAGATCGGCGAGCTGGCCCTGCTCGTAAAGAAGATCGTAGGATATGAAGGGAAGATAGAGCATGATCTTTCCAAGCCTGACGGCACTCCGCGCAAGCTGATGGATGTGAGCAAGCTGAACAGGCTGGGTTGGAAGGCTTCCATCACCCTGGAAGAAGGTATTCGCCGGGTGTATGAGGATTTTAAGATTGCTAATTAATCTATGATACTCCGTGTTTTCCTTTTTCAGAAAATCGGCATCTGAAGATGTCGACTTTAGGGGGCTGGCCTGTGATATGCATTCCCATCTCATTCCCGGAATCGATGATGGCGCGAAGGATATGGAGGATTCCATACGGCTGATCAGGGGATTGATGGATCTGGGCTATCGCAAGCTGATCACCACTCCCCATATTTTAGGTGATTTTTATCCCAATACGCCCGAGACTATTGGCGAGGGGCTGCAGGCTGTGCGAGCGGAGCTGGCAAGACAGAACATCGACGTCGGGCTTCATGCGGCCGCGGAATACCTAATGGATGATCATTTTATCCGTTTGCTGGAATCCGGCAACCCTATGCTGACCCTGAAAGACAAGCTGATACTGGTGGAACTCTCTTTTGCCGTCCCCGCCATCAACCTCAAGGAGATACTTTTTGAGGTGCAGCTAAAAGGCTATCAGCCCGTTCTGGCCCATCCCGAACGCTATCTATACTTCGGCGCCGACAAGACCTGGTACGACCGGCTAAAGGACGCCGGCTGCTTGTTCCAGCTTAATCTGCTGTCTATCAAAGGTTATTATGGGAAGGCCTCCCAGGAATTAGCTCAATATCTCATCAAAAAGAAGTATGTAGATCTGCTGGGCACCGACCTTCACCATGAAAAGCATCTGACCAATCTTCATTCCTCCCGTATTGGGGATACCGTGAAAAAGCTGCTGGACACCGGGCTTATACGGAATCCTTCCCTTCTTTAGACCTGGCCTTTGCCAGCCTGCCCTTTATCGGCCCTAAAAGCCTCTCCCCCTGTTCAAAAAGTTTAAGCTTTGCCATCCGGCCATTAAACAAGAGTTGTCCCTTTCTTGTAATATTGCCGTATGAATGTCTTCACGATAAAGGATCTTGAGAATCTTTCCGGCATCAAGGCCCATACCATACGTATATGGGAGCAGCGGTATAATTTTCTCAAGCCTTGTCGCACCGAGACCAATATCCGGTATTATTGCAGCGAGGAGCTCAAGACCATTCTCAATATCTCTCTCCTGAACAAGTATGGCTATAAGATATCCCATATTGATAAGATGAGCGAGCAAGAGCTGCGGAGCAAGATAATCTCTCTTACGGATACGGAGGCAAGGCAGGAAAGGCTGGTCAATGAGCTCATCGCCCATATGATCGATCTGAATGTGGAACGTTTGGAACAGGTGCTGGACAATTATGTTCTTATGCATGGCATCGACAGGACCATTACACAGATCATTTTTCCCTTTCTTCACCGTATAGGCATTCTCTGGATCACCAATCATATTCAGCCTGCCCAGGAGCACCTGGTGTCCAATATCATCCGCCAAAAGCTGGTCGTGGGTATCGAAGGAGCCATGCCGGTGCGTCGGGTGCAGCGGACATTGCTTCTTTTTCTTCCGGAGGGAGAATATCATGAATTGGGGTTGCTGTATGTGCATTATCTCCTGCGGAGTCATGGGGCCAGGGTCCTTTACCTGGGGGCCGATGTGCCGCTGAAGGATGTGGAATTTGTCAGCAAGTACAAGCAGCCTGATTATCTGTATACGCATCTTACGGGCATTGCAAGCAATTTTGACCTGGAAAAATTCATAGTCCAGGTGAGTCAGCGTATACCTGATATTCCTCTGGTGATCTCCGGACAGCTGGCCCGTGCTCATGGTAAGAAGGTGCCGCCGGGCGTAAATTTCAAGCGGAGCCTTCCCGAAGTCCTGGAGTTTGTCACCAGCCTTGGGTAGGGGCTGACGAACAGACAGTTTTTTTCCCTTTTTTTGTCAGTTTTTTGGCCTCAACTGTCAGTCTTTTTCGCTGTGACTGAAGGGGCCGGATTTTTGCATGAATATGATCGTGATCAAGACACCGATCCTACCGGTGAAGACCGGAGATCATCTACAAAAGGGGAAAGATAAATAATTGATTTTTTGGCTGTTACCATTTTTAACTAACCATTGAACACGAATTTTTGTCCCACTTCCCATTTGTGTTTAAATTTGAGTATAAGTTCATTAAACAATATTTTTAACCATGGCTGCAGTAGAATTCAACCAACTTTTGGTCAATAATGCGGAATTTTTGAAGCCCTTTGCCATCACGCTTACCCGTGATTCCGAGGCGGCCAAGGACCTTTTCCAGGAGACTTTATACCGGGCGTTAGCCAATAAGGATAAATACAATGTCGGTACTAATATAAAGGCCTGGCTTTACACGATCATGCGGAATATTTTTATCAATAATTACCGCCGTAAAGCCAAGCAGAATACCATTTTTGACAGTACTCCCAATGATTTCCTTTTGAACTCCGCCCAGCTGACGGTGGCTGGTACCGTGGAAAGCAACCTGCGGGTAAAGGATATCCAAACGGCCATTCACAATCTTCCTGAGATATTCCGGAATCCTTTCCTGCTGTATTTCGATGGATTCAAATACCACGAGATCGCGGATATGTTACAGGAGCCGTTGGGAACTATCAAGAGCCGCATTCACTTTGCCCGTAAATTATTGAAGGCGCAGATCGACAGGCACTAAACCATTCTATGGAAGAAGTGATCCTGGTCGATGAATTTGATACACCGGTGGGTGTAATGGAGAAGATGGAAGCGCATCGCAAGGCGCTTCTCCACCGGGCTTTTAGTGTTTTTATCTTTAACCGGGAAGGCGAGATGCTGTTACAGCGGCGGGCCTTGTCCAAGTATCACAGCGGCGGGCTTTGGACCAATGCCTGCTGCAGTCATCCGCGTCCGGATGAGGATACCTCTCAGGCTGCCCGGCGCCGTCTGTCGGAAGAGCTGGGGTTTGCCGTCCCTTTGGAAAAGATCTTCGATTTCACCTACAGGTCGGAGTTTGATAACGGCCTGACCGAATACGAATTTGACCACGTATATGTCGGGTATTATGAACAGGAGGTCAGCCCCAACCCGGAGGAAGTGAGCGAGTATCGCTGGCTGTCTCCAGAGGCTATAGAGGTGGAGCTGGCGGCATTTCCTGCTCACTACACCAGCTGGTTCCACCTGGCCCTGCCCTTAGTGAGGGCGTGGGGGGCGCGTTGACAAAAATATTTTTCCAATAGAATATTGTTCCTTTTATTAGCAGCGTTATTGATCGACGTCAAATAAAACTAATGCTGTTCACTTCCACTGCGTTCCTTATTTTCCTGCCAATAGTGTTTGTCCTATATTGGTTTGTATTTAATAAAAACATTAAATATCAGAATGCGCTCCTCCTTATCAGCAGCTATGTGTTTTATGGATGGTGGAACTGGAAATTCCTGGGTCTCCTGCTGCTATCTACCCTGATAGATTATTCTTTTGGGTTTTGGGTGGCCGAGGGGTCCCAAAAAAGACGGAAGCTTTTTCTGGTGCTGAGCATCCTGAACAATCTCCTGGTGCTTTGTATTTTCAAGTACTACAATTTCTTTATCCAGGAGGCGCAGCATTTCCTCGATCATGCAGGCTGGCATGTCCATCCCTATCTCATAAAAGTGGTGTTACCGGTGGGCATCTCTTTTTATACTTTTCATGGAATGAGCTATGTCATCGACATCTACCGCGGCAATTTCAAGCCGGTGAAAAGTTTTATCGATTATGCTGTATTTGTGAGCTTCTTTCCCCTGCTTGTTGCAGGCCCAATAGAAAGGGCTACCCATCTTTTGCCTCAAATACAGCGGCCACGGGTCTTTCAATACGAGCAGGCGGTACAAGGCATGCGGCTGATGCTTTGGGGATTCTTTAAAAAGATGGTCATTGCCAATACGCTTGCACCTATTGTCGATGATATATTTTCCAACTACACGCATTATCCCGGCTCGGTGCTTGTGTTGGGCGCCATTTATTTCTCGTTCCAGATATACGGTGATTTCAGCGGCTACACGGATATTGCATTAGGGGTAGCCAAACTTTTTGGCTTTGAATTGCTCACCAATTTCAAATTCCCCTATTTTTCGCGTGATGTAGCCGAGTTCTGGAGAAGGTGGCATATATCCCTTTCATCCTGGTTCAGGGATTATGTATACATTCCGCTTGGGGGGTCCAAGGCCGGCAAATTAAAAGCCATCCGGAACACTTTTATAATATTTCTTTTGAGCGGGTTCTGGCATGGCGCGAATTGGACATATATTGCCTGGGGCGGTATTCATGCACTGGGTTTTATACCGCTGCTGCTGCTTGGTATCAACAGAAAGCACAGCCAGGAGATTGTTGCAGCCGATAGAAAATTTCCGGCATTCAGGGACCTGGTCAGCATGACCGGGACTTTTATTTTTGTAACGCTGGCCTGGATATTTTTCAGGGCCGAGACGATAGGAAAGGCATTTGAATACCTGCTGGCGATGCGTCATGGTCTGTTTTCCAGGCCGACGTACACGTCATTCCTTTTTCTCTATGTAATACCTTTTGTCCTATTGGACTGGAATTTCAGAAGGCATGAGCGGGATCTGAATATAGCGCCCCGCCGGTACAAATATGCCCGATATGCATTTTATACCTTGCTGCTGTATGTGTGTGTGGCGCATTCCGGCAATAGCTCTTCATTCATTTATTTTCAATTCTAAGGATGAAAAGATTCTTTAAAAAACTGATTGTATTTGTCATAGTGATCCTGGCCGTATCATTGGTGATCCAGGGCCTGGTGAATATACGGATGAAGCATAAGGTGATATATGGCTGCGACAATCTGGATGTAGAGGAGGGGCAGTATCACGACCTGGTCTTTTTGGGCAGTTCCCGTTGTTATGCGCATTTTAGCCCTGTCTTATTCGAGCAGCAGCTTGGGATGAGTGCGATAAATCTGGGCGTGGACGGTCATTCGGAGCTGACTATGCACAAGCTAAGGCTGTTGAATTACCTGGCCAGGAATAAGGCGCCGAGATATGCTATTCTTAATTTTGACCCGCTGGTTTGGCCGGGTTCGATAGAGGATAATGACAACATGATAATTAAGGACCGGTACGCCAGATATGCTTTCTTCCCTTCCTCCGCGGACGCGCCGATAGTAGATTATTTTCATTTCAATTTTGCCGAGAAGTACATTCCTTTTTATGCTTTGTTACGATACAAGCTGGTACCGAAGTGTATCACGTTACCGAATGATAAGACCTGGAGAATGCAGCGATATAATAAGGTGGACGATCAATGGGATACTACCGTCACTTCGGTGCGCCGGGAAGAGGAGTTGATGCATAGCTATTTCGACACCAGTGAAGCAGGTATAAAAAAACTCGAGGTGCTGTTAAGATCCCTGGACTCGATCTGTACCAACCATGGAACCCGCCTGATCTGTGTACAGACACCCGTATATAAGTCGATCTACCTGAAAAGGAACTTTGCCATCACCGGGCAGATCTGTTCCCAGCTGAGAATCCCTTTTATTGATGTAAACAAAGAAGACATCGACACGAATATCGACTATTTCTACAATGCCAATCACTTGAATACAAAGGGGGTCGCAGCAATGACGAAAGAGCTCTGTTCGGACAGCAGCTTCCGAAAATTACTCAAACCAGTATAGATCTTTATTCGCAAAGCTGGATCGTGTCGGTGGTCTCCGTGCTCATTTGAATGAGCTTGACCTTGCCAGCCGCGCCCTTCACATCGTAGTGCAGGATCAGGGTACCGTATTGGGTATCGTAGGCATCCCAGAGATCATCTTTTATTTTGGGGTTCCCCAGGGTTTTGAAGAGGGCGCCTCTTTTTGTGCCCAAGATAGGGATGCTGAATTTGCCGGTGAATTTGGGGCCTATCTCTATATAATGTCTTTTGGTGTAGAAGTACAGGTCTTTTTCCTTGAGGAAGACGCCGCCGCCGCATTTGGCATCCTGGGATTCGTCCATTGCGATGGCATTACAGGGAAACTTGTCTTTGATCTCGGCCCTTCCGTAGTTGGGCTTTTGTCCATTGACAGTGCCGTTGAGGACGTCAACATAAAGGTCGGGGCATTTTACTGTGGCTTTCAGCTGACCCATTGCGGATGTCAGACAACCAAGGGAAAGGGCTAGAAGAAGGGCTTTTATCATAAGTTGTAGCTTTTAGCGAGGAATACACTGCAAAATCCTTGCTAGACTTGAATAATTCCCTGACCGGGAATTATTCCCTTCTCAAAAGAGGGTCCCTGCGATGAGAAAGCCGACACCCGCCAGCATCAGGAGCAGCCCCATGTACCAGAATTGCTTTCTCCGGGTGAGGAGCGAAATGGCCGATATGGCAATGGCGATCTGGAAGGCTGTGACCGCGGAGGCCAGGGGGACATGGCGTCCCAAATGTTGTTCCGAGAGCTTTTCGGCTTCTTCGGCGGCCTGTTTGATAGATGCTTTATCCCTTTCATAGCGGGCCAGGTCGAGCTTATGATCTTCGGCGGGTGTATTGGGAGCCAGGGTGTGGATCAGCCGGTCCGAGCTGGCGACGAGCTCTGCCTTGAGGTTCTTTGCCTGGTAGTAGTTCCATTGGTCCGAGGCTTTTACTCTTTCGATAAGCGCTTCATTGGCATGATGTCCTGCCAGCAGCCCTGCGACTGCGGCCAGCACCGCCATAAAAGCCGTGGAGAGAGCGACGTACAGCGTCCATCTTTCTTTTTGCTCTTCAGCCTTTTCCTGTATCTCTTCGTGGAGATGTTCGGTAGGAACTTCGATTTCTTCCATGGCGTAAAGATACAATAACGGTGACCTGGGGGGCGGCCGTTAACAAGTTATTTACTCAGGTACATGCTCCTGTCCTTATAGAGTTGCCGGAAATAGGGGTCTCTGAGGTCCTTTACAAACCGGATGGCTTCGCCCGTGGATTTCATTTCGGGGCCTAATTCCTTATTTACCCCCGGGAATTTATTAAAGCTGAACACAGGCTCTTTGATGGCAAAGCCTTTCAGCTTTTTCTCGAATTTGAAGTCTTTGAGGTTATATTTCCCGATCATCACCTTGGTGGCGATATTCAGGTAAGGTATCTGGTAAGCCTTGGCGATAAAAGGGGTTGTCCGGGAGGCCCTGGGATTGGCTTCGATGACAAATACTTTTCCGTCCTTGATGGCGAACTGGATATTGATGAGCCCCTTGATATTGAGCGCGCGGGCTATTTTCTCCGAATAATATTCCATGGTGGTGACCTCCATGGGGCTGAGGTTGAAGGCTGGCAGGACGGCATTGCTGTCTCCGCTATGGATACCTGCCGGCTCGATATGCTCCATTACTCCCATGACATGGAAGTTCTCTCCGTCGAAGATGGCGTCCACTTCGGCCTCCTGACAGCGATCGAGGAAGTGGTCGATGAGGATCTTGTTGCCCGGGATATGTTTGAGGAGACTTATTACCGCCTTTTCCACTTCGTCGTCATTGATGACGATACGCATCCGCTGACCGCCCAGTACGTAGCTTGGACGTACGAGCACCGGATAGCCTACCCTGTTGGCTACCTGTATAGCCTCATCGACATTGTATGCCGTGCCATAGTCGGGATAGGGGATACTCAGGTCTTTCAGCATGTCGCTGAACCGGCCTCTGTCTTCTGCGATGTCCATGCTATCGAAAGAGGTCCCGATGATCGGGATGCCTTTTTTATCGAGCTTTTCCGCCAGCTTCAGGGCTGTCTGTCCGCCCAGCTGAACGATGACACCTGTGGGCTTTTCGTGTTCGATGATCTCCCAGAGATGTTCCCAGTATACGGGTTCGAAATACAGTTTGTCCGCGATGTCGAAGTCAGTGGAGACCGTCTCCGGATTGCAGTTGACCATGATGGCCTCGTATCCGCATTCTTTGATGGCGAGCAGACCGTGTACGCAGCAGTAGTCGAATTCGATGCCCTGGCCGATGCGGTTGGGGCCCGAGCCCAGGACGATGATCTTGGGCTTGTCGCTGACTTTGCTCTCGTTGGAATGTCCTCCTTCGAAGGTAGAATAGAAATAAGGGGTCTTTGCTTCGAACTCTGCCGAGCAGGTATCGACCATTTTATATACCCGGGTGATCCCTTCCGCCTTTCTTTTCTCGTAGAGCTGCTCTTCCGTACCGGAGTTCATAACCCGGACTATCTGCTCATCGCTGAAGCCAAGCCGTTTGGCCTGCTGCAATATTTCGGCGGGGAGGGTGTCTATCTTATAATTGGCCAGCTCTTTCTCCATGTTACAGATCTTCTGTATCTCATAGAGGAACCAGCGGTCGATGCCATTGGTGGCTTTGGAGATCGTGCCGACAGAGATGTCGGCCATCAGGGCGTCCTTGATTCGGAAGATACGATCCCACTTGGGGGTCTTTATATATTCCAGCAGCGCTTCCGCGTGCATGAGGCTTTTTCCGTAGTAGCCCAGGCCAACCGCGTTGTTCTCCAGGCTCTGGCAGGCTTTCTGTACGGCTTCTGTAAAGCTGCGGCCGATGGCCATTACTTCTCCCACGCTCTTCATCTGCAAACCCAGCGTATCGTTGGCGCCTTTGAACTTGTCGAAGTTCCAGCGGGGGATCTTTACGATGACATAGTCCTGCACCGGCTCGAAATAGGCGGAAGTGGTGCCTGTGATCTGGTTCTTCAGCTCGTCCAGCGTGAATCCGATGGCCAGCTTGGCCGCGATCTTGGCGATGGGATAGCCTGTGGCTTTGGAGGCGAGGGCGGATGACCGGCTGACACGGGGATTGATCTCGATGGCGATGATCCCTTCCGTCTTGGGGTCGAGGGCGAACTGTACATTACAGCCGCCGGCGAAGTTGCCCAGGTCGCGCATCATGCGGATGGCCGTATTGCGCATCAGCTGGAATGCAGTATCGCTAAGGGTCATGGCGGGGGCCACCGTGATGGAGTCGCCCGTATGCACGCCCATGGGGTCGAAATTCTCCACTGTGCAAATAATGACCACGTTGTTATTGGCGTCCCGTAAAAGCTCCAGTTCGAATTCCTTCCAGCCCAGTACGGCTTTCTCTACCAGCACTTCGTGGATGGGGGAGGCTTGCAGGCCCCTGTTCAGGGCTTCGTCGAGATCTTCTTTGCCGTGTACGAAACCGCCGCCGGTGCCACCCAGTGTAAAGGAAGGGCGGATCACGAGGGGGAAACCTATTTGCTGGGCGAATTCTTTTCCTTCCAGGTAGGAGTTGGCTGTCTTGGCTGTAGCGACGGGTACACCGAGCTCGATCATCCATTGACGGAATTTCTCTCTGTCTTCGGCCTTGTCGATGGCCTTTATATCTACTCCTATCAGGCGGACGCCGTATTTCTGCCAGATGCCCAGGTCTTCGGCTTCTTTGGCCAGGTTGAGGGCTGTCTGTCCGCCCATGGTGGGGAGGACGGCGTCGATCTGGTTTTCTTCCAGTATCTGTTCGATGCTTTCTACCGTCAGGGGCAGGAGGTATACTTTATCTGCCATCATCGGGTCTGTCATGATCGTGGCGGGGTTGCTGTTGATCAGGATGACCTGGATCCCTTCTTCCCGCAAGCTACGGGCGGCCTGGGTACCGGAATAATCGAATTCACAAGCCTGGCCGATAATGATAGGACCGGAACCAATGATGAGTACGCTGCGGATCGAAGAGTCTTTGGGCATGATGGAAAAAATATAAAATTGCGCGAAGTTACGGCAGTGGGGGGTAATTTCCCTATTATTTTTAGAATGGGCTGGCGCCTGGCTGGCGGCGGGTTTGGGTAACCCTTTTGAATATTAATTCGGTATTAAAACTTTTGGGACAAAAAAAGTCTGCCTATTCAGGCCGAACGAACCGGAGGTTCGTTGTTTGTAACCGAGCTTGCGAAGGTTACGACCGAGAAGGAGCGAGGGGCCCGGAGCTCCGACGAAGGTCTACGGACAAAAAAAAAGTCTGCCTATTCAGGCAGACTGGGCATGAATTAATGTATAACTAAAAATTTCAGTTGTTATGATAGGCAGCCAGCTCGATGTCATCCAGCAGCACACCACCCTTGCGGGCAATCGACTTTCGCTCTGCCATCAGACGGCGATTATCATACTTGCTCCTCAGCCGGAAGACCCATTTTTGCTTGGCTTCTTCGCCCTTCAACAGCCCGATGACACCACCTACGGTGACAGCTGCGAATACTACCATTTTGTTTTTAACCCCTTTCATGACTACACGTTGAAAACTTAAAAATCTATTCTATATACAAGACAATATATCTTAGCCAAAAGCTGTACCAAACTTTAAAAAAGTCCTTCCCTTTTAGTAGTATTTTTTTAAGACTGCCGGCATCGACTGAAGAAGAGTTGTTTAGTACCCAAACACCCGGCCGGACAGGTATATATACGTAAAAAGCGAGCTTGCAGTTTTAACAGGGACGGGTGGTTTTTGTTCAAATTTTGGAAAGATTTTCTTGATTCGGGACCCAGAACGAACCACAGGTTCGTTGTCTGTAACCGGGCCTGCGAAGGATACGAGCATGCCCGAGCCCAGCGAAGGGCACGAACGAGGAAGACCGTGTCAAAGCAGGTCGGACGAAGTCCTTCCGTGTCGAAGCAGGTCCGACGAAGGTCTCAGACCTTAGACGTTCCGGAAAACGGGCTAAATTTCGCAGGCGCCCGTTTTTCCGGATATTTGCGGGGCCAACCACCATCCAACAGCGTACTGCATGAAATATCTATTGATCGTCCTTTGTGCTTTTTCTGTGCTTCTGTCCGTTGCTCAGACTTCCCCAACGGGGGCTAATGCTGTCAGCCCGGCGACAAATGCGCTCGAGCGGGCAAGCTACCCCAAGGAGTATTTCCGCAATCCCCTGGATATACCTATCAAGCTGGCGGCAAACTTCGGCGAGCTCAGGGCCAATCACTACCATATGGGGCTGGACATTCGTACCCAGCAAAAAGAGAACCTGCCCGTAATGGCTGCTGCCGACGGCTATGTCGCCCGGGTAGTGATCGAGCCGCTGGGATTTGGCCAGGCCATTTATATCCGGCATCCCAATGGCTATACCACCTTGTATGCGCATCTCAATAAATTCTATCCCGCGCTGGCTGCCTATGTCGACGCTGAACAATACCGGCAGCAGTCCTGGCAGGTGTCCCTGGATATTCCACCCGGCCTCCTCCCGGTGAAGAAAGGCATGTTCATTGCCCTCAGCGGCAACAGGGGCGGCTCTCAGGGACCTCATCTGCATTTCGAGATACGCCGCACCAGGGACGACACCAATCTGAATCCTCTTCTTT